>Ga0137321_1000095_pt1 | contig 35710 bp, 53 predicted proteins | sample EasRivERMZT399_2_FD_104758 | JGI IMG/M metagenome (GOLD analysis project Ga0137321, IMG submission 104758) | Soil microbial communities from meander-bound floodplain in the East River, Colorado, USA - East River MetaG ERMZT399_2 | ecosystem: Environmental > Terrestrial > Soil > Floodplain ... | reverse complement strand
CTACCTCGTCGACAACAAGACACCCAAGGCCGTCACACTCGAGGCGACGCGGACGGACGAAGATTACCGCGCTCTCCTGGCGCGCATCGAGACGGTGAGCCTCGCGATCGAGCGCGGGGTGTTCGTGCCAGTCAGCCCGGACCACTGGGCCTGCTCGGAGCGCTTCTGCGGCTACGCCCGCACCTGCCGCTATTTCATCCGCCGGCCTGAGGCCGTCGCGGTCGGACAAGGGGGCATCTGATCATGGCCGAGACGAATAAGGGCACGGGACCGATGGAGGCACAACGACCCGCCGCGGCATTGGTGGCTATCGCGCAACAGCGCGAGATCGCGGAAGTGCAGGCGGCGATGATCGTGGCGCGCTCGAGCCCGCGCGATGAGAAGGCAGCTCAAGACCGCATCCTGATGGCTTGCACGCGCCCGCTTCTCGCTGAGAAGGCGATGTACGCCTACAGCCGTGGTGGTACCGAAGTTACAGGGCCGTCCATCAGGCTCGCGGAAGTGCTGGCGCAGAACTGGGGCAACTTCGAGTTTGGCGTCCGGGAGATCGAGCAGCGTGATGGGGAGTCGACCGTCGAGGCCTACGCCTGGGACATGGAGACGAATGTCCGGCAACGGAAGGTGTTCCAGGTCCCGCACCTCCGCTACACCAAGTCGAAGGGGAACGTCACTCTGTCCGACCCCAGGGACATCTACGAGATGGTCGCCAACCAGGGCGCCCGCCGACTGCGGGCCTGCATCCTCGGCGTCATCCCCGGCGACGTGCAGGAGGCGGCAGTCCGCCAGTGCGAGACCACGCTGACCGCGAAGGCGGAGGTCACGCCTGAGCGGTTGAAGGGGCTCCTCGAGAAATTCGCGGAGTTCGGCGTCACGAAGGAGATGATCGAGAAGCGGATGCAGCGCCACCTCGACGCGATGACGCCGGCGATGTTGATTCAGTTCGGGAAGGTCTACAACTCGCTGAAGGACGGGATGAGCACGCCCGCGGAGTGGTTCTCGCAGGCCGCGGGACCAGAGAAGGGGAGCCTCTCGCCCGAGGACTTGAAACCGGCGGCGGAGGGGAACCGCGGGCATGGTGATGAGAACCTCGGCGCAGCTGCGAAGGGCGCGAACAGGCCGGCCGCGGCCGCACCCGCCGGGAAGGCGCGGGCGGATATCGAGGCTGACACCTCTGAGTTCGTCGACGGCATCGACGATCACCTACCGGAGCCGGCGCCGCGCCCGGCCCCCATCGCCACGACGCCGCGACAGCCCGGGCTCGTGGATTTCTAGGGGGCCGCCATGAAGATCGACAAGCTCCAGCTCCGCAACTTCCGCTCGTTCGCCGCGGCGGATATCGACCTCGCTCCGGGGTTGAACATCGCGGGCGGCTTGAATGGGGCTGGGAAGTCAACGCTCCTCGACGCCATCGCCGTCGGGCTCACGGGGACGGCCCGCGGGAGCGAGTCCGGCCGCGGCCACGAGGACCTCCGCCGCCATGGCGACCGGAAGAAGTGGGCCGTGCAGATCAAGGCCGGCGCCGAGACGTTCACCCGCCAGGAGGGGGAGGGCCCGCGCGCCGCGGTGCAGCAGCGGATCGAGGCGGTGCTCGGTGTCCCCGGCTCCGTCATCCGCGCCTGCCTGTATTCGGGCGAGCTGCTTCGGCTGGAGCGGAAGGACGCGCAGCGGATGATCCTGGACCTCGCCAAGCCCGCGGCGATCGACCTGCCGGCGGAGATCCGCGAGCTGTGCGCGGGCCTCAAGATGCTGCCCCCGGAGGCGACCGTCTCGCTGGCCGACCTGGAGCGGCTCTACCGGGACGTGTACGCGAAGCGGACTGACGCCAGCAGGGCGCTGAAGGCGATCGGCGCGCCGGACGCCCCTGTGGCCCTGGCTGGGCTCGAGGGGATGAGCCTCGCCGCGATGGACGATCAGCGTCGCGTGATCGGGACGAAGATCGCGGACCTCGAGCGGCAGCGGGACCAGGCCGTGCGGGCGGAGGCGGAAGCCGCAGCGGCCCCCCGGCGGATCGCGGACCGGCTCGCCGGGATCGACCGCTCCCTCCAGGACTGGCGCGAGAAGCTCGCGAAGGTCCCGGCGCATGAAAACGTGAAGATGCGGGCGTTGTCGCTCTCCCACCAGATCGCCGCGGCGGGGGAGGGGAAGTCGGGAGCCGAGACGGCGCACCGGGAGGCCGGGCAGCGGCTTGCCGTGGCGCAGGCGGCGCTCGACCGGGCGGCGACCGAGGTATCCGTCTCGGAAGCCGCGCCCGAGAGCTGTCCGACGTGCGGCTCCAAGACGACCGCGGCGGCCCGGAAGAAGTCGCTCGAGCTGGCCCGGGACCGGATGAAGGCGGCGGAGGCGGAGGTCTCAGCCGCCCGCCACCAGGTCACGGAGGCGGCGTCGATTCTCCAGGCGACCCCGGACGTCGCGGGGCTCACCCGGCAGCTCGTCTCGCTCGAGGAGGGGGAGGCGCTCGCGGCTCAGATCGCGGAGTCGATCGCGGGACTCGAGTCAGAGCGGGAGACGGCGGTCGCTGACCTGGCGGAGATCGAGGCAACGACCCCGGCGCCTGTCGACGTGGACGCGCTCGCCACCCGGATCGCCGGGGGCCGCTGGCGGCTGGACCTGCTCACCGGGCACGCCGCGGCGGTGCGCGCGTACGAGCAGGCGACCGCGGGCCGGGAGACGGCGGAGGCGGAGCGGGAGAAGCTCGATCGCCTGTGCGAGCTGCTCGGCCCCGACGGCATCCGCAAGGATCTCGCGGGGGGTGGTGGCGTCGCTGACTTCCAGGCGGCCGTCAAGGCCCAGCTCGAGCCGATGGGCTTCCGCGTGGACCTGGCGCCGCTGCTGGCGCTGGAAGACGACGCGCTGGTCAACGGCCTGCCGACCCGGCTGCTCAGCAGCTCAGAGCAGATCCGCTTCGGCCTGGCGTTCCAGGTCGCGGTGGCGTCCGCCTGCGGACTCGGGCTCGTGGTGGTCGACGACTTCGACCGGCTGGACCCGGGGAGCAAGGCGGCGGCGCTCGCGGTTCTCTCTACCTGCCCGCACCAGGTGATCGTGCTCCAGACGATCGTCGGCAAGACCCCGGAGCAGTTCGTTGCACTGGCAGCGGAGCGGAACGCGGCGGGCCAGACGCTCATCCTCTACGCCTCCCGGGACGCGGAGGGGCGGTCCACGGTCGAGGCGCCGGGGCGGGCGGGGGTGGGGGTGTGAGCGACCCGATCAACCATCCGCCGCACTACACCGCCCACCCGAGCGGCGTGGAGTGCATCCAGGTCACGGAGCACATGAACTTCTGCGTCGGGAACGCCGTGAAGTACCTCTGGCGCGCTGGGCTCAAGAGCGGCGTTGACGGCATCGAGGATCTCAAGAAGGCCCGCTGGTATGTGGAGCGCGAGATCGAACGGCTGGGGGGCTCCGCATGACCGCCCCCCGCTGGTGCCGCAAGCCCGGCTGTGGCGTCGAGCTTCATACCCCCCGCGAGCGCTGCCTCTGGCACGACGCCCCGAACGAATACAACCGCGTGAATCGTCTCGCTCAGGAGCTGCTCAAGCGGCAGCCGGAGAGAGGGAGGGAAGCGGCATGAGCCTGTCGCGTGAGACGGTCGAGGCCGTACTCGTGGACCTCCGTGAACGGCTCGCGAACCTGACCGCCCTGGTGGAGTACTTCGAGCGCGAGCTGGTCGTCATCGCCAAGAGCCAGGCCGCCGCGATCGGCGCTGCCGTGGTAGCGGAAGCCAGGCGGCCGCGCCAGGCCCGCGCCCCGAAGCCGCCGAAGGAGCGAGCGAAGCCCGGCCCGAAGCCGAAGGCCGCCTCCGTGTCTGCTGAGCCCGTGCACCAGGAGCCCGCCAGCGGCGACGCGGCTGCGCTCAAGTCGCTGCGGGGAAGCCTGGGAATGTCGCAGGCCACCGTCGGGCGGATCGCTGGGTACGAGGGGGCGCAGCCGGCGAACCCGATTTGGCTGATGGAGTCCGGCAGGCAGCCTGTCCCCGCCGGCCTCCTCGACAAGCTCCGCACCCTCCTGCGCGACAATAAGCTGGGGGACCGGGGGAAGGTTCCGGCATGAGACCACTCCTGACCCGCGCGGCCCGGGAGAGGTGTGAGCACCCGAAGTCCGTCTCCATCCGCTCCACCCTCCCGGACTCCTACGACGGGCGGCAGTGGTGCGCGGCGTGCGGGGTGTTCTGGATCGTGTGGTGGAACGCGGAGGACGTGGAGCATACGGACGATGCGCTGGCGATCGACTGGCCGGCCACCGACCGAGCCGACCGCGAGCAGATGGAGCGGGACGGGCAGGGGAGGCTGCCGCTGTGAAGGTCTTGGCCATCGATCCCGGCACGTCCTGCGGCGTCGCGCTCGGGAGCGCCGAAAGGCCGCTCATCTGGTCCGGGACGTGGAAACTCCAGCCCGGCCGCGGTGAGTCTCCGGGGGTGCGCTACCTCCAACTCGTTTCCCGCCTCGACACGCTCCGGGCGCAGCACCCGGAGCTGGCGCTGATCGTCCTGGAGGCCGCCCACCACCGCGGCGGCGCCGCGACCCGCTACGCCCTCGGCTACGAGGCCCACGTCGAGAGCTGGTGCGCGGCCCGGGATCTACAGCACACGTCGGTCCACACGTCGAAGCTGAAGATCCACGCGACCGGGAAGGGCAACGCGGGCAAGCCACAGATGATCGCCTCGGCCGCCGCCCGCTGGCCGGAGGTCTGCCGGACCGCGAGCGAGGATCAGATCGAGGCGCTATGGCTGCTGGACTACTCCCGGCGCGTGCTGATGGGGTGGGGGGACGCGGCGTGACGCGCTGCGATCCGGGCGTGCTCTCCGCCCTCCGCTCCCTACTCCCCCGCGAGCCGGAGGCGCCGCAGACCGGGCGCTACCTCGCCATGCGCTACCTGGACTTTCACGGCCGCACCGTCCACATCAGGCGCATCGGGGAAGCCGTCCGGGCGCTGCGGGAACAGGGACTCATGGTGGACTCTGGGCCGCGTGGCTATGTCATCGTCGCCGACCCGGAGCGGATAAAGGCATGGGAGCGGCGCGAGGAACAGAGAGCGAAGGCGATCCTTCACGCCGTAGGCGCCCGCAAGAGGATCGGCAGAGAGGAAGTGGAGCGGAGGATCGGGCAGATGGGGCTCTTCGGGTGACCCCCTACTACCAGGAGGCGGGGATCACTATTTTCCACGGGGATTGCCTCGCAGTGATGGCCGGCCTTCCGTCCGAGAGCGTCGACGTCGTGTTCACCGATCCGCCTTACAGCAGCGGGGCGCGAAACGCTGGCATGTTGCGCGCGCGCGGCTCGATGCGCCGGAACGCGGAGGCCGACGACTCATGGATCGGTGGCGACAATCTCACGTCGCACGGATTCACGATGCTAGTCCGCCTGTTCGGCGTCGAGACGCTCCGTGTGGCGAAGCGAGATGCGCACCTATTCAGCTTTATGGACTGGCGGCAGCTTCCGGTGCTACAGGGCGCCGTCGAGGCGTCGGGATGGTCGCCGCGGGCGCTCCTAGTGTGGGACAAGATCCATTTCGGCATGGGGAATGGATTCAGGCAGCAGTGCGAGTTCATCCTCCACGCGAGCAAGGGAACCGGTGACAACTTCCTCCGGCACGATCTCGGCACCGTGTTCCGCGATAGACGCCAACCGAACGATATCGGGCATCCAACGGTGAAACCTTACGCCGTGATCTCCGACTGCCTGAGCGCCGTCCCTGGGGCGATACTCGATCCGTTCATGGGGAGCGGAACGACACTCGTTGCCGCCGCTTCGCTTGGCCGCCGCGCCATCGGCATCGAGATTGAGGAACGCTATTGCGAGATCGCCGTCAAGCGGCTGCGGCAAGAGGTACTACCGTTCGAGCCGCCCGCGCCGAAGGCCGAACAGATGGAATTGGAGCCACGAAACACACCAGAGTCGCCGGCCGAGGCCGGGGGAGGAACGACGTGAAGATCACGATCAAGATCGAAGACCCGGACCGCGGCGAGGGCTACTCCATCAAGCGCGGCGTCGAGTCGAACCTGTCGCTCGACGGGCTGCGCGACGCGGCCGAGACGTTCCTGGAGTCGCTCAACCCGCAGGCTGCGCTCCCGCTGGAGCCGACGAAGAACAAGGCCGGCAAGTGACCCACGCAACCCCCCACGCCCGCCCGCCCTGACCAGGACCGCCTCCCCGATCCCCTGCGGCCACCAGGTCCCATCCGGAGAGACGAATGCCCCTCAAGAGATTCATCCACGAAGAGATGTTCACCTCCGAAGACTTCACCACCCTCGGACCCTGGGAACGGCTGCTCTGGATCGGCTTATTCGGCAAGGTCGCCGACGACGAAGGCCGCGGCAAGGCGACCCCGGGATATCTGAAATCCGAGGTCTTCCCGATGGACCAGGTCACCCCAGAAACGGTCGCCGGGTGGCTGGCCGTACTCGCCTCGAAGGGCATGATTCGCATATACGAAGACGCCGAAGGACGTATGATTTTCGATATACCTTCGTGGAAGCGCTGGCAACGTCCAAAATGGGTTGTCGCCTCTAAGTTCCCTAAATTCAACAGACAGGCCGTACCGGGCCATTCCCGGGAAAACCCGGCCACGGGTAGGGTTGGGTTGGGTAGGGTTGGGTTGGGTAGGGAAGGGAAGGGTAGGGGAGGGTTGGGAAGGGAGTCTGAGGGAAACCCGGGAGGGGAGTCCAACCCACCGACCGAGCCGGCGGAGTTGCCTTCGACCCCCCACGAGCCACAGCGGACCGCGCCAGCAACCCAAGTTTCAGAAACCGAGAACAGCGACAGCAACCCCGTGCTCGAGCAGCGCGACCGGAAGCGCCAGGAGACCTACACGGCCGGGGTAGCAGCTCTCCGCAAGGGCGGAGTCCATCCCGCCGTCGCCGAACGTCTGCTCGCCGAGAAGCGGGATCCCGAATCGTGACCGCCCTCACCCATCCCCACAACGGCGCGTGGCTGGCCTGCTGCGCTGAGGCCATCCTGCTGCGCGCTTGGTCACGACTGCCTGCCGGAGCCAGCCTCGAGGAGCTCGCCGCCTCTGGTGCTCGAGCGGTGCGGGACGCCTGGACCCTCCCGAGACTCGATCCGCTCCACGAGGTCCGATCCGAAAATCGGACGCCGCCGAAAATAAAAATCGGAATCTGCCCGCTCTGCGGCCTCGGACCACGGCCGCTTCCGAATCGAATCTCAGAGGGGAATCGGCATAATTTCGACGCCCCCCACTGCTGCGATTCCTGCTACCGCCGCCGCCTCCATCCGCGCCGCTGGAAGTTGACACGCCTCCCGTCCTGACGAAACTCTCGCCCCGAGGATTGGTTGTTTTTCAACGGGCGTGAGGCATGGCGCGTGACGGCAGCCGTAGAGGCGGCGCGAGACCAGGGTCTGGACGCAAGCGGGGGCGGAAGGATCCGCCCAAGGTCCGCGAAATGCGCGTCTGGCTCCGCGAAACTTTCTCCTCGCCGCGGTGGCAGCGACACATCCTCGCTGCATGTAAGCGTGACCGCCGCTTCCTCGCCGCGATGTTCGCCCAAGCCTTCGGCGCAGCGCCCCAAGCGATCACGCTCCAAGCCACCGGAGATTTCACCGTCCGCACCGCCAGCTTTGCGGACGGACGAACTGCGCTTGCCGCCGCTCTACCCGTATCAGGAGCGGATGATCCAGGAGAGGGCGAGTGACCTCGCGGTCGTGGCGTCGTTCCAGGTGGGGAAGTCTGTCGCGCTCGCCGCGTGGAAGCTGCTCCGCCGCTGGACGATGCCGGGCTCGAAGGGCGGCTGCTTCGCGCCGACCGAGAAGCAGCTCGTGATCGTCTTCGACCAACTCTCGACGTTCGCCCGCACGGCGGGCGTGCTGGTCTCGCAGAGCACCAGTCCGGGGCAGCGCAAGATCGTGATCGGCGCGGGCGGGCGTGAAGCCGTCGAGCATTTCTACTCGTGGGACAATCCCGAGACGATGCGCGGTCCAGCGCTCGACGACATCGGCGCGGACGAGTGCGGGCTGATGACCGAGCCAGCCTACGGGATCATGTCATCGCGGGTCGCTGCGACGCTCGGCCCCTCACGCTGGATCGGGAATCCTGGACTCCTGAGCGGGCCGTTCCGCCGGCTGATCGACCGTGGCCTCGACCCTCAGCGCGACCCCGCGTTGTTCGCCACCTACCGCTGGACCTGGAGAGAGCTCGCCAACGTGCGGCCGTGCATCTGCGGCCTCGGTCCCGTCGCGCCAGATGCGCCGCCCTCTTGGTTCCAGCACTCGGAACCGGAGTGCAAGCGCCGGGCCTACTTGATCCGCATCGCGACGCAGAAGGACACGCTCCCGCCGGAGATGTTCGCGACCGCCTACGAGGCGGAGTTTGCGTCCGGTGAGGGGTCGGTCTTCCGCCAGGACTGCATCCGGGACAAGACCACCGGTGAGCCTGCCGTCACGCCGGAGGCAGGCCACCGCTACGTGATCGGCGTCGACGTGGCGCAGGAGGTCGATTACCTGGTGGCGGCCGTCTGGGACGCGGACGGCGGCCCGCGGCTCTGTGCTCTCGACCGCTGGCGCGGCCTGCCCTACCACGCGAGTGAGGCACGGCTGGCGGGACTGTCGCAGCACTGGCACGGCGCGACGCTCGTGATCGAGACCAATGGCCCGGGGCGGCCGCTCTACGACGCGCTAAATCACCGCGGCGTCGGGGTGCGTGAGTTCGTGACGACCGCGCAGTCGAAGGGGCCGGCGATCCTGGCGTTCGCGGCTGCGCTTCACGACCCGGAGAGCGGCGTCACGCTCGCCCCCATTCCACCGCTGCAGGACGAGCTGCGCAGCTTCCGATTCGAGCGGACGCTCAACGGCTACCGCTACACCGCGCCGTCCGGGATGCACGACGACTGCGTCATGGCGGCCGCGGTCGGTCACCAGGCGCTCACGAATCCGCACGCCGGCATGCTCGACTACCTGCGCAGCCTGTCGGAGGAGAAGGCAGCCGCCGCGGCGAAGGCTCAGGAGAAGCAGCCTGGCGCCCCCTTCGACGACCAGGTGCGCGAGCGCCGCGGGTGGCTGAATGCCTGACCTCGTGCAGCGGGTGCCGACCGCCGAGATCATGCCGCTGATCTACGGGCCCGACGGCCGCGCGCTGCCGCGGTCGCTGACCCCGCCTGGCGCCGGCTCGCTGCGCGACGTCGGGACGCCGCTCGGCCCGACCTACGACTCCGGCTCCCCGCGCGGGTGGGACATCCGCCAGGGCTACAACCTGAGCTCTGGGCCACGCCCCGGCGAAGGGGACATTTTCAAAACGCTGCGCTTCCTCGGTAGCTACGACTTAGTCCGGCTTGCCATCAGCCAGGTCAAGGGTCAGGCCCGCGCGATGGAATGGGACGTCGCCGTGCGCAAGGAGTTCGCGACCGAGAGTGAGGCGCTGCAGCCGCAGGTCGACGCGATCCGCGCCTGGGTCGAGACCCCTGACCCCACCGCCGGGCTCGCATTCGATGACTGGCTGGGGTCCGTCCTCGAGGACATTCTCGTCATCGACGCGCTGTCGCTCTACCCGCAGCCGACGGTGGGAGGCGACCCGCTGGGCCTGGTGCAGATCGACGGGGCGACGGTCAAGCCGATCATCGACGATATGGGACGTCCGTTGCTGCCGCCGAGCGATGCGTATCAGACGTTCAAAGGCAGCATGCCAGACAAGGGCTTCACCCTCGGCGAGCTGTGGTACCTGCCGCGCAACCGGTGCGCGAACACCCCCTATGGCCGCTCCCCGGTCGAGGACGTGCTGCTCACGCTCAACCTCGCGATCCGCACGACGGCGCACGAGCTGGCCTACTACACCGAGGGGAACACCCCCGACGCGCTCTACACCCTGCCGGCGAGCTGGAGCCAGCAGCAGGTGCGGGACTGGCAGATCTACTGGGACGACGTCATGGCCGGGCGCACCCGCTCGGGGCACCTGCGATTCATCCCTGGCGGTGAGGGCTCGGGCTACCACGCGACGAAGGACCACCGCGTCACCTACGACCAACTCGAGTGGCTGTGGAGGGTCGTTGCGAATGCATTCAACATTCCACCGACACCGCTCGTGCAGATGGTCAACCGATCCACATCCGAAGTTATGGACCAGGCGGCGACGAGTAGCGGCGCGCGGCCGCTCGCGGGGTTCGTCGGGCGGATCATCAACCGCTACGTCTCGCAGGTGCTCAAGGTCCCGCAGGTCGAGTTCGTGTGGGCGGATGACGAGGTCGAGGACGGCACGCTCGTCTACCAGCGGAACGTGGCCTACGTGAACGCCGGGATTCTCGGGCGTGACGAGGTGCGGACCACCATCGGGCAGGACCCCCTCGAGGGTGATGACGGGAAGGCGCTCGAGTTCGGCCCCGCGGTGACGACGGCTTCCGGGGTGGTGTTCCTGGAGGACCTAGTCGCGCGGCGGAACGCGGAGCCGGCGGCGCCTGCCGTCGCTGAGCCTGGCGCGCCGATGCCGAAGGAAACGCAGGCCCCTGCCGAGCCCGCAGCCGCGACGGAACCGGCGGCGAAGGTGGCCGCCTCGACCGTCACCCCGATCGCTGGACCTGCCGCGGACCTGGCGCGCTGGCGCAAGGTGGCGCTCAAGTGCGTGGCGGCGGGCAAGGCCGTGCGGCCGTTCGTGACGTCGAGCGTCTCCGAGTTCGTGCAGCGGCGTCTGGTATCACGGCTCGCCAAGGTGCACACCGCGGCGGACGTGTCGAGCGTGTTCGCGCTGGTGAAGGCGGGGGACCCGTCCCCGACCGGCCAGGCCGACGCGCAGGCGGCGCTCCGTGACCTGATCTCGGGATGGATCGGCCTACACCTGCCGGCGATCATCACGAACGCTCAGGCGGTGCTCGCCGCAGCGACCACCCCAGCACAGAAGCTCGCCAAGGAAGCCGCGCTTCCGCTCGACCTCAGCGATATCGACCTCACCGAACTGTTCCCCGGCATCAGCGACCAGCTCGCCTACGCAGCCAAGGCCGGCGCGCTGGATGCCATCGCCTCGACGGGCCTGGACCTCGACACGCCCGACCCCGAGACCCTGCTGTTCGCCCAGGAGCGGGCGGCGGAGCTCGTCGGCAAGAAGTGGGTCGACGGCGAGCTGGTCGCGAACCCCGACCCGAAGTGGTCGATCGCGGAATCCATGCGGGCGGACATCGGATCGAAGGTCGCCCAGGCGATCGATCAGGGCTGGTCGCCGCAGCGGCTCGCGGCCGAGATCCGGGACTCGCTCGGGTTCGCCCGGGCGGAGACGGTCGCACGCACGGAGACGGCGCTGGCCTACGGGTTCGGCGCGCAGGAGGCGTTTGCGGACGCGGGGGTCGAGCTGGTGCAGGTCCTCGACGGCTCGGGCTGTCTGCCGGGCGGGCACATGAACGGCGCGCCCGGGGCCACCGGCGAAGAGGGGATCGTCCAGGAGGAGGCCGAGGCGAACGGTCAGATCTGGACGCTGGAGCAGTACCGGGAACGGACGATTGGACACCCGAATTGTGTAAGGGCGGCCGTCGTCTACCTCACTGAGCAGCAGGCCGCCGCGGAAGTCGACGCGGCCGCGGGAGCTGAGGCATGAAGAAGCCCACGCCGAAGCTCCCGGATCTCAGCGAGGTGGACAGAGAGATCATCCAGGAAATCATGCTGGGCGCCAGCATCAGGCGGGAGAGGATCGCTGCGCTTGAACATCTAGCGACGGAGCTCGCGATTGAACTAGTGCACTGCGAGAGGACGCTGGCGCGAGAGCGAATCAAGCCATCCAAGGAATGGACCGATCGTCTTCGGTCCCTGTTCTCGCGGGCGAGGCAAGTGATCGGATTCCTCACCGATTTCGAGCTGCAAAAGATCAAAGCTGAGGAACGGCGCAGGCACCGGGAATGGCTCAAGGGCAGGAGCTCTAAGACGCCACTCGGGACAGTGGCCAATTACCGGAAAGGGAAGCGGAAATGAGCGCCGAGAACATCGAGCTAGTCTCCGGAGCGCAGACCGCGACCGGGCAGAGCGCCAAGCGCCAGGTCAAGACCGCGACGATGGGGGTGGTGTCGACCCACGTCACCGCGATCTCCGGCGGCGCGCCCCTGTTCAACCACTGGCTCCAGCACTCGCCGGACGGGGGCACCACCTGGTTCGACGTGCCCTACGACCAGCAGCTCACGACGAACGCGGCCGCGGGCGACCTCACGGCGAACGTCAACAAGCGGAATATCAACGGCACGGCCAACCGGACGACGACCGGCGACGACGAGGCCACCTACAAGCACCTCCCGGCCGGCCACTACCGGCTGGCGTGGACGTTCACGGGCGGAACGTCGATCACGTTCACCTCGACGCTGTCGGTGAAGTGATGGGCGCCCTCAAGGTCGGCCCGCCCAAGGTCGCCCGCCGGTCGCTCTGGCAGCGCATCGAGAAGCGCGACCGCGAGACGCGCAGCCTGGTGCAGTTGTGCCAGCTCCAGAACGCGGCGCTGAAGCTGCTGCTCGACGGGTTCCGGCCCGTGCCCTACACGAAGAAATGCCGCAGCCGGTGGGTCGGTGCAGACGAGATCGCCTCGCTGCGGAAGCTGCTGCCGATGGATGCGAACGCCGCGACGGCGAAGGCCAAGAAGCGGCCGGCGCCCCAGGTGAGTCAACAGCCGGCCGTCGCCTGATGGCGCACGGACGATGAAGGAGATTCCGAGATGAGCAAGAAGGCGCTGGCGCAAACCCTGAGCCTGTTCGCCCCCATCCTGAAGGTCGACGCGGTGCAGCGGATGGTCTACGGCTGCGCGGCCGTCGAGGAGCCAGACAAGTCGGGGGAGATCTTCGACTACGAATCCAGCAAGCCGCTGTTCGAGGCGTGGTCGGCCGATTTCGAGAAGGCGACGGACGGCAAGAGCCTGGGGAACGTGCGCGCCATGCACGGCGCCGTCGCCGCGGGGAAGCTCACGTCCCTGGGATTCGACGACGTCGGGAAGGGCATCCCGGTCGCGGCGAAGATCATCGACGACGGCGAGTGGGCGAAGGTCATGGAGGGCGTCTACACCGGCTTCTCGATCGGCGGGGATTACGTGAAGCGCTGGAAGGACGAGCCAACCGGGCTCATGCGCTACACCGCGAAGCCGTCGGAGGTGAGCATCGTCGACAACCCCTGCATCCCCGGGGCGACGTTCACGATGGTCAAGGCGGAGGGCGTCGAGGAGACGGTGGCGTTCAAGACTGCGGCCGTTCCCGCCGCCCCCGAGCCTCTCGCGAAGGACGCCCCCGCCGTCATCGCGCTGAGCAACGACGCCCTGACCGCGCTGAAGGCGCTGGCGGCCGAGATGGCGCTGATGCCCGGGGAGCCGGACACCTGGACGCTCGACAGCATCCTGTGCGCGATCCGCGCGACCGTCCAGGCGAAGGCATCCGCTGAGGGTGCGGTCGCAGACGAGGCGATCGTCGCTGCGGATGGCGGCGCCGGGACCCCCGTCACCGCGAGCCCCGCGACCGGGAGCGCGCAGGGCACCCCGGCCGCGAAGGTGGCCGAGGCCGCCCCCGCTCCCGTTGTCGAGCCGCCGGCCGCCACGCTGGAGACCACGTCGGGACCGACGACCGAAGAGGTCGTCACGAAGATTGTCGCCGCACCCCTCGGCGAGGTGCGCGACCTGCTGACCAAGCTGGTGACCCTGCAGGAGGCGGGCGGGCTGAAGGCTGAGGGCCTGACCGCGGACCTCGAGAAGGTCACGAAGAGCGTGGGCGGCATCGAAGGACGGCTCGCCGCGATCGAGAAGCGCCCCGCGCCCATCGGACGCCCGGCGCAGAAGGTCCTCGGTTCCGGCGATCCGGAGCCGGGCAAGGTCAACGTCGACCAGATGGCAAAGACGGTCGACGCCCTCGTGGCCTCCGGCGCGTTGCCGGCGGACGCGGAGCGGCAGGTACGCCTGGCGCTCGCACAGATGGCGATGGGGGGATAGCGAACTCACAGATGGTGAACCGCCCGGCCTGATCAGCCTGGCGTCATGCCCATGCGGGGGCCTTCCAGAAAGCAATCGGAGGGCTCAAGCCCATGCTTCAGCATGCGTCGTTGCAGGCGCTCAGCGAGGAGACGCGCGGCGTGCTCCTCAAGATGATCCGGGACGCGAGCGGCGACCCGGCGTTGCGGAAGGTGATCGACATCTCGACGGGTCTGACCGGCATCAACCTCGAAGCCCCGGCCAAGCAGCTCGTGCCGCTGATGGCCGATTTCAGGAAGTCGATCCCGCGGCGCGTGCGTGATGGCGCGACCGCTTCACAGTGGAAGGCGATTACGTCTCTCTCGATGCCGAAGTTCTCGTCGGCGACGGGTGCGGCCTCGCCGACCTTCACCACCACCGTCGTCTCGAAGTCCGCCGGCTACAAGGTCCATGGGCTGGGCGGACAGGTCGACCGCGAGGCGGTCGCCGCGTCGCAGGGGTTCGACCCGGCGCTCGACAAGGAGACGGCCAACACCCTGCTCCTGGCGATGAAGATCGAGGAGATGTACATCCTCGGCGGCAACATCACCGCGCTGGCGACCCCGGCGGCCCCGACGCTCTCGGAGCAGAACGGCCTCGGTTCGCTCGCGGCCGCGACCTACTCCGTGCGCATCGCGGCGCTCACCTTGCCGGCGTCCAACCGCGTCATCATCCAGCGGCCGACCGACTACGACGGCACGAACGCCTTCCTGGACGGTGTCGCGCAGGCGAACCTCGATCCGTCCGGCGACGGCGTGACCGTGGTGGGTGCGGAGACCTCGCTGGCGCTGGCCGGCGGCGGCGACGCACTCAAGATCACGTGGGCGGCGATTCCCGGCGCGGCGGCCTACGGCGTGTTCGTCGGCATCGCGGCGGGTGCTGCCAACCTCAAGTTGGAGGCGGTCGTCACGCAGACGAGCGTGACCCTGAAGACGCTCGTGACCACCGGCCAGATCGGCACGGGTCCGGCGGGCACCTCGGCCGACGCGAACACCTACGACGGGATCATCGCGCAGCTCGTGGCGGCCGGTTCCGGCGCGTATGTGAAGAACCTCAACGGCAAGCTCACCGGCGCCAACGGCGAGATCGTCGAGGTGCAGGACGCCTTCGCGCAGATGTACGACAGCGCGAAGCTCGGCGGGTATCGCCTCCTGATCGGTGGTCAGGACAAGCGGTTGCTGACGCGCCTCGGCTACTCGCAGGACTCGGCCCAGGTGGTCATCAGCAGCAACCCGTCGGACAAGGCGGGGTACGTCATCGGCACGAGCGCCCGGACCATCGTCAACGCGGTGTCCGGGATCGACTGTCCGATCGAAGTGGTGCCGTGGATCCCCGGCGGGATGATCGTCTTCCTGCCGACCTCGATCCCCTACAACGACGCCAACGCGGAAGCCGCCTTCGACATGGCGATGGGCTACGACTGGGAGCGGTGGGACTATTCGTCCACCCGGACCACCGGGCCTGTCTACCCGTTCGAGACGCGGTGCTACGGCGTCCTGCGCGGGGTGTACCCGGGTGGGTGCGGGATCATCTACAACATCTTCAAGGGCTAGGAAGTCGCTCCCTCGGGGGCCGGCGCCCATTCGTCGGCCCCCACTTTTGAGAGGTGAGAAATGGCTGCAAAGAAGAATCTGCACGGCAAGATCGACGAGACCGAAGCCGAGGCGGCCGAGAAGAAAACCACCGTCACGATGCAGGCGTTTGGCTGCACCGGAAACGTGGCCGTGACGCTCGAGAACGGCGAGCAGTTCGCTGCCACGGTGGACGCGGCCGGGCGTGTTGAGGTGCCGCAGGAGTTCGTGGCGGCGATGCAGGCGCACGGCTTCAAGGTCGAGAGTCACTGAGGTACCGATGGCCGAGGCGGTCATCATGAGGCGCCGCTTGCGACGACGAAACGTAGGGCCACTCTTCGCCGACGACTTCAAGGGCCTGGCCTCTCCGGGGTGGAAGGAGTGGCGGCTCGGGAAGTACGACGTGCCGCCGGTCCAGACGCCGAACACGTCTCCGAACCTTGCCTACGTGGGCGACCCGCTCGACTCCTCGCAGTACTGCATGCGGGTGACGGTCAACGGCGGCGACTACGTCAACGCCGGCGACAAGTCGATCGGGAAGCAGCGCGCGCAGCTCGCGTGGACACCGACGGTTGACCAGCATCGTGCCTATCGCGAGCTCTGGTACGCCATCGGCCTCTATTTCCCGACGGACTTCGACTACAACACAGACATCCCGAACGGCGACGAGCTCTTCTACATCCCCATTGAGTGGCACGACCGGATCTTCGAGGAAACCGGCGCTTCCCCGGGAAACCAGCCCGTCTGCAGCGTGTCGTACGAGCAGTCACTGGCAAGCGGGCTTTCAAGCTTCAAGCTGGCGTACGGCCTCGAGGGCATCGGCGACACGCGGCAGATCCTCGACAACGTCGTGATCGATCGCGGTCGCTGGCACAACCTGCGCTTCCATTTCCGATGGTCGCGCGGCGACGACGGGTTCTGCCGGGTGTTCTTAAATGGGAATTTCCTGATCCGGGCGAACGGCCGCAACATCTACCCGGCGCAGGGGGACACACCGAACAGGGAGAGCATCGGCACCTACCGCGGTCACGGCTCGGATCCCGAGCAGACGCAGACGACAATCCACTACATGCGGCGATTCAGTGTCGCGCCGACGGAACAGCGGCTGGGCCTCGGGGCCTAGGAGATCCGACTATGGGACAGGTGAGCCAACTAATCCAGCTCGCGGTGCCGACAAGCGTTGCGGCCGGCGCCGCAGTGGCGATCGGGAATCGGCAGCTCAACCTCGCAACGCTTGCGATCAACGGGACGTTTTCGCAGACGCTGCGGCTCCAGGGCAGCGTTGACGGCGGCCTGACTTTTCAGGACTGGATGGATTCGCGCGGCCTCCTGATTGGCAACATCGTCTCCCCTGGCGGAGTCGTTCTGCTCGGCGGCGATGCGACGCACGTGCGGCTTAACTGCACCGTGTATGTGAGCGGGCAGGCCGTCGTGGCGATCCTGTTCGCTCCGCAGTACGCGCGCGCCGACAGGCTGGTTGTCTAGGGAGAGCTGATGCCCGCCGAGCCCATCGTCGATCTCCAGCAGGTGCGGAGCTGGTCCGCCGGCCAGACGGAAGCCGAGGACGACGTCCTCGCCCGCCTGATAGTGGCCGCCTCCGACTGGCTGGAGGGGGAGACCGCGCGGGTGTTCGTGCCGCAGGTCGCCGACGTGACGATCTTCCTCGACGGCTCGGGGGGGAAGATTGCCGGGCGCTACGACGAGGTCCTCTACCTGCCGTTCAGGCCGGTCGTCTCGGTGACGAGCGTGAAGGAGAATGGTTTGGCGCTGACGCTGGCGACGGGCTACACGACGACGGCCGACGTGGTGAAGGTGCTCGACGACGGGAAGCTCGTGCGGCGTGCGACGCAGACCGCGGTGGAGCCGGTGGGCTACGGCCCGAGCGCCGGCTGGGCGCCTGGCGTCCAGAACCTCGAGGTGGCCTACAAGCCCGGCTATGCCGTGGTCCCGATCGACGTCGAACAGGCGTGCGTCGAACTGACCTGGCTGATGTACCGGGAATCGCGCCGGCAGGGGCGGGAATCGATGTCGCGGTCCGGGATGTCCATCAACTTCGTGCGGGACCTGGCGCCGGTCGTCGCTGACGTGGTGGAGCGCTACAAGGACTGGGGGCGGCCGGGATGACGACCCTCAAGACGCCGGCATTCGAGTACGACGACGCGCAGGTCCGGCGTGCCGTCGTGAAGGCGATGCCTCGCATCCGCAAGTCGCTGCTGGTGGCGGTCTCGGTGACGACGCTGCGGATGACGCGGTGGGTCATCACCCGGAAGCTGCTCGGGCAATACCTGAATCGGCGCACCGGGACGGCGATCCGATCCATCTCGGCATCCCCCTCGTGGTGGCCGACCGATGACGGGGCGGCCGGGACGTTCGGGTCGAACCTCGAGTACGTGAAGGCGCACGAGCAGGGGTTCCAGGGGACGGTCCAGGTGCAGGCGCACGAGCGGCGGCTGTTCCGCTATCGGTCGCTGCGCAGCGGCAAGCGGCTGAAGCGCCGGAAGCGGATCGAGGGCGCGCTCGCGGAGGTCAAGGCACACCCCCGCAACGTGGACATCCGGGCCCGCCACTTCTTCCGCGACACGCTCAAGGAACAGAAGCCCGCATTCGGCGTGCGGCTGCGCAAGGCGATCCTGGTGGCGACACGGCTCGGGCGGGTGGCAACGCCGGCCGATCTCGAATCGACGTTCGGGGGCTGAGGGATGGCGCTTCGCGGCAGGTGGCGATCGAGGCAGGCGCTCTCCGCGATCCTGAAGGGGATCAACGGGCGGCCTGGGGGCTACTTCCACGACCTCGGCCAGCGCGTCTACACGGGGCTACCGAGACCGGAGGACGGCGACGGCATCCCCACGCCGTACATCTGCACCCCCCGCGTGTCGGCGGTCCCGAACTTCGACACGACTGACAGCGGGCTCGTGAAGTGTCACTGGCGACAGCCGATCTTCTGCTTCATCACCGAGGAGAAGCGAGGGTTCGACACGGACCCTGACGACATGCTGCTGAAGCTGACCGAAGACATTCAGCTCGCAGTGCTCCGTGACCCGAAGCTCGCCGGCACGGCGCAGAACACGCAATGGGTGACCGGTGGCGATGAGCTCGGCGCGATCGTCCCTGGTGAGGAGTACGGCGAGGCCGAGCTGGTGCTCGAAATCTGGAGCTGGTACGCGGCCGCCGACCTCGGCCCCGCGGCGACGGCATAGGAGGGGGCTGAGATGGCGAAGCGGAAAGCGGTGCTGGTGTTCGGCGGGCCGGGCCTGCCGGATGGGAGTCGCACCTGGTACGAGACGCCCGCGGGCGCCGTGGTGCAGGCGTACCCAGGCGACAAGGTGGAGCCCGACCAGGTGAAGGATCTCGAGGGCTACCTCACGCGTGAACAGGCGCACTTGGATGGCGAGGAGGTCGCAGAAAGCAAGACCGGCTAACGCCGGCAGCACGACGACAATCGAGACGCGCCTGACCTGATCAGTTGGGCGTACGGATGAGGCCCGCACCGCTAGCGGTGGTGTCGGGCCTTTTCCATTCAGGGGACCCGTGCGGGGGCCGCATCTCTCGCACGGGTCCCCTTTTTTCATTCAGGCGACGAGCGGTCTTAACGAAACAGGAGCAAGGCGATGGCACAGGTCAGCGGGAACATTTGCAGCGGCAGGGCAGTCGTGTCGGTGGGTCCGTACGTCACGGCCGGGGGTGCGGGCACGCTCGTCGACGTCGGGCACACGAAGGCCCCGACGACGCTGGCGGTCGAGCGCGAGAACTTCGATGCGGTATCCGAGCAGGCGCCGACACCCGTCGAGAGCGTCCCGTCGCTGACGACCTACAAGGTCAAGGTCCCGGTCGAGGAAGCGACGATCGACAACTACCTGATCGCCACCGGCGAGCCGGTCGCCAACAAGAGCGGCACGCCGCCCAACCTGACGCTCCGCGTCGGCGGTCCGACCGGGAAGAAGTACCACCAGATCCAGCTCGTCACGGCCGGGCTCGGGACCGGGCTGATCCGCACGATCACGATCTGGAAGGCGGTCCTGATGTCCGTCTCCGAGGTCCCGTTCGCCAAGGGCGGCGAGCAGCTCCTGGAGATGACCTTCAACTGCCTCTACGACGACACGGTCGCGACGGCCGACAAGGTCATGAAGATCGTCGACTCGTAGACCGCAGGGGGGGGCATGGGTCTCGAACACTTCATCGCGCGACAGCGGCTCGTTCTGCATGGTGGCCGGCGGTATCTCTGCCGTCGGCCACCGTTCGGCGTGGTGCTCCGCTTCCTGGAGCTCTACGCCGTGGAGCTGGCCGCGTGCGCGCAGCACGTCGACGCCTCACTCGATCGGGCGGCGCTGCTCGACGCCTGCCTGCCGTTCTTCATCCGGCCGTGGCACGGGAAGGAAGATCTCCGGGCGGGCGAGCTGCTTGAGCAGTGCGTCACGACCGGGGAGGGCCCGGGGTTCGTCTGGGAGGCCACGGCGAAGGATCCCGCGCTCGCGGAGCTGCTCGCCCGGGCCGTGCTCTCGCTCACCGATTTCGACGCGATCCTGCGGATGGTGAAGATCCCGGCCGCCGCGGAGGCGACCGAGGCCGAGCCGATGGAAGCCGATCCGGATCCCTTCGATGACCAGCTCGCCGGGCTGCTGGTGATGACCAGCACGCTCGGCGTCTCCCCCCGGGAGGTCTACGACTGGCCGGCGGAGACGATCGAGGCGGTCAACCGCTGCCTGCCTGACCTGCTGGCCGCGCTCCGTCCGACGCCTGGCGCGGAGCCCGCGCGCCGGCAGGGGAACTGGAGCCGCTCCGCGCTCGGGATGATGCCGGGGATCGGCGTCTCCAAGGTCACGCACTGATGGGCGACGAACTCACTATCTACGCGAAGATCCTGGCGACGCTCTCGGGCCAGGGCTTCACCCAGGCGGAGGCCGGGCTCGGGAAGACCGAGAAGGCCGCCAAGCGTGCCGCCGGCGAGCTGCTCGGAGCGGAGGCTGCCGGCAAGCAGCTCGGCCGGACGCTGCAGCAGTACCTCGGCGCCGCGGTGCTGGGGAACCTGGTCAAGACGTCGGTCGTCGAGTTCGCGAGGTACGAGCGGTCGCTCGCAGCCATCGGGAAGCAGATCGACACCCTCGGGGGGAACGCAGGCGACTCGTTGCCGCAGGTCCGGGCCTTCCTCGAGACGCTCGAGCGCACCAGCGGCACGGCTCGTCAGGACCTGATCCCCACCTTCCAGAAGTTCCTCGGGATCACCGGCTCGGTCCAAGGTGCCATGTACTCGGTTGCGCTGGCCTCCGACCTGGTCGAGGCGAACCTCGGCGACATGGGGACGGTCTCCGCGTCGCTCGCCGGCATCCTGGCGGGACGAGTAGGCCCAGCCGCGCTAGCGCTCGGCCTCAATCAGCGCAAGGCAAACGGCGAGATCAAGACCGCGTCGGAGCTCATCCAGGAGCTCGACGCCAACTACTCGGGCTTCGGGAAGACGCAGACGGACACCGCCGACAAGCTCGACCGTCTGAGCGCCTCCTGGAACAGCTTCAAGCAGGACCTCGGGGCGGGAGCGGCGATCCTGTCCGGCGCTGTCGGACCCGCTTTCGACGCGCTGGTGCGCTCTGCCAAGAGCATGTTCCTGGTGCTCTCGACCGGCGCCATCCAGATCGTGAAGTCGTTCGCCACCGTCGGGAACACGCTGCTTGCCGTGTTCGACGTGGAGAAGCTGCTCAAGAGCGGCCCCGGCGCCTACGCCGAGGCGGTGAAGACGGCCGCGCTCGCCGGCGCGCGCGAGGTCGTCGCCATTGGTGCCGGCACGATCGACGAGCTCGAGGCGATCTGGACGAAGGCCGGGGAGGCGTCCGGCGAGGCGATGGCGAAGGGGCAGGCCGATGCCCTCGACGCCGCCCGCCGCAAGCAGGCCGAGCTCGAGGCGGATGAGCGTCGGAAGGCGGCGAAGAAAGCAGCGGAGGAGGCCGCCAAGGCCGCGGCAGACGAGGCCAAGGCGAAGCGGGAGCAGCTCCTCGATACCGCCCAGTTCCAGCAGGACCTGGCGGAAAAGTTCCAGGCGATGGCGCTCGAAGAAGCTGACCAGGCGGCCCAGGACGCCGAGGAGCAGCGCGTCAACGAGCGCAACGCGATGATCGGGTTGCTCGACGAGCAGATCGCCGCGCTCGAGGAGAACGACGCCCGCCGACTAGAGCTTCAGGCTCTGCGGCTCGAGCTGGAGATGGCGGCCGAGCTGGAGGCGACGAACCTCACCGAGGAGGCGAAGGCCAAGATCCGGGCGAAGTACCGGAAGCAGGAGGAGCGGCTCATCAAGGCGGCGGCGAAGGCTGAGGTCGACGTCGACAAGCAGGCGAAGCTCTTGAAGTACGAGATCGCGCAGCTCTACGCCGAAGCGACGTTCGCGGTGATGGGCGAGATATTCGGGGCCAACAAGGCGCTTGCCATCGCGGAGGCGTTGATCTTCACCTTCCTCGGCGCCGCGAAGGCTCTCGCCGAGAACCCCCCGCCGTCGCCGATCGGAATCGCGTCCGCGGCCTTCGTCATTGCCACCGGCCTGGCGCGCGTCAACCAGATCCGGAAGACGGATTTCTCCAAGAACAAGGGGTTCGATGTTCCGGCCCACGATCGGCTCGCCTACATGGGTGGCCGGCGCTGGGCGGAGGATATGGTCCGCAACGTCGACCTCGGGTTCCGGGACGGATTCGCCGCCTTGGCTCAGCGTTCCGATCCGAGCGTCCTGTCGGGCGGCAGCCAGACGAGCAACACCTACCACCAGACGCTGAACTTCGGCCACGTCCTGGGCGGCCGCGCGGAAGCGCGCCGCATCGCGCGGATCCTCGACCGCGCCCGCGAGCGCGACGAGGGGAGGCGGGTCCGATGACCCTCACCATCGAACAGAAGCGGCAGATCGTCTGTCGACCGCTCGAGCGCGCCATCGCGCGCCGGCGCGCGGGTGAGATCGGCGACGTGGACCTGCAGGCGGTCACGATGCGCACGGCGCGGCTGCTCGATTTGCTCGGCATTCCGCCGCTCGTGGCCATCCCCGCGCCGGCGGAGACGTCGATCACGGCGGAGGAGCGGCAGGCCAAGATCGTGCACGCGCGGATCATCCAGACGATGCACGAGGCGGGAGCGGACCTGTGAACACCGACACGCCGAAGATGTTCCGCGATGCCATGCGACCCATCGCCCGGGAGATCCGGCGCTGGCGCGTCGGGGAGATCCAGGACCGCGAGCTGACGCTCAGCGAGCTGGCGCTCGTCACCGCCGGGACGCTCACCGCCCTCGACCTCCTCATCCCCAGGCCGGCGAATGTCCACCTCCACTGAGATCGCGATCCCCGTCACCCGCGCGCGCCGCACCGGGGCGCTCGCTTACGGCCCCGATCCGTCCCGGGCCTTCCTCCGGGTCCGGGTGACGCTGATCGCGCCGGACGGGGCCACCCTCGACATCACGGACCGGACCGAGCAACGCCTGGGGTCGCTGTCGCAGAGCGTCGGGATCGACCTGGCTGAGCTGGTGCACGACGACCTGGACCTGGACCTCGACGATTCGGACGGGCTGATCGAGTCGCTGCTACGTGGGGCAACGCCTGACGACCTCTGGACGGTCGTCATGGAGCGCGAGACGCTCGGCCGCCGCACCAGGTGGGAGCGGATCTTCACCGGCGTCCTGGACCTGCCGGACTCGCTGACCTACCAGCGAAAGGAGCAGACGGCCGAGCTGCACGTCTTCGCGACGTCGAAGCTCCTGGAGCGGGTCTCGGCCGAGACGGTCGCGCGGTCCGTGACCGGCCGCACCGGGAGCGTGACCGGTGGCTCGGCAACGGTCACGGTCACGAGCACGACGGACCTCCTGCCCGGAGACGAGATCACCCTTGACGACGGGACTCAGTCGGAGACCGGCGCGATCAAGTCGATCACGAGCGCCACCGTCCTGAAGACCGTCGACACGTGGGGGAACGCCTTCGCCGCCGGCTCCCTCCTCGCCCTCGAAACGCGCTTCTACCGGTTCCGGTCCCCGGTGTTTCTCCTCGACGAGCTGATGACCGCGGCGGGGATCGACTACGACGTGGTCGGCTTCCCCCGGGTGAACACGGCGATCCCGACCGACTTGAATCCCGCCGGGCTGCCGCGCGAGAGCGGCGACCGTCCCGACAGCGTGACGATCGAGGCCGGGAAGATCAGCATCGCCTACTCGGTCGGCAGCGACACGGGGCGGCAAGTCGCCACGGACCCGGCGTCAGGCTTCACGCCAGGGACCGCCGCGACCACGATCCAGGGCGACTGGACTCCCTACCTCGACACGGAGCCCGCGACCGTCATCACCGCGCCCGCGGCGCTCGGCAGAGACAACAACTACCAGGCCAAGCCGATCGCGTGGGATTACGTCAACGGCGATTACTGGCACCTCGAAGCGACCGCCGCGGCGACGAGCGAACTGAAGCTCTTCAAGAACAGCGTGCTCAACGAAACCGTCGACTCCTTCGTGAACGGCAACCCCGCACAGCAGGGCTACCTCAATCCGCGCCTCGAGCACTGCCCGGACACGGACGAGCTGTACCTATCGTTCTCGCGCCGAGAGGGCGTGGTCTTCGGGATCTACTATCGCCCCACGAGCGCGGGGCCGGTCACGCTGATCGCGGGCACGAATCAGAGCAACCTGCGGTTCGTGCGCGGCGTCGGGCTGCTGATGCAGCTTCTCGACCTCACGTCCAAGATTCGCCGGATCAACACGACCACGCACACGATCTCCGATCAGACTTGGGACAGGCCGCCCAACTCATCCGCCGATCCTAGCGTCGCCAAGATCGCCGTGAACCTCTGGAGCATGAGGCGCATCGGCCGGCGTCTCGTGGCGTCGTACCGCGGCAACGATGCGTACGAGGCTCGCATCGCCGTGTGGTCCGTGGACGGCGGCGAGGTGCTCTCGCACTTTTCATATGCGACGGCAGAAGAGGCGACGTGGTACGACGGCGTCGCGACGGTCTATCGCTGGCCCGACGGGGAGGAGACGTACATTCTCTGCTCCGGCCCCGTGACCGCCACCACGTACCACTATCTGACCGTCGGCTACCGCCTGAACGCCATCCCCTACGCTGACTTCGACGGCCTGAGCGTCGCCGGGGCACTGCGGGAGCTGTGCCTGATCGCGAACAGCACGGTCAAGGCGACCGCCTACGGGGACATCCGGGTCGAGTCGCGGTGGTTTTACTTCGGCGACGAGGACAACATGGGGCGGGCTGCCGATCTCTCGAGCGCGCGCGACCTGCCGGAACCCCTCGAGCAGGAGTCGCTCCAGCTCTCGGAGTTCTATCGCGAGTCGGTCGAGGTGACCGGCACGACAGAGGCGGGCGATTCGATCTCGGCCATCGCAGGCGACACCGGCGCGTCCGCCAGGCGCGAGACGATCGATTCCCAGCTCGTCACCTCGCTGGCGTTGGCGTCGGCCGTTGCCGCGCAGTGGGCCGAGTTCCTCTCCGGCCTGCAGTCGCAGGAGGAAGTCACCCTCCCGGCTGGCGACGTGCTCTACGCCCCCCTCGACCTGGTGAAGCTGGCCGGGCTCACCTACCTGGTTTTGAGCGCCGACACGGACCTGCAGAGCTGCGAGCAGGACCTCACGTTGCTGGAGATCTGACGATGCCCGGGACGAAGACGACGGTCGCGCGCGTGCCGGGGGACTGGTTTGCTACCAACGGCAACGGCTGGCCGAACTACGGCAGCGCCGACCTCACGGTGTCGGATGATGGCGGCGTAACGTCTCTCATCGGCATGACCGACAATCTTCAAATGCTGGTCGCGGCACAGTTCGGCTTCACCGAAGCGCACATCCCGCGCAACGCGAAGATCGTCGGAATCACTCTGCGCACAGAAGGGCACGGAGAAGCGGCAGGCGCGCCAGAGCGCGGGATACGCGCGATGCTGTGCCTCGGTGGTGGCGTGTCAGACGCAGGCGCGGCTCGATATGCGGGCGCACGCGTCGGCACTCGTGCTGCCTGGACGATGAACCTCACGACGGACACCGTCGACGTGCGAACCACCGACGGCACAGCCAACAACGGCGACCCGCTGTGGGGGTTCCCGTGGACGCCCGAGGCGATCTTCGATCCGTCGTTCGGTGTGGTGTTCTCGCGAGACACGGCAACGCCGCAGGGTGCGAGTGAGCGACTGTTCGTCGACACGCTCACGCTGGAAGTCCTCTATTCCGACCCGGCCACCGGCTATGCCTGGCATCCGGTCATTCGCTGCGTCCCCGACAACGGCGTGGAAGAGACGATCGACCTGCGGACGGTGCTGACCGACCTGCACGGGCCGATGAAGACGGACGCCAAGTACTCGGCGATCCAGGAGCGGCGCGAGACCATCAACCGCCGCATCGTGCCGGCGCCGTTCGGGTTCCGCGCCGAGATCATCCTCACCCTCGACATCCTGACGATGGCCGACGCCGCCAACTGGACGAAGATCGTCAACCGCTGCATGTCGCCCGACTGGGCGGTTTATCTCTCGATGGACGGCGGGGTCACGGAGCGCCAGGTCTTCCTCTCCCGCATGGACGGCCCGGACCCGCTCGCCGGCAAGACGCACGTCGGCGGGCGCTTCCTGCTGGGGCTGACGACCGCCGAGGTCTTCCCGGAGATGCCGGAGTTCGGCGGCATCGGCTTCGGGCTGGGGAACTGGTAGATGGCCGCCCCCTCCGTCGCCGTCACCACGCTCGCGACCCCGACCGGCTTCGCGGGGGTGCTCCAGGCGACCGGGTCGATCCCGATCGGGGAGTCGCGCTGGTACCGGCTGGTGGCGATCGATGCGACCCTCGTCAATAACGCGCGCCGCCACTCGCCCGCGTGCGCGGAGATCGGCCCGTTCGTCGCCGACGCGACCAACCGCCGCGTGGCGCTGTCCTGGAACGCCGTCGCGGGGGCCGCCGCCTACCGAGTCTACGTCCGCCGCTCGGCCGTCCCGAACGCCACCTACAAGGAGACGATCGCGAACAGTCCGGGCACGGCGACGTTCACCTTCTCGCAAGGGGCGGGGCTCACGTTCACCGACTCGGCCGCTTCGTTCACCGCCAAGCGGGCGTTCTGGGAGGCGGGGATCGTGCGGGCCGTGCTGACGGGTGGCGACGCCGGCGACCCCGGGACGTGGCACCACGTCTACGACGCCATTCTGGCGGCCTCAGCGGCTCACGTCCGCAAGATCATCCCCGACGAGTGGAGCCGGGCGATCGTCTCGCCGCTCTACTCGCTCGCGGCCTACGTCGAGATCGGCGACGGCGTGACGCCGACCTACTTCATTCAGGAAGACGCGACGGTCTTCTGCCTCGGTGGCCTCCGAGTCGGCTTCCTGGCGGGCGGCTCGACGTTCCGCTCCGGGATCTACGACGCTGCGACCGGGCGCCGCTCGCGGGGCTCCTCGGTCTACGTCGGCGGCTACGGTGCGGGCAGCCGCGCGAGCGCGGGCGTCGGGCGCCTGGTGGTGCAGGCCGAGACGAACGATTGGAACGACTCCTACCTGGAAGACCTCGGCTACAAGGCCGTCGACGTGGCTGCCATCGGGACCGGACAGAATGCGTACGCGCCGTTGGCGGACGTGGGGGAGGCGCTCGGCCTCATCGGTTCATCGGTCATCAACCTGCGCGGTTCAGAGCTGGCCGGCCTCGCGCTCGGCTCGACCTTCGCCTCACAGCACCAGCTCGGGGAGGTCGCTCAGCTCTTCGAGCGCACGACGGACGGGGTCTCTGCGTCGGGGACCGACGTCACCTACAGCCAGGTCGTCGTCGAGGACGCGGTCTACGGCGTCCAGGCGGCGGTCGCCAGCGGCTACATCCGGCTCGATCGGCTGGAGGTGCGGAAGGTCACCGATGCCGACTTCCACCTGATCCTCGGCTCTGGCGGCAACGCCGCGAAGCTGCTGCTGCGCGATGCGATCTTCGGCGACCGCGCCGACGATCTCGATCCGGTCGTGCGCTTCCACGCCTCTACCTCGACGGGCGGGATCATCGCCTTCGAGGCGGGCTTCGACGACGCGGAGACCGAGCTGCCGGACGGCTCGCCCGCCGTGGGCGCGCTGGTGGAGGCGCGGGGGGCTGACGGCTCCGTGCTGGCCTCTGCCGTGACCGGCGGCGACGGCCGCACGGGGCCGCTCTACTGGGAGTTCCTGCGCTTCACTTGCGGGGTCGGAGGTGCCGCGACTCCGGCCGCACTCTCGACCCACGTCACGAACGGGAAGCTGACGCGCGTCGACCGGCGGCCCGTCACCATCCGGGTCACGGCGGCGGGTTACACGATTTACCAGGAGTTGTTCGAGGCGCTCGGCACGATCGCGGAGGTGCGCGCGCGCCTGCATGTGGACGCGGCGTGCAACATCCCCGGCGTCGTGGGGCGGATCGAGATCGCGGGGGTCGTGGACCGTGAGGATGTCGGCGGGGGAGTCGCAACGCTCGAGGAATTCTAGCAGGGGGAGCAATGGCCGATCGCGTGGTAGTGAGGTTCCATCGGATCGACGATGCGACGATGCGGGCGACGTTCACCAACCCGGACGGGACCGCGTACGACCTGACCGGCGCGACGTGCAAACTCGTGGTGAAGGCGCTCGCCACCGACGCTGACGTGGACGCGCTGTTCACGAAGATCACCTCGGCGCCAGCCGAGGGCACCATCGTCGCGCCGGCCACCGGAGGGATCGCCGACTTCTACATCCTGCCGGCGAACACCGCGGCGCTCGGGCTCTACACCGATCAGCCGCCCAAAGCGTACGTACTCGGCGTGAAGATCAAGACCGCCGCCGGCAAGTACTACACGCCGATCGACGCCACCCTGCGGCTAGACCAGCAGCTCGTCGAGAACTTCTGATGGTGAAGCCCTCGGGAAGCGTCGGACTGTACGGCCCCGGAGGGAGCATGTCCGTGCTGCCGCCGCCGTTTGCCAGGGTCGTCGAGCTCGGCACCTTCGAGGCGGTCGAGGGGTGGGTCGGTGCCTTCGAGGAGGCCACCTACGTCCACGGCGGTGCGCTGTCGCGGCGGCTCACGACGCTGGACGCGACGCAGCGGACGTTCGCGCCAGTCGTGGACGTGAGCGGGACCACGACGCTCAAGGTGTGGACGATGCTCCGCAACGGGACCCCCGGTTCGTGGTCTGCGAATCTGATCCTCACGATGTTCAACGAGGATTTCACGCAGAAGGTCGTCTCGTTCCCGCTGGCCTTCAATCACGCCGACGGCGTGGACGTGTGGATCGAGCGCAGCGCCCCCGTCGAATGGTTCCCGCTCGACCCGACGCAGCTCTGGCTCGCGATCTTCTCCCTCCAGGCGATCAGCTTCGGCGGCGGCCTCGCCTACATCGACGACTGGAGGGGAACGCCATGACCGCCCTCGAACGCAAGGGCCAGCAGGTCAAGGTCGGCGATGTCGTCACGCTGATCGGCCGCGTCGAGCGGGTCACGCGCGAGGGCATCGCGGTCAAGGTGCGCGACGGCCTGTCGGTCTACGTCTCGCCTGAGGCGGTGGAGGTGGTCAAATGACGCTGGGCGAGAAGCAGGAACTGTTCACCGAGTTGCTCGCGCGGCTCATCGCCTGGGCCTACGCGCGCGGCTACCGCATTCGGATCGGCGAGGTCTACCGGCCGCCCGAGACGGCGGCGGCGATGGCCGCCAGCGGCAAGGGGATCAAAAACTCGCTGCACATCCTGAAGCTCGCCGCGGACCTGCACTTGTTCAAGGACGGCGTGTTCCTCGTCGACTCCGAAGCGCATCGTCCGCTCGGCGAGTTCTGGAAATCTCTCCACGCGGAAGCGCGCTGGGGCGGGGACTTCACCCGCCGCGACGGCAACCACTACTCGATCACGCACAACGGGGTGGCCTGATGGCATCGCGGCGCGACCTATCCGAGTCGGTCGCCGCGAAGCTCGGCATCCTCGGGGCGCTGATCGGCATCGGCGCCCTGGTGTTCCGTGGCGGGCAGACGGTGGAGAGGCTCGATAGATCGATCGCAAGCCAGACGCGGATGGAGGCGCAGATCGACCAACTCCTTATCGACGTGCAGGAGCACAGCGTCCAACTGCGGATGGCGGAGATTGATCGGGACCGAGTCGAGGCAAAGGTGCAACTCACCGCCGAGACGCTTTTCGCGCGGAACCGCTGGAGCAACAAGGCGTCCGACGACATCATGCGGCGACTCGACGCGCTGAACCACAAGGGGACGCACGTCCTGGAGGAGCGACCATGATCCCGTTCTTCAGGGAGTTGCTCTGGGACGAGACAGCGGCGAAGCGGTACTTCCGCGCTTTCTGCGCCATGGCCGGCGGCATCCTGGTCTCGGGCGGCGTCCCGGTGCTGCTGCCGTACAAAGAATACGGAGTGATCTTTCTCGGCCTCGCTTCGCTGATCGGGGTCGGGGAGAAGAACGAAACCACGAAGAAGGAGGACTGACTGTGCCAATTCTACAGGTCGCGCTGCTGCTGGTGGTCGTCGGTGTGCTGCTCTGGCTCGCCAACGTCTACATCCCGATGGACGGGAAGATCAAGAACATCCTGAACGCCGTCGTGGTCATCGCCGTCGTGCTCTGGCTGCTGAGCCTCTTCGGCCTGTTCGATTCGCTGTCGGGGATCACCATCGGGCGGCATCGACCCTAGCCATTCCGCGGGGTCCGCCCCGCTCAGGAGGGAAGCATGAAGCTCGCAATCTCGGCCCTGCTTGTTGTCGTGAGCGCCGCCGTCGCCGCGTGGACGGCACGTCCTGAGGCCGTCGCTGTCCCGACCGTCTACGTCGGGGAGATGGCGAACAACGAGGTGCTGCACGTCCCGATGGAGTTCTACGTTGACGGCCACGACCTCAACCCTTCCTTTGACGTGCTCGCCCCGTTCAACTTCGTCAACCTCACGCCAGGGATCGCCCGCAGGATTCCCGCCTCGCAGCCCCACAACGGATTCAGCTTCGTGCCTATTCCGGGAGCGGTGGGGCTGGCTCAGGTGAAGGTCGTCTACGGCAACGGCGTCGGGGTCTACGAGCGGATCGTCGAGGTGCGGGTACTCCCGGCGGGCTCCATCACGCTGCACGTGGAGGACGCCCGCTACTCCCCGGACCTGTACACCACCTACGAGTAGAACCGCCACACTTTCAGAGGAGGGAACCATGAAACTCGCACGCTCCACCGCACCGCTGTTGCTCGCCGTACTACTCGCCGGACTCGCGGCCGCCTGTGCCACCCGGCCCGTCACGCTTCACGGCGTCGAGGTCACCGACTCCTTCGCGGTCAACACCGCGAACCGGCTGGCCGACCTGGAGACCACCCTCACCACGACCGGCGAGCTGCTGCTTGCGGCCCGCTCCCACTTCTCCACCGAGGAGTGGGGCCGGATCGCCGATACCTCCCAGGCCGCAGCCGACGCACTCCTTGTCGCCCGGGCGAACCTCTCGCTCTACGTCGACCAGGTGACGGCCGCGGAGAATACGGGGGCGACCCGTGACGCGCTCCAGAAATCCATCGACGTGCTGACATTCCTGGCGACGTCATACGTCGCCTACCAGGGGGGCGGATCGTGAACATCGCGGAGGGACTCCAGCTCGTGATCCTGTTGCTCCAGCGCATCGCCGCGGCGCGCGCGGCCGGACTTGAGGCAATCGAGATCGACGATCTCGGGGAGGAGTTCGCCGACGTGAACGCCAAGATCCAGGCAGCGCGAGGGGAGTGAGCGCTACGCGGCGCCCGGCGGGGCATCCCCCTCCTCCCGCCCTGCCGTCCCCAGGGCGTGCCGGGCGGCGCATCTTCCGCATCGGGTGACACCATGAACGACTCCACCAAGGCCGCCATTGCTTTCGCGCTCGCATGGGAGAAGGCGAAGCGCCCGCGGGAAGTCGCTGCGCATTACGGCATCACGGAGCAGAGCGCGGTCACCAGAGCCCACGAGTACCGCAAGAAGGGCATGGATCTGAAGTTCATGCGGCCGGAGTTCACCCCGAACAAGATCGACGTCGGGGAAGTGAACCGCGCCATCGCGGCGCTCGACGAGGCGGACCTGTGATCCTGGCCCTGCTGCTGTCGCTGGCCCTCTCCTGGGACGCCTCCCCCGACCCTGGCGTCACCTACTACCGCGTCGCCTGGGAGATGCACTACCGCTTCGACGTGCCCTGCCCGGACGAGTTCGACCCCGACCGAATATGCCCGGTCTACACCCTGGGCGCGCGGACGGAGGTGACGGTGCTCGGCTCGGGCTGCGGGCCCACGTGCGCGGCGCCGACCGTCGTGCTGCCGGACCCGGGGAGGGGGGAGACGCTGTGGTTCCAGCTCGTGGCCGTGCGCGATAGCGGCTGCGAAGGGTCCACCGCTTGGCCGCCGGGCTGAGGCGACTACTTCTCTCCGCCCGGGATCGTAGACGCCACCGCCGCGCCTGCGTGCCGTAGCGGGCCTCTCCTGGTGCCCAATGGGTGCCCGGTCGACCTGAAATTCATGCAACCCCGCGTAACTCCGTGGAACCACCGCAGGGCCGCGAACTATAGCGCCTGCAACGGTTCCACGTGGAACTGCAAGGGGTTGCGGGGGTTGCGGAAGGGCCGATTCTGGCCCCGGCCGTCGTAGGTGAACGAATCGAGATCGGCCGGGTCCATCCACCGGCGAGCGAGAGCGTCATTCAGCCTCCGTCCTTTTCTTTCTGCGCTTCGGCGCTGGATCTGGCTCAGCGCGCTCCTTGAGCATCCCGACCTCAATCAACCGGTTGACTTCCTTCCATACGAAGCCACGGATGATCTCCGGTTTGCCGGTTCCGAACCGCCTTTTCCGATTCAGATCCTCCAGGTACGCCGACAGAAGCGCCGGGACCGTCACGTCGATGACATCGGGTGGGTCAGGGGGTGGGGTGGGGGGCTTCGGCTGCGGCGGCGGCTTCCGCTTCCCACTGCGCCCGGAGTTCTTCGAGCTTGGCATCGCGGGCCTCCTTGAAGCAGACGTTCCATTGCCGCTTCATCCCGTAGGTCGTGGGCGCGCCGCGCTCACCACACGAGCCGTCGTATATGAACGTCGCGAGATCGGCCAGATCCATCCAGCCGCCCTTCGGCATGGCCGGGAGCTTCGCCGCCGCGAAGTAGAGCACCTGGACCCGCCCGTCCTTCTCGGTGAACTGGTAGGCCGTCGCCTTCGTCGAATCGCCCATCCAGAGCGTCGTCTGGTCAACGGTCATCCCGGCGACGGCGTCGCCGAGCTTCAGGTGGAACGCCGGCTCCTTGCCCTTCTTCGTTCCGTAGACCGGGGCGTCGTCTTTCAGCACGATCGCGCCCTCGCCCTTGCCGGCGTAGCCTTGACCGAACGCGGGGAGCGCCACCGCCAGCAGCACGATTCCGATCCAGCGTTTCATCTTCTCTCCTCCCATCGAAGTGGGGTTAGTTGCCCTCCGGCGTCCCTTCGTCATCGACCCAAGCAAATGGAATCTGCACGTCATGGCCGAGTTCCCGTGCCCGACGGGCGAGATCGTTCGCCTTACGGATCATCGCCCATGCCATCCGCTCCTGCTTCTGGATGATCGAGCGGGCCTGCACGAACGTGGCGATGTCGAGGCGAACATAGCAGTTCCACTTCTCCCCAGCCTCGTCGAGAAGCGTCGCGCTCTCGTACGTTCGTTTCCCGTCCGCGCCGCGCAGGTTGCGGATCACGTACCGAGCCGTTTCTCGAATCTGGGAATCATCGCCGCGGATCGTGACGACATTCCCGAGCCATGCTTCGAGAGCCTCGTACGCTTGCTGGCTGTCGAACTCCGGTTCGTTCCATACATCCTTGAAAAACCGTTCCACTCGTTCTCTCAGATCCTCGATGGGCTGGGGTTGGCTCACAGTTCCTCCGCGTAGGCCAGCAATTCGTTGGCCGTTCGAATCAACTCCCGCTTGTAGGCGTTCCGCTGCTCGGCGTTCATCATCTTCGTAGCGACCTTGATCCCGCCGACCGTCTCTATCGAGCAGATGAGGTCCGCGATCATGCTGAGCGCCTTGGACCAGCGGACCACGGGAGCTTTCTGCGCCGAGCGATCGGCGTCCGCGATCATCTCCTTGGCGCTGGGGAACGCCTCCCGCTTCGCCTCCGCCATCGTCATCTCATTCGCCTTCACCCGCGCGAATAGCTCGGGCGCCTTGGCCTGGAGCTGCATCGCCTCGCCTACCTTGCGGCCGGAGACCCCGACCGCGGCGCCGGCTTCGTCGCGGGCACGTGGGGCTGGATCGGAAACCCTTGGGGCAGGATTGCCCGGAGGGTTTTTCGCCTTCCCACGGCCGCCCTCCTTGCCATGCGCTCCGGCCGCCGTCTGCCTCTCCTTCGCCTCCGCCGCGAACAGCGGCACGAGGCCCACCGCGACGCATGCGGCTTGATCCTTGGTGAGCTGGCGGCGGAGGAGATTCGCGGAGACGACGAAGTCGGTAGGGCTCTGGCCGTTCACGCTCTGCCACTCGGCGGTCCGGGGGTCGACGGTCGCGACCTCACAGGCTCGCCATCGGTTCCGTCCATCGAGGATCCGCCCGTCGTGGACCACGATCGGGGACAGCAGCCCGTGCGTCGCGATATCCGACACGAGCGCATCGAACTCGTCACCGTCCATAAGGGGGAAAAGCTCTGCTGCGGGGTGGGCTTTCAAGCGGCACCTCCTCTCTCCTGGAATGGTAGCATACCCCGGCGGCCCCGGCGCGTCCTGAATCGCCTCCTCTCAGATGTGGTCGGGGGGTGCCGGGCGCCGCAACCTCGAAACACCGCGCCGCTCTAGGGGTCACGTGGAACTAACATTTCCGAAGAAAATCCTTGACAGGCTCGCCGACTCGCCGTAGTATCTCGGCATGCGCTACGGGATCGAAGTCAATCTAGCCGAGCTGGAACGGGCGCGAATCGCAAAGCTCTGGACCTGGGGCGAGGTCGGCAGGCGCGCCGGGGTCGCCGGTTCCACCATCAGCGACATGCGCCGCACCGGCTACTGCACCCCCACCACCCTGGAAAAGCTGCGCACGGCCCTCAGCATGAGCCGGGAACGGGCGATAGCGTGACCGCCCCCGAGCGCGTCCGCGTCGTGCAGGTGCTTGCCGTCGAGAACGGCTACCTCGTGACGATCCCCGCCGCCGGCCTCTCCTGGTGCTACCGGACGCTGCCGGAGGCGCTCGACGCGGTCGGCCGGATCCTGGAGCCGCCGGCGCTCGTGGAGAGCAACTCCTCGGCAGCGGGGCAGCCGTCGTGAAGTCCGCCCCGCTCCCCCTGTTCATCAGCGCCGCCGCGCTCACCGAGACGTACGGCATCCCGGCGTCCACGGTCCGCTCCTGGATCTACCGCCGCCGGTCCGATGGCCGGCCCGTGTCGCCGGTCCCGTTTTCACGGGTCGGCCGTGGCGCGGTCCTGTTCTCCCGCGTGGACCTGGAGACCTACATCGAACGGAAGCGCGTCGGTGGAGTGCCGACGCTCAGGAGGGCTGCCCGATGAGCTACGAGGCCGCGCTGTGGCTTGCCTATGACGTCCTGCGGGTCGCGGCGTTCGGCTGCTTCTTCGCGGTGGTGGTTGACGGCTTCCTGCGGGACCGGAAGGAGGCGGACCGTGGGCGCTGAGCTGAAGGCGTGCCCGTTCTGCGAAGAAACCGACTTCGACCTCATCGGGCTGAAGCTTCACCTCATTCGATGGTGCCAAGTGTATGCCGAGACGGACGCTATCGCGGCGCTCCAGCGCGAACTGCACGGCACCCCGGCGGAGGGGGAGTGAGATGGGCGAGCCAGTGGTGGGCTGGTGGTTCGGCGCGGTGGACGGAAAGCTGCCGAATGGAGACGGTCGGATTGTGCGGGTGGGCGAGACGCACGAGCACGCGGGGCCGCTGGCCATCTGCCGGTCTGGCCTGCACGCGAGTGAGCGCATCATCGACGCGCTGAAATACGCGCCGGGACCGATGCTCTATCGCGTCCGCTGCTCTGGAGAGATCGTGCGCGGCGAGGACAAGCTCGTATGCTCGCGGCGCGAGTATCTCGCGGGGCTGGACGCGACCGAGATGCTCGTGGAGTTCGCGCGGTTCTGCGCGTTAGACGTTTCGCACCTCTGGGACGCGCCGGACGTGGCGATCTACTGGCTGCTCTCGGGAGACCCAGATGCGATGGCTGCCGCGAGGAACGCCGCGTGGGATGCCGCGATGGCTGCCGCGAGGAATGCCGCGTGGGATGCCGCGATGGCTGCCGCGTGGAATGCCGCGTGGGATGCCGCGATGGCTGCCGCGAGGAATGCCGCGTGGGATGCCGCGAGGAATGCCGCGTGGGATGCCGCGATGGCTGCCGCGATGGCTGCCGCGAGGAATG
>Ga0137321_1000094_pt1 | contig 35890 bp, 25 predicted proteins | sample EasRivERMZT399_2_FD_104758 | JGI IMG/M metagenome (GOLD analysis project Ga0137321, IMG submission 104758) | Soil microbial communities from meander-bound floodplain in the East River, Colorado, USA - East River MetaG ERMZT399_2 | ecosystem: Environmental > Terrestrial > Soil > Floodplain ... | reverse complement strand
TCCGGCTTGCGCCGGAATGACGGTGAAGGGGGGCGATCGCCGTGCCCCTCCCGTTCCTACCGCGGTCCCCTCCGTTGTCCGGTTCATCTCTCGAGAGAATCTGACAAAGTAGAGGCAAGCCGGGGTGACGAAGGAGGGCGGCCCCCTTCTTGCACCTTCGCACCCACAAGCGAACGCGACCCGGGTTCGGCGACGCCTCTCTCCCCCGATCGGGTGAACTCCGCTCGGTGCCAATGAGCGGGAACGGAGCGGCAGCGCTCTCCTGGCGGACCTGATCCGGATCAGCAAATTCGTGCGCTGGTGATGGCTTCCGCCGTGTGTTCGTCACACGATCGGAGGAGACCGCCGGCGCACTCGAGGGGGGGTGTCATGACCCAGGATGGAGTCGAAAAACCCACCAATCCCGAGGGGTTGGCGCAGCGCACCGCCGAGTGGCGGCGGCGGCTTGCCGCCTGGACTCTCGCCTGGATCGCCTTCGAGTCGCTGGGCGGCCTGGCGCTCTACCTCCTCCCGTTCTCCGTCCCGAACCAGTGGATGGTGATCGTCCACACCCTTGCGGGCGTCGCCTTTCTACTCCCGGCGCTCTGGTACCTGGGACGGCACCTGGTGGTCTACTGGCAGCGTCCGCTGTCCGCCCTGGTGATGATGGGATACCTGGCCGCCGCGGCGACGCTGGTCGCGCTCGTCAGCGGCATTCTCTTGACCTGGCAGTCCGCCTTCGGCCCGCGCCTCAGCTACGCCTGGGACCTGGCGCATCTCCTCGCGACGTTTGCGCTCGTCGCATTCGTCGTCCCGCATCTGGTCGTGATCCTGCTGCGTGATCGCACCTTTGGTTCCGAGGCGATCCCCCTGCACCGGGCGCAGCGGCTCGCCGGCTGGAGGTTCGGGATCGGCCTCGCCACCTGCCTCGCACTCGTCGCGGCCGGGTGGATCGCCTTCCCGGGCGAGAAGCTCGCGCACGAGTTCCCGGCCGACTACTCGTGGAAGTACGGTCCGGACCGTCCATTCGCACCGAGCCTGGCGCGCACGCAGACCGGCGGAGCCTACGACGCGCGGCTGCTCTCGGGCTCGGAGACGTGCGGCACGAGCGGCTGCCACGAGCAGATCGCCGCGGAATGGCGCGTCTCGGCGCACCGCTGGGCGGCCATGGACCTCGGCTTCCAGCGCATTCAGTCGGAGATGGCCAAGCAGAATGGCCCCGACTCTACCCGCTACTGCGGCGGCTGCCATGATCCGATCTCGCTATTCTCGGGCGCCAAGACCACCTTCGCGGAGAACCTCACGAGCCAGCCTGGATACGCCGAGGGTGTCTCCTGTCTCGTCTGCCACTCGGTAAGGCAGACCGACGTCGAGGGGAACGCGAACTTCGTGATGGCCCAGCCAAGACGCTACCTGTTCGAGATGACGGCGGGGAACCCCGCCCGCTTCACCCGCGACTTCCTGATTCGCGCCTACCCGCGCCACCACGTCGAGGACCTCAGCAAGCGGCTGTTCAAGACGCCGGAGTACTGCGCCGCCTGCCACAAGCAGTTCATCGACAAGGAGGTCAACAACGTCGGCTGGGTCCAGCTCCAGAACCAGTACGACAACTGGCGCAAGAGCCGCTGGAACCACCCCGGCGATCCGCGCAAGACGATCGAGTGCCGCGAGTGCCACATGCCGCTCGTCGACTCGCACGATCCGGCGGCCGGGGACGCGCTCGACTACAACCGGGGCACGGGCGACCAGAAGCATCGCAGCCACCGGTTCCTGGGCGCGAACCAGTTCATGCCCCTGGCGCTCAAGCTCGAGGGGGCCGAGGAGCAGGCGGCGCTCACCTCGAAGTGGCTGCGCGGCGAGATCGAGGTGCCGGAGATCGCCGAGAAATGGGAGCGCGGCCCGGCCGTCGGGATCGAGCTGGTGCCTCCCGCCAACGCGCAGCCGGGGGAGCCGGTCTCGATACGCGCCATCATCACCTCGAACAAGGTTGGGCACGACTTCCCCACCGGACCGCTCGACATCATCCAGTCGTGGGTCGAACTGACCGTCACCGACACCGCGGGGAAGGTGGTGTTCGCCTCCGGCCGCCGCGACGATCGCCACTTCGTGGAACCCGGCACCTTCATGTTCAAGGCGGAGCCGGTGGACCAGTACGGCAATCTGATCGACCGCCACAATCTCTGGGAGATGGTCGGCGTCCGCTACCGCCGCTCGCTGTTCCCCGGCTTCTCCGACAACGCGGAGTTCGAGTTCCGCTGCCCCGGCAGCGCCTCCGACACGGCGGAGTCGCCGCGGCGCGAGGAGGCGTTCACCGTCCCGGCCCCGCAGGGGACCGGGGAGCTGCGCGTGACCGCCAGGCTGATGTACCGGAAGATCGATCAGTACCTGCTCAACTTCATGTTCGGCGAGCAGCCCGGCCTCACCTCCCCGGTCACCGAGATGGCGCGAGCGGAGGCGGTCGTGCCGGTGCGGCTGCGCACGGCGGCGCTCGCACGCCCCGTGGTGCCTGCCGGCGCCGCGGGAGGGAGATGACCGGCGACCCCGCGCCGAACCGCGGGAGGCGCCTGCGCCGTCTGCGGCGGAACCTGCTGTTCGCGGGCATCGCCACCGCTCTCGCCGCGACCGCCCTGGCGATCGCGCTGCGTCCCCGTCCGGAGCCGTACGCGCCGGGCGCCGATGCCGGCGCCAACGCCGAGATCACCCGCGGGCTCGCCCGGAACCTACCGCCCGACGCGCCGCCAATCCGGCTGAGCGACGCGGCCGTCGATGCGGGCATCGCCTTCCGGCACTTCCCCGGCCGCCGCTCGACGCAGCTCCCCGAAGACATGGGGTCCGGGGCCGCCTGGGGCGACTACGACAGCGACGGCGATCCTGACCTCTTCCTGGTGAATCTCGCCGGGCCGCTGCCGCGGGAGCCGCAGGATGACCGCGACAGCGATGCCGCCGCCGGGCGATCCGCACTGTTCCGCAACGACGGCGATGGCCATTTCACCGACGTCACTACTCTCTCGGGTGCCGGGGTCGGCGGGATCGGCATGGGGGCCGCGTGGGGGGACTACGACGCCGACGGCCGCCTCGACCTCGCCGTCACCCGCTTCGGCGCCAACGTGCTGCTGCGCAACCGCGGCGACGGCACCTTCGCGGATGTATCCGCGGCGACCGGCATCGGTGCACCGGAAGGGTTCTGGACCGGCGCCGCCTGGGCCGACTACGACCGCGATGGCGACGTCGATCTCCACGTGTGCGGTTACGTCCGCTACCGGTTCGACCCGGCGGACGCCTCCCAGACGTCGCGTCAGTACAAGGCGATCGTCCCCTACACCCTGAACCCGTCAACCTACCCGCCGGAGCGGAACCTCCTGTTCCGCAACGAGGGCGGCCGCTTCCGCGAGGTCGCGAAGGACGCAGGGGTGGACAACCTCACCGGGCGCTCGCTCTCCGCCGCGTGGGCCGACTTCGACAACGACGGCTGGCCCGACCTCTACGTCGCGAACGACGTCTCCGACAACGCCATGTTCCGGAACCTCGGGAATGGCCGCTTCGCCGACGTGTCGCACTCGGCCTGGGTCGCGGACTACCGCGGCGCCATGGGGCTGGGGGTCGGCGACTGGGAGAACGACGGCGATCTCGACCTGTTCATCACCCACTGGATCGCGCAGGAGAACGCCCTCTACGTGAACCAGCATGGCGTCATCGCCACGAGCCCGACCGAGCCGATGCACTTCGTCGATATGGCCGACGTGAATGGCCTCGGGCAGATCGCGCTCGACTTCATCGGCTGGGGCACCGGTTTCCTCGACCTCGACAACGACGGCCGGCTCGATCTCTTCGCCGCGAACGGCAGCACCTTCCAGCGCGACGACGACCCGTCGCGGCTGGTCCCGATGAAGAACCAGCTCTTCTGGAACGCCGGTGCGGAACGCGGCTTCTTCGAGATCGGCGCGGCCGCAGGCGAAGCGTTCGCGGTCGAGAACGTCGCCCGGGGAGCGGCCTTCGCCGACTACGACGCCGACGGTGACGAGGACATCGCACTCGTCGTCCACGGCGGCGACTTCCGGCTGCTCCGCAACGACAGCGAGCGGCAGGGGGGGGCGCTGCGCGTCGTGCTGCGCGGCCCGCGGCCGGGTCAGACGCCTGGCCGGCTGCGCACCTCGACCTTCGCGCTCGGCGCGCGCGTGACGGTGACCGCGGGCGGCATCCGGCAGATCCGCGAGGTCGGGGCTGGGCCGTCGTACCTGAGCCAGGGGCCGCCCGGCGAGGTGCACTTCGGGCTGGGGAGCGCGACCACGATCGATCGGCTCGAGATCCTCTGGCCGGATGGGAGCACGCAGACATCGCCTGGACCGGCGCCGAACTCGGTGCTGACGATCGTCGAGGGGGAGGAGCCGGCCATCGACACGGCCGGGCCGCACGCGCCGGTGCCATGAGGCGGCCGGGCGGAGTGGGGGCCGTGAGGGCTGGCCTCGAGGTCCTCGAGAAACCCGAGATCCCGACGTGGCTCGCCCTGGTCGCACTCATTACGTTGATCGCGCTCGCGCTCTCCGGGTGCGGCTCCGATTCCGCTCCGGAGTCAGTGACCTCTGACCCGCGGCGGGCAAACGTGGTCCGCTTCTGGGCGGCGGTGAATGCCGCCGGGACCGCGCGTACCGCCGGCGATCTCGACGGCGCCGCGCGCGGCTACGAGGAGGCGCTCGCGCTCGACCCCGTGCACGAGGACTCGCTCTATCATCTCGGTCAGTGCCGCCGCCTGCAGGGGCGCCACGAGGAAGCACGCCGGTCGTTCGCGCGCCTGCTCGAGGTGAACCCGGCGAGCGCGCGCGGGCACCTGGCGCTCGCGGCGCTCTTCGCCTCGCCCGAGCCCGACTTCCCCCTCGACCTCGCGACCGCCGCCGAGCACCTGCGCCGGGCCCACTCCATCAACGGCGAGGAGACCGGGCCGGTCGTCCGGCTGGGCGAGGTCCTGCTCGTGCAGGGAGATCTGCAAGAGGCGCGGCGCTGGCTCGAGGCGGCCCTGCGAACGAACGCGAAGAGCGCACCCGCGGCATTGCTGCTCGCCTACCTGGCCTGGAGCGAGGGGAACGCGACCGCCGCGAGCTCGTACTACGAGCGGGCGCTCGCCGCCTCGCGAACCGAGGCGCCGAAGCACGGCGTGTTCTCCGAGGGGGATCGGCGCGCCACACCCGATGCGCGCGGCGCGGGTCCCGCCGCCCCACCGCTCGAGGAGCCGGTCGGGCGCATGCTGTTCAGCGACATCTACAATGATGTCCGGGCACGGGCTCAGATGGACACGGCGGGCGCGGAGTCCGTGGAACTCGCCCCCCTCTTCGCCCGCATCGAGGCGCTCGCCACCGAGCTGCGCCAGCGCGACCGTGGCTACCGCAACTGACCGACTGGGAAACCTCGCACCTCACCCGCCGTGCCCCGTCCGCCGGCGATACTCCCGCGGGCTGACGCCGAACTCCGTCCGGAAGGCGCGGTTGAAGTTCGATAGATCGCCGAAGCCGCAGTCGAAGGCGATGTCGACAACTCGCGCGCGCTCCTGTGCCAGGCGTATCGCCGCCTCGCGCAGGCGCGTCCGGAGGACGAACTGGTGCGGGGTAAGAGCGGTCACGCGTTCGAACGTACGCAGGAAGTGATAGGCGCTGAGGCCGGCCTGTTGCGCCAGGGTTCCCAGGCGAAGCGCGTCGTCGGGGCGGCGCTCGATGGCGCGCAGCGCACGAGTGACGCGTGCCATCGCGGCCGGCGCGACAGGGGCCGGGTCGGGCGACTGACCGCACTCGAGCTCCGCGGTCCGCGCGGCAAGCTCGACGCTCAGTTGCTCCCACGGAACCTCGGCATCGCCACGAACCTCGGTGCTTACGGGGGTCGCGTCCCACGCGCCAAGGCCGGCGCAGGCGCGGGCGACGAGCGGGGCGAGTCGGCGTAAGGGGGGAACGCGGAGGAGTCGGAAGCGGCGCCCGGCCAGGCCGGCCTCGGCCGCGACGCGCTCGAAGTGCTCCGGGGTGTACTTGAACGAGAGGCAGCGGTCCCCCGCGGCGTGATCGTGCCCGCACTCGAAGCTCTCGCCGGGGTTGCCGAGCAGCAGCGATCCTGGCGTCATCACCTCACGCCCCCGCGCCGAGCGGTACTGGAACGTCCCGGCCGCCACGATGGCGATGGAGACGCTCTCGTGCCGTTCCTCGAAGGGGTGATCTCCCGGGCCCGAGGTGCAGATCACGTCCGCAACCGACCAGCCCTCCCCCCTGGCCAGCAGGCAGGACGCGGTCCGCCCCGGCGCGCCGCCCGCGGCGCGCATCGCGAGCGCACGCTCCAATTCAACCGCAATTTTTGCCAAGAAAGCCGCCCCTTCAGTGCGGTATAACCGAGAAGTATAGACGACCGGCGAAAGCAATGGCCGGACATGGGAGGGATGCCGCGATGTACGACCACGTCTCGCTGAAGGTGAAGGACGGCGCCAGGAGCCGGAAGTTCTACCAGCAGGCGCTCGCGCCACTCGGGTACAAGGTCCTCGATGAATACGAAGGAGGCGCCGGATTCGGGGCGGAGGACAAATCGGCCTTGTGGATCTCGCAGGGAACGCCGCACGCGCCGGCCGTGCACCTCGCCTTCAGCGCTCCCGACCGCAGCTCGGTGGATTCCTTCCACGCCGCGGCCCTGCGCGCCGGCGGCCGGGACAACGGGGCCCCCGGGGTCCGCGAGAACTACGGCCCGCACTACTACGCCGCCTTCGTGCACGACCCTGATGGCAACAACATCGAGGCCGTCTGCTTGAAGCAGGTTGGAGCGAAGCGGGGTCGCTGACCCCAACGTCCAGCTCCTCACTGATCGCCCAACCGAAGGCGCATCGAGCCGTCGGGCGCAGACCCCACCCGCGACCGGGAATTGAGTATTGTGTCCCCTCGATTCCCGCGGTGCAGCGGGGCGGGGGAGGCAAGGAGTGAACGACGCGACCACGGAGACCCTGGAGTTCCTCGTCCGCCATGGCTACAGCCTGGTGTTCGCCTCTGTCCTGGCGGAGCAGCTTGGACTGCCGCTTCCCGCGATACCGGTGCTGCTGGCGGCGGGGGCCCTCGCCGGCTCAGGCAAGCTGAGCCTCTGGCTGATTCTCGCGCTCGCGATGGCCGCAGCGCTGATGGGCGACGTCATCTGGTACGAGATCGGCCGCCGCCGCGGCGCCAAGGTGCTCAACCTGCTCTGCCGGATATCGCTCGAGCCGGATTCTTGCGTGCGTCGCACCGAGACTGCCTTTGCGAAGCACGGCTCACGGTCGCTCCTCGTCGCCAAGTTCGTCCCCGGCCTGAGCACTGCCGCTCCCCCACTGGCCGGCGTGTTCCAGATGCGCTTCTCCCGCTTCCTGCTGTTCGATTCCGCCGGGACGCTCTTGTGGGCGTCCCTGTTCATCGGCTTCGGGTTCCTCTTCAGCCAGCAGATCGAGGGGATCGCGGCTCGCGCCGCCGAGCTGGGCGGCTGGCTGTTCATGCTGCTGGCGGCCGGCCTCGCCGCGTTCCTCGGCTGGAAGTACCTCCAGCGCCGGAGGTTCCTCTACGACTTGCGGACCGCCCGCATCACTCCCGAGGAGCTACGCGCCAAGCTGGATGGCGGGGAGGCGGTGGTCATCGTGGACCTGCGCCACTCCCTGGATCTCGACGCCGATCCTTTTGCCATCCCTGGCGCCCAGCACCTGCTCATGGAGGAATTCGAGGAGCGGCACCACGTCTTGCCGCGCGATCGCGAGATCGTGCTCTACTGCACCTGACCCAATGAAGCTTCGAGCGCCCGGGTGGCGCTCCTGCTGAGGGGGAAGGGGGTCACGCGGGTCCGCCCGCTGCAGGGCGGCCTCGCCGGCTGGCGAGAGCGCGGCTATCCGCTGGCGTCGATACCACAGCCGCCATCCAGTCCCTGAGGGCGGTCTGTGGGCCGGATGTCCCGGACCGGTCAGAAGCGGTACGTCACCATCAGATACGCCTGGTCGGCCGCCTCGACGTCGCCGTCGCTGCGCTCGAGGGAGAATAGCCCGAACCAACCGCGTCCCAGGGCTACATCCAGGTCGAGCGAGACCCAGGTCAGGTTGTCGTTCGTCTCGAAGCCGGAGAGGTGGGTCGCATCGCGCCGGCCGCCGCTGACGCCCAGGTTCAGCCGCGGACCGACCGCGAAATCGAGGTCGAGCGAGTAGAGCGATCCCTCCTCGTAGTCGTTCTGATAGCTCGTCGCGCGGGCATGCAGACCAACCACCTTCGCGATCCGCTCCATCCCGAAGGTCAGGGTGTACGAGTCCGCGGTTCCGGCATCACCGCCGCTGCTGCGGCGCCCGTCCACGCCAATCTGGATGCGGTCGCCGGCCCGGAAGAGCAGCCCGGCCCAGAAGCCGGTCCGGTAGGCATCGTCGAATTCCGTCACTGGCGTGATGCGGTCGCGGTACAGGCGGACGTTCCGGCGGTTGTCGTAGCCGCCGCGCAGGGTGACGACCCGCACCGGGCGCCACTGGAGGCTGAGGAAGGTGCCCGTAGAGGTGAAGGTGCTCTCCTCCGCTTCGTCCTTCTTCCAGCCGCGGTTGTAGTCGAGTTCCTCGGTGAAGAAGACCAGGAACTCCGGGCCCGTGTACCGACCCTGAACGTAGACGAACTCGCGGTTGATCTCCGACTCCTGGTACGAGCCGATCAGGCCGGTGGTCACCGCCCAGCGGCGGGAGGACCCCGGCTCCCCGTGCACCTGGTGATACACCCCATACTCCCGGATCTCGGAGGAGTAGCCGAAATCCACCGGATCGGGCTGCGAGCCACCGAAGGCGCCCAGGGACCAGTTCGATGACGCGTACTCCGCCAGCAAGCCGTCGAAGATGCTGATCGTGGCGAGCTCCGGCGACGACTGGCGCCCGAGGGTGAAGCGGACCGGCGTGACGGCGTCGTCCCAGGAGAGGGACGCCGCGTACACGCGGGTTCGCCCCTCGTTGGCCTCGCTGCCGTCCGCGAACGTCTGGTACGTCCGCCGCGTGCGGGCGTCCACCTTCAGACCGACGGGACTGCCACCGAGGTACGGCCCGTCGAGGCGCAGGTCGAGCGCCGGCTGGGAGTACTCGGCACCGGTCTCGGTGCGATCGCGCACGGCCAGGTAGCGGAGCCCCACCCGTCCGTGAATGCCGGCGTCACCGGGGCGCCGCGCGGGCGCCGGCGGCGGCGGTGCCACCTCCCCCGCCGCAGCGGGGGCCACGACCGAAGTCGCCGCGGGCGCCGCCGACACGTAGCTCACGGTGTCCCCCGCGCGAATCGCTTCAGCCCCCTGGAGAATGGCGCAGACGGCGCGGCTGGGGGAGACGTACGTGACCTCCAGGACCGCAACCACCGAGCCGTCCTTCGTCACTTCCAGGCGCATCTTCTCGGCGAGACCCTGCTGGCTGCCGGCGTCGAGATAGACGGTGGATCCGCTGACGTAGGTAATGCGGGCCGTCGTCCGCGCTTCGTCGACTGCCGCGCCGGCCGGTGGCGTCGGCTCGCTTGCACCCTCCTGCGCTCCTGCCGGCAGCGCCAGCAGGAGGGCAGCGAGGAACAGCGGCCCGAGCGCGCGCATCAGCGCACCCCGCGCGGGTGGCAGAAGTAGCACGCGTCGCTGGTGTAGACGAACCCTGGAACCGATTGGTGCTTCCCGGTCATGTCCGCCTGATCGCCGTGGACATGGCAGCCGTCGATGCAGCTGAACGCCGCGTAGTTCGATGGATTCGTATGGCAATCGGCGCAGGAACTCCAGGCGGCCGCGTGCTTGCCGGTGTAGATCGGGAAATACAACGGGTCGTGCTGGGTGAAGCGGGCGTTGCTCCAGGTGCTGGTCGTGTGGCACAGCTCGCAACTCAGGGAGAACGACGCGGCCGCATGATCGGGATCGGTCGTCGCAAGATAGTCGTCGGTGTGACAGCCGGAGCAGGCGCTCGGCGTGCCGGTGAACCCGCCACTGTGGCAATCCAGACAGGTAAGGCTCAGGTGCGCCCCGGTGAGCGGGAAGCCGGTTGTGGAGTGGTCCGTCTGGGCTGGAGTCCAGGCGGTCGTCGTGTGACAGAACGTGCAGTCGAGCGGGAGTCCCGCCGCCACATGGTTCGGGTTGGTCGTCGCCTGATAGTCCGCCAGGTGGCAGGCGTCGCAGTTCGTCGGCGTGCCGGGGTAGCTCGTGGCGTGGCAGAGCTGGCAGTTCACCGCCACGTGCGCCCCGGTGAGCGGGAAGCCCGTCGCGTTGTGGTTCCAGCTCGACGGCAGCCACGCCGTCGTGGTGTGGCAGCCCGTGCAGTCGAGCGGGAAACCGGCGGACGCATGGCTCGGGTCGGTCGTCGCCTGGAAGTCGGTCAGGTGGCACGCGTCGCAGTTCGTCGGCGTGCCGGTGTAGCCAGACGCGTGGCAAAGCTGGCAGTCGAGGCCGAGATGCGCGCCGGTCAGCGGGAAAGCCGTCGTCGAGTGGTTGAACGTCGCCCGCGCCCACGCCGGCGTCGTGTGGCAGAGCGTGCAGTCGAGCGGGAAGCCGCCGGACACATGGTTCGGATCCGTCGTCCCCTGATAGTCCGCCAGGTGACAGGCGTCGCAGTTCGTCGGCGTGCCTGGGTAGCCGCTGGCGTGGCAGAGCTGGCAGTTCACCGCCACGTGCGCCCCGGTGAGAGGGAAGCCCGTCGTGTTGTGGTTCCAGCTCGACGGCAGCCACGCCGTCGTGGTGTGGCAGCCCGTGCAGTCGAGCGGGAAACCTGCCGACGCATGGCTCGGGTCGGTCGTCGCCTGGAAGTCGGTCAGGTGGCATGCGTCGCAGTTCGTCGGCGTGCCCGTGTAGCCAGACGCGTGGCAAAGCTGGCAGTCGAGGCCGAGATGCGCCCCGGTCAGCGGGAAAGCCGTCGTCGAGTGGTTGAACGTCGCCCCCGCCCAAGCCGTCGTCGTGTGGCAGAGCGTGCAGTCGAGCGGGAAGCCGGCGGACACATGGTTCGGGTCGGTCGTCGCCTGATAGTCTGCCAGGTGGCAGGCGTCGCAGTTCGTCGGCGTGCCGGTGTAACCGCTCGCGTGGCAGAGCTGGCAGTCGAGGCCCAGATGCGCTCCTGTCAGCGGGAAGGCCGTGGCGGCATGGTCGAACTTGGCGCTCGTCCACACGACGGTGTTGTGACAGAGCGCGCAGTCCCGCGGGAAGGCGGCCGCTTCATGGTCGGGATTCACGGCGTCCAGATAGTCCTGCAGGTGGCACGACTCGCAGTCGACGGGTGTATTCACGTAGCGCAGCTTGCCCTGCGCGACGACCGGATGGCACGCCTCGCAGTCGGTCACGCGATGGGAGCCGACCAGGGGGAACCGGGTCGTCCGGTGCGCAAGCACCATCTGGCTCCGGTCGACGAAGCTGGCGGGTGGCTTGTGACAGCGCTCGCAATCCGTGCCGAGTTCCGACTCGTGCGGATCGAGGTGACATCCGACACAGACGGTCTCCGTCGTGGAGAAATCGAGCGTGGCGTGACAGCTCCTGCATGCGGCCGAGGAGTGCGCGCCCAGGAGTGGAAAGCCCCGCGCCGCGTGGTCGAACGCCGGCTTCGGCTTCGCCGGCAGCCACGCGGCGGCATCGTGGCAGATGGAGCAGTCCTCCTGGAATTTCCCGTGAGGATAGGGAGGTTGTTCCTCGGCCGCGCCGGCCGCGGCCGGTGCCAACAACCCTCCGATGGCGACCACGGCAATGGCCGACAGCCACCATCTCGCCGCGAAGGATCGAGTTCTCATCGCATCTGATCATACGCTCGGGACATCCCGTCGACAGCCCTTCGTTCCACAATCTCCGTAAGAAAAAAACGACATGGTGGCGCCCGACTCTTGCGTCGCCTATCCAGTTTCGGGCGGCGCCCGTCTCTCAGTGGACACGGCGGCTCATTGACAAGGGACGTGCCCCATTCCGGGCGGTTAGTGCTCCTCCCCTATGTGTGTGGTGAAACCCACCTGTTCGGATGAGCACTTTCTCCATCAGAGATTCCCTGATGCGCCTCGGGGTAGGCCTGAATGGCCTTCCGTCCGATCCCGCCTCCCCTGTTCGAGGGATCTCAGCGTGCCCCCGATCGAACCGTATTGCCCGAGCCCGGACCCGCTGCTACGATGGCCGTGCTGCACCTGGTTGATCTTGATGTCGCGACTCGGCCTCGCCCGGGAACGCGAGGAGGCCGCATGCAGAACCGCCGGGAGACGATTGCGGCCCTCGTCGTGGCCATGACGCTTGGAGGCATGCTTGGAGCGCAGGTGCCCGCAGGCAGCGGGTCGCAACCGTCAGGGAAAAAGGCGGCCCCCGTCACCAGGCCAGCCGTCCCGGATCTCCACGACCCGAGTTCGTTCCAGGCCAAGGCGCCTGCAGCGTTCAAGGTGACATTCGAAACGTCGAAAGGGACCTTCGTCGTCGAGGCGATCCGGGAGTGGGCGCCGATAGGGGTCGATCGCTTCTACAACCTGGTGAATAGCGGCTTCTTCAAGGACGTCCGGTTCTTTCGGGTCATTCCGAACTTCCTGGTGCAGTTCGGAATCCACGGCGACCCGGCGATCTCACAGGCCTGGCTGAACGCGCGCCTCGCCGACGAGCCGGGGAAGGAGAGCAACCGCCGCGGCATGCTCACCTATGTCAAGGCTGAGGTCGCGAACAGCCGCACGACGCAGTTCTTCATCCACCTCAGGGACAACACCTCGCTCGACAGCCAGGGGTTCGCGCCGTTTGCTCGCGTGATCCAAGGGATGGACGTGATCGAGTCGCTCAACAGCAAGCATGCCGAGCGGCTGACCGACCTCCAGGGCGAGATCTACCAGGGAGGCAACGCCTTCCTCACCACCAAGGCGCCCGACCTCGACTACATCAAGAAGGCGACGGTCACGCCGTAGCGGAATTGCGAAGAATCCTCCCCTCCGCCGCGGGAGTTCGCGAAGCCGACGCCGCACCGAGCCCTCGCCCTCCTCTGGCGCCGGCGCTTTCCCCTCGCGCCCGCACGTGATTGACCGTATAATCCTCCCCGATTCGATCTTTGCCAGCGAGGAAGGAGCCTCCCATGCCGCGACGTGCCCCCCGCTCACGAACGCGGGCTCTCGGCTCCCTCTGCCTGCCCGCCTGCCTCCTGTTCCTCCCCACGCCCGCGCCGGCCGCCTGCGGCGCCCTCACGGCGGACCTTGGCACTCTGAACGCCTGTGAGGGGACGGTGCGCTTCACCCTCACCGACCCCGATGCGAACCTGAACGGGGCGGCCGTGGAGACGGTCGTCCTGAACGTGCGCAGCGCGGCGGAGCCGTTCGGGGAGGTCTTCACCCTCACCGAGACGGGGGCTGCGACCGGCGTCTTCAGCGGCGCTGTCCCGGTGTCGTCGACGCTCAACTCGGCAGGGGTCGTCTACTTCGAACCCGGCACCGCGGAGTCGATCAGGGGGACGTACCTCGACCCGGGATGCGACGCCGACGGCGCGGGCTCGGAGATCGGTGGCGCGCCGCAGTTCGGGGAGAACGACTTCCTCGATCTCGACGGCGATGGCGTCCTCAACCGGGGGGCGAACGGCGTCCAGGACAGCCGCTTCGCGGCGAGCTTCGACGACGACAACTGCCACGACTTCGCGGCCGGGACAGACGTCGCCAACGCCGATCAGGCGGACTCGGATCGCCACTGCGTCGACGCCACGGGCGCCACGAACGGCAGCTCCTGCCTCGTGAACGCCGACTGCACCGCCACCCCTGCCTACCCTGCCTGCCGCGGGGACCAGGTCGGCGACCTCTGCGACAACTGTATCGACGACTACAACCCACTCCAGGGCGATTACGATGGCGACGGGATCGGCGATCCCTGCGAGCTGGATGGGGGCGACATGGACCGGGACGGGGTCGCCAACGCGGGCGACAACTGTCCGAGCCTCTACAATCCTGGTCAGCAGGACAACGGCTCCCCCGGAACGGCAGGGGACGGCAGGGGAAACGCCTGCGACGGGCCCGGGGACCGCGATGCCTACTACGCGGTGGTCGTGGAGGCGGGGCCGGACGGCGTGTTGACGACCTCCCCCGCGGGCGACGACGTCCGGGTGTCCGGCTCATTGGTGATCTGGGCCGGCACGAACGGGATCGCCCAGACCTCCGCCGCGCCGGGTGACCTCCAGGCCCTACCGATCGGCACCGGGCAGGACTGTCAGCCCGGCGTCCCGGGGATCAACGGCGACGGCATCCTGGATGCGACTGACAACTGCCCGGGGGTCTGCAACGCGTCGCAGTCCGACAACGACGGCGACGGGGTGGGGGACGCCTGCGACCTCTTCGAGGACTGGGACTTCGACGGCGTCGACAACTTCCAGGACAACTGTCCGTCCACCTACAACCCGGGCGGCGGCCCCGGGCTGCAGGACGACTTCGATCTCGACGGGATCGGCGACGACTGCGACCCCGACTCGGACGACGACGACAACGACGGCGTCCCCGACGACCTCCTGGAGTGGGCCGTCAGCGCAGCCTGCCAGGTGACGCCAGGCGTGATCCAGGTCGTGGGCATGGATGTCACCGGCCTGGGGAGTGGAGATGGAGACGGGTTCGCCGACCCGGGGGAGACCCTGACGCTCGACCTGACCGTCCTCAACCTCACCGGGGCGCAGCTCACGAACCTGGTCGTCGGCATCGACTGGAGCGGCGCGGCGCTCGGCTGCATCCTGGACGGCACCGCCACGTACGGAACCCTGGAGGCTGGGGGGACGAAGCTCAACCCCCCGACCGATCGCTATCGCCTGACGCTCCTTCCCGGCCCCGGGACTACCTCGCTGTCGCCTGAGGACCTCGCCCAGGCGCCGTTCCGCATCACCGCGACGGCGGACGAGCTGCCGGGGATCGGCGAAGGTGGCGTCGCCGCGCTCCCACTCGACCTCGACATCATCGGGGACCCGACCGGCGGCGGGCTGCTTGGAGGGACGGGAATCCTGGAGGAGACGTTCGAGGGGATCGCCGGCACCCCCGGTCTGACGCAGACGCTGGATCGGACGGGCGCGACGCTCAGCCAGGTGATCCCGGTGATTCCAGCCATCCACTGCGCTTCGACCCCGCTCGGTCCCCCCGACTGCAGCCAGAACGTCCTCGCGAATGACTGGCACCTGCACGATCCCGTCTCGGAGCCGGCCAACGCGCCGGACGCCGGCAAGGCGCATTCGGGGACCGCGTCGCTGCATATGGCGCGGCACCTTAGCGCGATCGATCTCGAGCAGACGAGCTACCGCTTCCGGCAGATGAGCGCTTTCGTCTCTCCGCCGCTCAACCTGTCGCTGCTCGGGGACCGCGCGCTCGAGTTCTGGCACCTGGTGACGATGGCGGATGACAACGCCATCGGCTTCATCTCCGGCGAGGCAGGGGACCTGGGCTTCCTGCAGATCCGGCTGGACGGCGATCCCGACCCGGGAGTCGACGACTTCGGGCCGTGGCAGCGAATCGACCCTAATCTCAACCCGTACGACCATGGGCGCGACAGTCTGTTCACCTCGAGCTGCAAGTTCGATCCGCTCGATGACCTTTACGATGCCTCGGGAGGAGGGGTGCCGAACGAGACCACCTGCCCACCGCAGCGCGGCTGGTCCCGGCAGGGAGATCGCGACGGCACCGATGCCGTCAACTGCACCGACGCCGATGGCAACCACGTCTTCGACTGCGGCAGCGCCGTGACGACGGGGCCCGGCTTCACGGAGACCGGGAGCATCGGCTCGGGGGTGTGGGTCAGGACGGGTGTCAACCTCGGCGCGTTCGCGGGCAACCGGGTTCAGATGCGCTGGCTGTTCTCGTCGCTCGCCTTCGGCGATCCAAGATACCTCTCGTACAACGAGACCCCCCCCCAACCCGGGGCGTTCGACATCGACGAATATGACGACGGCTGGTGGATCGACGATATCCGTTTCGCCGGACTGCTCGAGGAGCAGCTCCATCTGATCTCGGACGGCGGCGACGACGTCGTGAGCGGCGCCAGCATTCTCTGCGGCGTGAACCTCGTCGCCGAGACGCGCGCGGAGGGGGACGACATCCAGGTCCGCCCCCTATCGGACCCGTGCGCGGCTGCCTCGGACGTCGTGGTGACGGCCGGCGCGAACGCGACGCTCGATTCGGTGGCGGACGACGTTTGCCCCGCGTCCCCCGGCGATCTCTGCACCGTGGCGACGGCGCGGCTGAACGGGAAGGTCAACGCCAATCTCGCGAGCCCCGCACCCGGCGCGTCGCTGCTCCTGGACGGCATGGCGTCGACCCTCGACCAGTGCGTCGGCGGTGGGCCGCTCTACGAGTTCCGCCAGTGCGCCACGACGACGATCGGCGCAGCGTGCAGCGCCCCCGGAAGCGCCACGATCCTCCAGGGGCCATCGTTCGACGGCTCGCTCGCCGTCGCTCCCTCCACCGACACCCGCTACCGCCTCCGGCTGCGCTGCTCGAGCCAGGCGCCCGGGACCGGGTGTCAGGGGGAGACGGACGCCCGCATCCTCGTCTATCCCGTGCCCGCTGACGCGGGCGAGATCGTCCTCGGCGCAGACGGAGTGACCTGCAATACCGCCGCCTCCGGCAGCCCAACGGTCTGCGACCCGAGCGACTCGCTGACGTTCAGCTTCCTCAAGCCGACCCAGGGGCCTGCTTTCTCCGGGTTCGGGCTGTACCGGGCGATGGAGATCTCGCTGAACTCGGCCGACACGCCGGTCATCGACGTCGCCGCCTGCGTGGTGGCGAACTTCGGCGGCGGCGCCGCCGTCGGCTCGCCGGTGACGCAGGTGGAGTCGCCGGTGGTCACGCCGGCCTCGAAGCTGGCGGCGCTCTACCTCATAGCGCACCGCGAGGTGACGCCGACCGGACCGCCACCGGCTGGGCACGGGCGGATCGCTGGATCTCCTGTTCCGCGCTTCATCTCACCGGTCTGCCCGTAGGCGGCCCGAACCCGGCTCAACCGCCAGGGCGCTCCCGGTGCCGCAGGTCCGGCACCCGGCGTCCCCCGAGCATGACGAACGACACGCGCTCGAGGGCCGACAGATCCACCAGCGGGTCGCCCGGGACGGCGATCAGATCGGCCAGCTTGCCCGGTTCGAGCGTCCCGACGCGGTCGGACCACCCCAGAAGCTCCGCATTGCTCCGAGTCGCAGCCTGGATCGCCTGCATCGGCGTCATCCCAACCTGCACGAGCATGCCGAGCTCCCGCGCGGCGTACGGGATGGGAAACCCGACGTAGTCGGTCCCCAGCCCGATCTTCACCCTGGCCTTGACCGCGGCGCCGATGCAGCGCAGATACTCCTCGCGATAGCGCCGCCCGAGTTCCACGAACTTGCGCTGCGCCTCGCTGGCGGCGCCTTCGTTCATGTAGTACTCGCCGACGTAGAGCGTCGGCACCAGGAAGGCATCGTGCTCCTTGAGCAGCGCGATCCCCTCGTCGTCGATGAAGGTCCCGTGCTCGATCGAGCGCACGCCGGCGCGCAGCGCCTCCTTGATCCCCTCCGCCGCGTGAGCGTGGGCCATCACCGGCACGCCGAGCCGGTCCGCCTCGCTCACGATGGCGCGCAGCTCCTCGGGGCTGAACTGGACGCGCTTCGGGTTGTCCCCCGCCGACATGAACGCGCCGGTCACCAGCACCTTGATCCAGGTGCTGCCGTGCTTCACCTCGTTGCGCACCGCCTTGCGACACTCCTCCACCCCGTCGACGACCAGGCCGTCGGCCACGACGTGGTGCTCCGGCCCGAGGAAGTTGATGTCGCCGCCGCCGCCGGTGATCGAGAGGTAGTGGCCGGCGCCGGTGATGCGCGGTCCCACGAACATCCCCTCGTCGATGGCGGCCCGCACGTCGAGGTGGGCGAAGAAGACGTCGGCGTCCCCCGCGACGCGCAGTCCGGTCCAGCCGGCCTGGAGCAGTCCCTGGGCCACGGCGAGGCCCCGCAACGCCTTGTACCCCGACGAGTGACGCAGGTGATCCACCTGGTAGTCGTCGGTGGCGATGAGCAGGTGCGAGTGGGCGTCGATGAGCCCCGGCAGGCAGGTCGAGTCGCGGAGGTCGATCACCTCCATCCCGGAGGGCGTCTCGGCGCCGCGGACGATCGCCGCGATCCGCTCCCCTTCGACGATCACCGTCGCATCGCGCGCCGGCTCCGCTCCGTTTCCGTCGATCAGCCGGCCGCAGCGCACGGCGGTGCGCCGAACGCCCTCCGCGGCCGGCAGCGCCGTGAGCCCGAACGCCAACGCGAGAATCAGTCCCGAGTGCAGCCGCATGCGCCAGGTCCCCCGGCGCCAGCGGCGCCCGGCCGATCCTGGCATCTGCCCAGGCCCAGGGCAACCCCTGGAAGAGCAGGCCCTCCCCCCCCTTCGTGAAGCGAGCAGGAATCAAGACCGTGGAGTCAGGCTGATCCCGAGCCGCGTTCGCTGGCCGCCGCCCCCGGCCCGGCCGTGCTACGGCGCTTGGCCGCGTGCGGCGACGAAACCGTCACGCGGTTCCTACCGAGGTCCTTCGAGCGGTAGAGCGCGGCATCGGCCGCGCGTATGATCGCTTCGGGAGAGCCGCCGTGCAGGGGACAGAGAGCGACCCCGACCGACGCGGTGACGTTGCGGAGCCGGCGGCCGCGATGCTCGACGACGAGTTCGCCGATCCCGTTCCGGATCTCCTCCGCGCGATCGACGACCCCCTGCAAGGAACAGTCCGGCAGGACGAGGAGGAACTCCTCCCCGCCGAAGCGGCAGACGACGTCCTCGCCGCGACAGCTTCGCGCCAGGAAGGCCCCCACCTCGCGCAGCGCGGTGTCGCCGGCCTCGTGGCCGAACTCGTCGTTGACCTCCTTGAAATGGTCGAGATCGATCATGACGATGCCCAGCTCCGTCCCCCTCCTGGCCGACCGATGGACCTCCCGCTGCAGCGCCGCCTCCATGCTCCGGCGATTCGCCAGGCCCGTGATGGGGTCCTGGCTCGCCTGGCAGCGGAGCGTCTCGTACAGCTTCACGTTCGCCAGGGCCAACGCCAGCTGCTCGGCCACGGTCTTCGCGAGCCGCTGCCGGTACTCCGAGACGGGGTTCCCCTCCCGCTCCGGCAAGGGGTTCGCCCGGGGGGCGAAGCGCCAGTGGAGAATCCCGATCGTCTCGCTGCGGGCGACGATCGGAATGCACAACGATGTGCCGTTGAGGGGCGTGGCGACGTGCCGGCAAGCCGCGCCGGAGCCGGGCGAATCCACCAGGTGGAGCTGGCCCCGCCGTAGTCCCCAGCAGTCGTCGGGCTGGAACAGGTCCAACCCCGGCCCGGCCTCACCCCAGCTGGCGACGGCTTCGAGGAGCTCCCGCGAGGCCCCGAACACGTACAGCGCGCCCGAGTCGCCCGGGAAGAGATCCTGCAGGAACCGCGGAATCACCGGATAAGCCTCGGCGAGCGACCCCGCGGCACGGAGCATGCTGCTCATCTCGTTGAGCAGGGTGATCTCCCAGGTCCGGGTCGACAGCTCGGCGAGCTGCGTCCTCATCAGCGCGCTGGACTGCCGCTCCGCCTCCGCGCGCCTCGCCTCGGTGATGTCGCGCAGGATGGCGGAATACCCGGCGATCTTGCCGGAGGTATCCTTGATCGACGAGACCGTGAGATGGACGTCCACGATCGTACCGTCCCGCTTCATCCGCTGCGTCTCGTACTGGACGTGCTCCCCCCGGCGCAGCCGCTCGAAGTTCTCCTGCGCCTCGTGCAGCTTCCCGGGCGGGGCGAGAATCGTGACCGGCTTCCCCAGCACCTCGGCGGGGGCATAGCCATAGAGCCTCTCCGCTGCCGGATTCCAGCTCTCGATCGCCCCCTCCGGCGTGAGACCGATGATCGCGGCGTCCGACGACTCCACGATGGCCGCGAGCTTGCTGAGGGAGACCTCGGCACGCTTCCGGCGGCTGATGTCCCGCAGGACAGCCGTGAAGAACGTGTCGCCGTTCGCCGTCCACGTCGACAGCGAGAGGTCGATGGGAAACTGACTGCCGTCCTTCCTGCGCCCCGTCATCTCGACGGTCCGGCCGGTCACCCGGCGCAGGAGGGTCGCGAGCCAGCGGGGCAGATCCTCGCGGCGAGGTCCGTGGACGCGCTCGGGCAACAGGAGCGTGAGCGGCCTCCCCAGCACCTCGTGCGCGAGGTAGCCGAAGATCCGCTCCGCGGCGGCATTGAAGAAGGCAATCTGGCCGCGCTTGTCGGCCGACACGATGGCGTCGTTCGCCGTCTCGGCAACCGCGCGGAACAGCCGATCCGCCTGCTGGCGCAGGGCAATCTCCCGCCGCAGCTCCTCGTTGGAGGCCGAAAGCTCCTTCGTCCGCTCGCGGACCTTGCGCTCCAGGTCGGCATGGGCCGCCCGCAGCTCGAGCTCACTCCGTCTCCGTTCCGATACCACCGCCGCGAGCACCAGCGACATCAGGGCGGCCGTTCCCATGAACCCCTGCAGGAGCAGCAGGGAAGCATTCCGCGCACTGCCACCGAACGGCCCGAGGGCGCGCAACGTGCCCCAGATCGCGATCCCGGCCAGCAGGAGGTTGGCGGTGGCCGCCCCCCGAGGGCCGAACCGGTACGCCGCCCATACCAGGATCGGGAAGCACAGGAAGGAGAGCGGATACGCGCGGAGGGCGGTCGGCACCACACCGCAGAACACGATCATCCCGACGAGCACCAGCGACAGGAGGAGAAGGACTCCCTCGAGCGCCTCCCGCTGATTTGGCCGCCGGCGCGGGCCCTCGCTCCAGAGCAGCAACAACGGGGCGACGGTGATGGCACCCGCCGCGTCCCCGAGCCACCAGGTCAGCCAGATCGAACCATAGGCCTGCCAGCTCGCCAGGCTCCCGAGCGCCAGGCTCGTGACCCCGACGGTGGCGCTCAGCGTGGTGGAGGCGAAGGCGGCGAGCAGCGCGAATCGGAAGGCGTCCGGGGCGCGCTCGAACGCGCGGCTACCACGGGCGTACCGGTTGACGAGGTAGGCGCCGGCGAGCGCCTCGAGAGTGTTTCCCGCCGCAATTCCGATCGACACCGCCACGGCGCCGGACGTCGCAAGGTTCACCAGGAACGCGCCCAGCGCCACGGCGGGCCAGGTCCAGGTTCCGAGCACCAGCAGCGCAGCGAGCGCAATCCCCGACGGCGCCCATACCGCGGACGCGCTGGGGTGAAGGACCGCGAGCGCCAGGCCGAATCGCCCGGAGGCGTAGTAGACGGCGGCGAGCCCCAGCAGGATCGCCAGCCGTCCGAGGCGGCCGCGTAGGCCGGCCCGGGTTCGCGTCTGCGGCGGCTCTGAGTCCGCCAGTCCGGCTGCTGCACCCCGCATGCCGGAATCCCCCCACGACCCGTAGAGGCCGTAGATCCCCCCTCATTAGGTTAGGTCCCGGCTACCGCCGGGGCAACAATGTTCCTGCCCAGCCGCGCGGCGGGGCGGGGTCCGCCGCGCTGTGGCAAAATGGCCGCACCCGTTCGGGGTACTCGAGAGGAGAAACCAGATGCGGATGGCGATGCGGGGAATGGCAATGCTTGCGGCGGTGGTGCTCTCGCTCGGCCTCGTCAGCGGCGCGGATGAGCCGCGAAAGCTCAAGGGGAGCTTCGAGTGGACGGGTGCCGGGAAGACCGGGGACCTCGAGGCGGTGTTCACGCCGACCGGCGAGGGGAAGTGGGACGTCGCGTTTCACTTCGAGTTCCGCGGTCAGGCGCACGTCTACGCCGGGACGGCGGAGGGGACTCTCGCGGGTGGCGACCTCAAGGGGCGCGTGCTCAACGACGAGAAGAACCGCACCTTCACCTTCGCCGGCGCCTTCACCGAAGGTGAGTTCCGCGGCACCCATGCGGAGGTCGGGGATGAGGGCGAGCACGCCACCGGGACGCTGACGCTCAAGGGATAGCCTCGACAGCGTCTGACGCCGAAGCCCTGTTGGGACCCGCCGGTCGCTCCGGTCCTGGCCCGATGGAGGTGCGATGCTGACCCGCGAGGAAGCCTGGACCCACCTCTGCGAATGGACCCGGACCGACTCGCTGCGCAAGCACGCGCGCGCGGTCGAGATCGTCATGCGGCGCGCCGCCGAATGCTACGGGGCGGGCGCGCACGAGGCCGAACGGTGGGGAATCGCGGGGATGCTGCACGACGCGGACTACGAGCAGTGGCCGGAGGAGCATCCCAATCGCATCGTGGCGTGGCTGCAGGGGTGCGGCGAGGAGGAGATTGCGTATGCCGTCTCGGCCCACTACACGAAGTGGGGCCGGCCACACCGCACGCCGCTCGACAAGGCGCTCCTCGCCTGCGACGAGCTGACCGGCTTCGTCGTCGCCGCCTGCCTCGTCCGCCCCGAAGGAGTGGCAACGCTCACCGCTGCGAGCGTCAAGAAGAAGCTCAAGGACAAGGCGTTTGCGGCCAAGGTCGAGCGCCACGAGATCGCCACGGGGGCTGAGCTCCTCGGCGTGGAGCTCGCGGCGCAGATCGAGCTGGTGATCGACGCGCTCAGGCCGTACGCCGCCGAGCTCGGGATCGGGCCGCGGGGAACGAGCTGACGTTGGGACTGCGGCGTGTCCCGATGTCAGCGCCGTGCGGAGCGCTTTCGGGGCGCCCGCCCTCGGGCAGCGGCCGGGCCGGAGGGGCGCGGCGCGGACTTGGGAGCCGCGGCTTTCCCGGGCGGCGTCAGCTTCGCGAGCGATCGCTTCGGGGCGATCAGGCGATAACTCTCCAGCACCAGCTCCCGGACCTCGTCCCAGTCCTTCACGTTCTCGGCGTCCATCGAGACCCAGCCGTGCTTGCCCACATAGGGAGCCGGCCGGAACCGCGGGTCGTGAACGACCACCTCGGCGTGTTCCCGTTCCAGCTTGAATCCGATCACCCGGCGTCCGTCTTCCTCCCCGCAGCCGGCGAAGATCTTCTCCCCCACCCGGAAGTGGGGCTGCCCCCAGGTCGGCGTCTCCTTGGTGTCGGGAAGCGCGAGGCAGATCTTCCGCATCTTGGCAAGGACCTGGTTCATGGCGACGGTCTCCATCCGGCCCGCTACGGTGCGGGTGCAGTCGCGCCTTTCCGGCTCATTCGAGCCTCGGCGCATTCATCGGGGGCCCTTCGGGGGGCACCCGGGGCCGGACCATTTTGATAGCTTCGCAGCTCAGGAGGCCGGCCTCGTGCTACTCCGTGCGAAGCGCCACCAGCGGATCGACTCGCGTCGCCCGCCTGGCGGGGACATAGCAAGCGAGGAGCGCCGCGGCCAGCATCACGAGCGCAACCGCGCCAAAGGTCGCCAGGTCCATCGGACCCACGCCGAACAGCAGGCTGGCGAGGACGCGGCTGAGCGACGCCGCCGCCGCCAGGCCGATCGCTAGCCCGAGTCCGGCCAGTGTGATTCCCTGTCTGAGGACGAGGGTGAGCACATCCCGTCCCTGAGCGCCGAGCGCCATCCGGATGCCGATCTCCTGGGTGCGCTGCCCGACGCTGTAGGAGAGTACGCCATAGATGCCGACCGTGGCGAGCAGGAGCGCCACCGCCGCGAAGATCGCGAGGAGCGTGGTCCGGAACCGCGGCTCCGCCACCGACTGCCCCAGCAGCTCGTTCATGGTGCGCACTCGCGCCACCGGAAGCAGCGGGTCGAGCGCCGCGACCTGCGCGCGAACGGCCTGGGTGAGCCCGGCGGGATCGACCGACGAGCGCAGCACGAGGTACATGGTCGGCCACCACAGGTTCTGGTCGTACGGGGTGTACATCGTCGGCTCGGGCGTTCGGTCGAGGCCGGTGTACTTCACGTCGGCGGCGACGCCGACGATCGTCACCCAGGGCGATTCCGGGTCGGGGTCGCCGAGCTGGAGCCGTCGCCCGATCGGGTCCTCGTTCGGGAACAGCGTCGCGGCCATCGTCTCGTTGATGATGACGACGCCCGGCGCCCCGTCGGCATCCGCCTCGCTGAAGTCGCGGCCGCGCAGGAGAGTCACCCCCAGCGCGTCGAAGTAGTCCCCGCCGATCAGGAGCTGCGCGACGGCGGGCGGATTCCTGCCCGGTGGGAGAGGTCGCCCCTCGACGGTGTACGGATTGGTCATCACCAGGAGGTTCGGAGGCAGCGCCATGGAGATTGCCGCCGCCTGCACCCCCGGCAGTATTCCGGCGCGCTCCACGAGTTGACGGAAGAAGGTCGAGCGCGCCGCCCCGTCGGCGTAGCGGCCCTCCGGCAACGAGATCGACGCGGTCAGGATCCCCCCGGCGTCGAAGCCGGGGCTGACGTCCTGCAAGTGCAGGAAGCTGCGGATGAGCAGACCGGCCCCGCAGAGGAGCATGACCGCGAGCGCGAACTCGCTGACGACGAGCAGACTGCGAAGCCGCCGGCCGCCGCGGTCCGTAGTGCCGCGGGCGCCCGCGAGCAGTGCCGGCGCGAGCCCCCCGAAGGTGGCCCGGGCGGCGGGCGCGAGGCCGAACAGGATCCCACTGAGTGTGGTCAAGGCCGCCGTGTAGAGGAGGACGCGCAGGTCGATCCCCACCTCCTGGAGGCGCGGCAGGTTGCGCGGGCCGAGGCGAACCAGGATCTCGGTCCCCCAGAGCGACAGGAGGATTCCGAGCAGCCCCCCTGCCGCCGCCAGGATCAAGCTCTCGGTGACGAGCTGACGGGCCAGGCGGGTCCAGGTGGCGCCGAGCGCCGCGCGGATCGCCATCTCCTTGCGGCGGGCGGTGGCGCGGGCGAGCAGGAGGTTCGCAATGTTCGCCGTGGCGATGAGCAGCACGAATCCCACCGACCCGAGCAGCAGGAGGAGGGCCGGACGCACGTTTCCCACCACCTCGTCCTTCAGGGGCGCGGCAGCGAGCCTCCACTCGGCCGAGGCGTCCGGAAACCGCTCCTGGATCCGCCGCGTGACCGACTGCAGCACGCCCCGGACCTCCGCCGGGCCTTGGCCCGGACGCGGTCGTGCGACCGCAGACACATAGTACGGCGGCCGGCCGAGCGAGCGTTCGGGGCGGAAGATGGGCCACAGGTCAGCGACCGAATCGCGGGGGAAGCGAAATCCCGCCGGCATCACGCCCACGACGGTGTGGTCTTGCGAGTTCACGGAGAGGGAGCGCCCGACGATGCTCGGGTCCCCCCCGAACCGGCGCTGCCAGAGGGCATGGCTCAGGACCACGACCGGCTCGGCGCCCGGACGGTCGTCGTCGGGGAGGAAGGCGCGCCCGAGGGCCGGGGGAGTCCCCAGGACGTCGAACGCTTCCGCGCTCATTGCCGTGCCGGCCACCTGCTCCGGCTCCCCGTCGCCGGTGAGGGCGAAGCCGCCAACCGGCGAGAAGTACCCCGCCACCTGCATGACCTCCGCCGACCCCTCGCGCAATTCCACCACGTCGTCGCTCGAGAGCACATCGTGTTCGTCTGGGCTCGTGTCCCACAACTGGTGCACGCTCAGCAGTCGGTCGGCATCGGGATACGGTAGCGGCCGCAGCAGGACGGCATTGACGACGCTGAAGATCGCGGTATTCGCGCCGATCGCCAGAGCCAGGGCGAGAATCGCCGCCGCCGTCACGCCAGGGTTCCGCGCCAGCGTCCGCGCGCCGTAGCGCAGGTCCTGCACGAGGTTCATCATCTCGCCTCTCCTGGTGGGCTCCCACCCAGCCCGGATCCGGCCCGGCGGGTGCCGTACGCCACGAGCCCGGGCTCTCGGCGCGCGCCTAGACGGCTCGCCATACACACCAGGACGGCTGAGGAGGGTGGGACGTTGCAACAGCGGGAGACAATCCTCATTCGGCTCGCCCCGCCGGATCCGGCAGGCCGCTCGCGGCTAGGAGGATCTTCCCGCGGCGCCACGCCCCGGGTGGTGCGTGAAGTCGATGAACCCGCGCTCGACGTTCGTCTCGACGAGCTCGACCGTGACCTTCTCGCCGACGTCGAGCCCTTCGGCTCCCGCGACCACCCGTCCCTCCACCGGCGGGCGGAACAGCCGGACCCAGGTCCCCTTCTCGGACGCACCGGTGACCATCCCCTCGAATCGTTCACCGATCCTCGACTCCATGAGGAGAGCTGCCGCGGACTTCCGCACCTGGCGCTCGACCTTGTTCGCGTTGTCCTCCTGCTGCGTGCAGTGGCGCGCCAGCTCCTCGAGGTCGTCGGGACGGTAGGGGGGCGGGTGCCCGGCGATCCCTGCCTTGAGCAAGCGTTGAGTCACGAGATCGGGGAATCTCCGGTTCGGCGCGGTCGAGTGCGTGTAGTCGTGGACCGCGAGGCCGAAGTGTCCCGGCGTCGTACCGCCTGGAAGCTCCACCTCGTACTCGCCGCGCCCCATCAGCTTGACGACGGCCAGCGAGAGGTCGGGAAAGGCGACCGGGTCGGCCTGACGGCGCTTTGCCAGGAACCCCTCGAGAGCGACGGCGTCCGGCTCGGGCGGGAGGGTCTCGCCCACACCTGCCGCGAGGTGGACGATCCGCTCCCACCGCTCGGGCGATCGCAGCACCCGGCGCAACGAGGGCAGCCCGCGCGCCTGCAGGAATCTCGCCGTGACGCCGTTGGCGGCGATCATGAGATCCTCGATCAGCTCCTTGGCGCGGTTCTTCTCGTCGAGCCGGAGATCGGCAAGCGTGCCGTCCTCGAACACCGCGCGCGGCTCGATCGTCTGCAGGCTGAGCGCGCCGTGCTGGTGGCGCACCTTCCGCAGCGCCTGAGCCACGCGGTCCTGGAGGCGGAGCTGGGCGTCGATCCCGGGGACGCTCGCGACCCGCCCGGGAGCGGGCCCCTCCCCTTCGAGCCAGGCGGCCACGCTGTCGTAGGCCAGCTTGGCGCGATTCACGACCCGCGCTCGGTAGACGTCCGATTCCGTCAGCGAGCCGTCGTCGCGCACCAGCATCTCGACGACCATCGCCAGACGATCGTCATCCTCCCCGAGCGACGTGCGGTCGGTCGAAAGCTCCGTGGGAAGCATCGGGAACATCTCGGCGGCCGTGTAGACGGACGTCGTGTTGTGCGCGGCGTGCCCATCGACGGCCGACCCCTTCGTCACCAGGGCGTCGACGTCCGCGATCGCGACGCGCATCCGGGTCGCGCCCGCGCCCGCCGCCTCGGCGAACGAGAGCTGATCGAGATCGCGGGAATCGTCGTTGTCGATCGACACCCACAGCAGCCCCCGGAGGTCCCGGACAGCCGAGTCGCGCCCGGCCTGCGGCGCCAGGAGACCGGCGGTCTCCGCCGCCACCGCAGGGGAGAAGTCGGGGAACAGCCCGCGGTCGATCATGGCGCGCCGCGCGATAGCCCTGAGGTTGTGTCTGTGTCCTTTGACGGTCTGATTCATGGGCGCCGCAGCGCCATCACCCGCGCGGAGAGGTCCTCGGAGCGCGGGGAGCCCGCGGGCCACGGGAGCATCCCGCTCGATCGGATCCGGTAGATGACCGCGCCGCAGGTGAGGTCTGCGGCGGTGAGGGCGTCGCCGACGAGCCAGCTCCGCCCCTCGAGGCGCGACTCCAGACGCTGCACCGCCCCGGCGAACGCAGCCTCCGCGTCTGCCCGCACCGCGGGGGTGGCTGCCGCGCCCCCGTGCACGACGCGCATCATCGGCTCCGCCAACGCGCCGCGGCCGAAACGCTCCCAGTCCTCGATCTCCCACTGCTGCTGCTTGTCCGTTCCGTACAGCTTGGGGGTGTCGGGGAAGTTGGCGTCCAGATAGCGGAGGATCGCGGCCGAGTCGAACAGGACGGTCTCGCCATGGACCATGACGGGCGTGAGGAACTGCCCGGAGATGCGGACGATCTCCTCGCGCGCCGACGGGTCGATCTTGCGGAACTCGTGGACGATCCCCTTGTATGCCAGGGCGAGCAGGACCTTCAGGTTGTTGGACGTCTCGTATCCATGGATGACGAGGTTCCTGGGTGCCATTGGGACTCCCTCCGAGCCTCGGGTGAGGGCCGCGGACCATTCTCCGGCGAGGACGAACGGCAAGCTGGGTTTCGGCCCGGTCCGCGGCCGATCATACCTGATCTGGCAGCTTGCCTCCTCCCAGATACTCCGCGCAGCATCGCGGGGATCGGGCGCCCCGGCAGACGGGGCCTGCTAGGCCGGGTCCACGCGAAACGTCGCCCGCAGCACAGCACCGAGCCCGCCGCCGGCGCCCGTGAGCAGACGCTTCGCGTCGAGCCCTGCGACGTCCTTGATCGCGGCGCTTCCGAAGCGGACGCGGCCGTGTGCCATCTCGGCCTCCAACGCGAGCAGCGAGTGACGGACCGAGCGGCGCGCCGCCGGCGCCTGCACGGCCGCGCCGACGGTTCCACGACCCGCAAGCGCGGGGCAACGAAGCCTGCGGTCCGACAGGAGTTTCTGCACGTCCTCGCAGCGGGCGGCCGCCCCCGCGGCGACAGTCAGGTTCTCCTCGTCGATCTCGACGTCGGCCGCGGCCCCGCCGCGGAAGGGCTCTGGACGCCGCGTGGCGCCCGACAGCGCCGCGGCAGCCAGGTCCGCGAGCGCCGCGTCCACGGGCTCTCCCAACGACGGGGGCGGCAGGAGCACGCCCGGATTCAACCGCCCCTGCGGGTCGAAGGCGCGCTTGATCCCCCGGAATGAGCCGAGCTCCGCGGCACTGAAGCGGCGGGCCATGTGAGGGAGCTTGTCGCTGCCGACGCCGTGCTCTCCCGTGATCGTCCCGCCGAGGTCGAGCGCGGCGTCGGTGATCTCCGACGCCGCTGCGACGACTGCGTCATGCTCGTGGTCGTCATAGATGATCACGGGATGGACGTTTCCGTCGCCGGCGTGCGCGACGATCGGGACGTCGAGCCTGAGCCGCGCCACGATCTCCCCGACCCGGGCGACGATCTCTGGAATCCGCTGACGCGGCACGGTGACGTCGTTGACGAAGTAGCGCTTGCCGCCGGCCGTCATCGCTTGCCCGAACTCGAGCCGCCCCGCCCATAGCGCCGCGCGCTCGGCGGCCGTTCGCGCCACGTGGACACCCGGGTTCGCGCGCTTCAGCACGACCAGCAAGCGTGCCGCCTCCGCAGCAACCTCTTCCGGCTCGCCGTCCACCTCGGCGAACAGCAGCGCCCCTGGCTCCCGCGGGTAGCCCGAGGGACGCCACGCGTCGATGACCTCCACCCCACGGCGGTCGAGCAGCTCGAGCGCGGAGGCGCCGATCCGCTCCGCGATGATAGAGGACACCGCCGCGGCGGCCTCCTCGATCCGGGGGAAGGAGGCCATGGCCATCCACGCGGTGCGTGCCAGGCGACGCAGACGCAGCTCCGCGCGCGTCACGAGTCCCAGCGTCCCCTCCGATCCGATCACCACTCCGAGAAGGTCGAGCGGATCGTCATCGCGCAGCTCGACGACCCTTCCGTCCGCCAGGGCGACCTGCAGCGCGTGAACGTGATGGAACGTGACGCCGTACTTGATGCACCCGGGACCGCCGGCGTTCGTCGCGATGTTGCCGCCGATCGTCGAGATCGGCCGCGAGGCGGGATCGGGCGACCAGCAGAGCCCGAGCGGCGCGAGCCGCTCCTGGAGCGCCGCGTTGAGGACGCCCGGCTCGACGACCGCGCGCAACGATCCCTCCTCCACGGAGACGATGCGATTCATCGCGGTCATGTCCACGACGACCGCGTCCGGGCGGGGGACGAACGATCCGCACAGGTTGGTGGCCGCGGCACGCGTCACGACCGCGAAACCGCGCGCGGCCGAGAGCGTCAGCAGCGCGGCGACCTGCTCCGCGGAGCGCGGGCGCACCACCGCTCCCGGCCGGCCGCGAAATCCGAGGTGATCCGAGCCGAACGGCTCGAGATCTTTCCCGTCGAGCAGCACTTCAGCGCCGGGGAGGGCACGGGGGAGGTCGTCGAAAGGCGTCGCCATCGGCGGCAGCGTAGCACGGAGCCGGGCTCGGGACCCCTCTCGAGCCCGGCCGCTTAGTGATTAAATGCCCTTTCCAGAATGAGGGAGGGGTCGATGCGCGTCGCGTACGCTGCTCTGCTGCTGTCGCTGCTCACGGCGCGGTGCGCCCACCTCGAGCGGGCCGCGCCGGCCTCGGAGCCCCCGATCGCCGCTGCCCAGCCGGACACGCCGAAGCCTGCCGCGGAGCCGAGCGCACCTTCAACGCCGCAGCCCGCGCCTGCCGACAAGCCACCAGCGTCGGCGACGCCACCCCCCGCACCTGCCGCCGAGCCGACCGCTCCCGCGATGCCGCAGCCCGCACCCGCCGCCAAGCCACCCGCGCCGGCGACACCGCGCCCCGCACCTGCCGCCCCACCAACGGCAAGCGCAGGAGCCCCGGCCGCGGCGGCCGCCAGCCAGGCCGCCCCGTCCGTGCCAACGCCGCCCGCCGCTGCCCCGGCGCTGGATTTGAACACGCTGGGGACACAGCTCAAGGAAACCAAGGCGATCGGCCTCTTCACCAAGATCACCCTCAAGAACCAGGTAGACGATCTGCTGGACAGGTTCCGCGAGTTCTACGACGGCAAGGCGGCCTTCACAATGGGGGATCTACGCCAGTCCTTCGACCTCTTGATGATGAAGGTGCTGACGCTGCTGCAGGACGTGGACCAGAGGCTCGCATCTGCCATCGTGTCCTCGCGCGAGGCGATCTGGGGCGTGCTCGCGGATTCGGAAAAGTTCGCAACCGTACAGAGCTGAAAAGGGGACGCCTCATGAACACACTCACCGTGGCCCTGACCCAAGCGCTGGTCGTGGCGGCGCTCGCCGCCGGACCGCCGGCTGCCAAGGACGAGGAATCGCTGAAGAAGGACCTCACCGCGGTCATCGCGCTCCACGGATTGCCGTGCGGCGAGGTTGTGGCGGTCAAGGTGCAGGCCGAGAACGACTACCTCGCCTCGTGCAAGGACAAGAACAGGTATCGCGTCTACCTGAATGCCGATGGGCGGGTGGTCGTCGAGAAGCAGAAGAAGCGCTAGCGCCTCGGCGTGGGACTCCCCGATGCGGGCCTTACTCCAGCGGCCGCAGCCGCGCCGTGAAGTGCCGCAGATGCTCCGCCCCCTCGACGATCCGCAAGCCGCGCAGCGCCTCCTTCCGGCGCGCCACCTCGGCCGCCACCTCGATGACGTAGTCGATATGGCTCTGCGTGTAGACGCGGCGCGGAATGGCGAGGCGCAGCAGCTCGAGCGCGGCGAAGCGTTCGTGGTGCGTGACCGGATCGGTCCCGCCGAACATCAGGGTCCCGATCTCGACGCCGCGGATCCCCCCTTCCTCGTAGAAGGCACAGGCGAGCGCCTGGCCCGGCAGCTGCGCCGGCGGGATATGCGGCAGGAAGGCGCCGGCGTCGATGTAGATCGCGTGCCCTCCCGGGGGCTGGACGATCGGAAGCCCCGCCCTCACCAGTCCCTCCCCGAGGTAGCGGGTCGAGGCGATGCGGTACTTGAGATAGTCCTCCTGCACCACCTCGGAAAGCCCCACCGCGATCGCCTCGAGGTCGCGCCCCGCCAGACCTCCGTAGGTGGGAAACCCCTCGGTCAGGATCAGCAGCTCCTTCTCCTGCCGTGACAGCCGGTCGTCGTTCGAGGCCAGGAAGCCGCCGATGTTCGCGAGCCCGTCCTTCTTGGCGCTGAAGGTGGCGCCGTCCGCGAGCCGGAACATCTCGCGCGCGATCGCCTCGACGGTGCGCTCCCCCTGCCCCGGCTCGCGCAGCTTGATGAAGTAGGCGTTCTCCGCGAAGCGGCAGGCGTCGAGGTAGAACGGCACGCCGCGCCCGCGGCAGAGCGCGCTCGCCGCCTTCAGGTTCGCGAGCGACGCCGGCTGGCCGCCGCCGGAGTTGTTGGTGACGGTGGCGAGGACGCACGCCACCTCCCCCTCCGCGCCGCCGAGTATCCGCTCGAGCTCCGCGAGATCGAGATTTCCCTTGAACGGGTGCTCGTCGGCGGGGCGGCGCGCCTCCGCGATCGGGATGTCGATCGCGCGCCCACCCAGGTACTCGACGTTGGCACGGGTGGTGTCGAAGTGGGTGTTCGCCACCACGACCTTCCCCGCGACCCCGAGGCAGGCGAAGAGGATGCGCTCCGCCGCGCGTCCCTGGTGGGTGGGGATGATGTGCTTGAAGCCGGTCAGCTCCCGCACCCGGCGCTCGAACACGAACCAGGAACGGGCCCCGGCATACGACTCGTCGCCGCGCATGATCCCGGCCCACTGCTCCGCCGACATCGCTCCGGTGCCGGAGTCGGTGAGCAGGTCGATCAGGATGTCCTCGGCGGCGATGCGGAACAGGTTCCAGTCGGCGCGGGCGAGGATCTCGCGGCGCTGCTCGGGCGTGGTCATCCGCAGCGGCTCGACCGATTTGATCCGGAACGGCTCGATGATCGTCTTCATGGCGGCACGTTGGCTCCGAGATCCCGGCGAATGGGTTGCGGCGCTACCCTCCATCTCGATTCCGGGGATCATCCAGGTGGGGCAGATGTCATCATGTCGGGAGCGTCAGATGACGCAGTTTCCGAACTGTAGCACGACGCGGGCGACCCTTGACCTCCTGGAGCCAGGTTGTATTTTTCCGGCCCGGCAGCGCGTCCGGCTCCACGCTTCCGCAGCCCCTTCCTCGAGGGCTCGTGCAACCGGCGGGCGCAGTCGCCCGCCGGCACCGACCCTTGCTTCGCAAGGAACGTGCCGGAAGGACGGAGGGGATGACCACGTCGGCTGGTCGCCGGTACAAGCGCTGCTCCGCCAGCCAGCTTCCCGTGGCAGTGCCGGCCGGGTAGAATACCCGCGCAGTCTGAAATCCCGAGGTGCGCGGCCTCCCGCGGTCCGACGCCGCGTACCCGTCACCCCCGCCCTCGGGGAGAGGAGGAGAAGAGATGAAGCGAGTACAGAAGCTGCTGCGTGGCCGGAGTCTCGTCCTGCTGGCCTTCGCCATCATCGTGGCGCTCGGCGTCCTGGTCGCGACGGCCCCGCCCGCCGAGGCGATCGCCGGCCCGGGCGTCTGCATCTACTACAACAACGCGGCCCACGCGAAGGTCGTGGGAGCGCGTGGCACCGGCTGCTGCGGCGAGCCGATCAGCTGGGGGATCACGAGCAAGTACGTCCACTGCGAGCAGCTTCTGTGCCCGCAGGTCCTCTGCCCGAACTGAGCCGTCCAACCTGGACGCACCGACGCCGGGGAGGCGTGGCACCCATGCCTCCCCGGCGTCGCGCGTTCGCTACGTCAGGCTCGCATCCAGCGTGATCGTGAGCCCGGGACGAAGGAGGTTCGACACGGGGCACTTCTTCTCCGCCTCGTCCGCGAACCGCTTGAAGGTGGCGGCGTCGAGCCCTGCTACCTTGCCGCGCGTCTCGAGGTGCATCCGGTGGATGCGCCCCTCCTCCAGCGTGATCGTCGCCTTCGTCGTGATCGTGTCGGGGACGTGCCCCTGCGTGCTCAGGTGATTCGAGAACGCCATGCTGAAGCACGCCGCATGCGCCGCCGCGATCAACTCCTCCGGATTCGTCCCCTTCGCGTTCTCGAACCGCGTCGCGAACGTGAAAGGAGTCTTGTCCAACACGCCGCTTGGGCTTCCGATGGTGCCCTTCCCACTCCTCAGATCACCCTGCCACGTTCCCGTGGCGGAACGAAGAATTGGAGCCATGATGGTCTCCTCCTTGGTGGAAATACGGGGTTGTCAACGCGCAGCCGGCCAGGAACTCGTCAGCGCCCCGGCTCCTCGACCGTCTCTTCCTCCTCGCGCCGGCGACGGCCGCCGCGGGACGAGATGTTGCGATCGGCGAAGGAGGCCACCTCGACGAGCTGTTCGAGCGGCCTCTCCAGCCGGGGGTCCTGGCTGCTGCGCAGCACGATCTCCTTGGCGAACAGCATCGCCAGGTAGCGTAGCTTGAGGGCGGGGCGGTCGACGATCGCGCGGTACTCGCGGTGGCCCGCATTGACCTGCCAGCGCCCGTCGTGCATCCGCGACCGCCATGGGGCGCTGGCCTGGTGCACCAGATCCGGCTCGGGAATCCCCTCGCCACCGCGCGCCGGAAGCTGATCCAGCACCTCGACCGATGCCTCCGCCGAGCACGTCTGCCCCCCCTCCTGCCCGGTGACCCGGAGAGTCCCCTCCCCAGGGGCTTCCGAGGCGACGACGGTCGTTCGCTCGGGGTGGCCGTCCGTGGCCTCGAGCTGGCCGACCGCTCCCAGGGCCTCCCAACGCCACGTGAGCGCCCGATCGAGCGGCCGCCCCGCGGCGTCAAGCGCCAGCGCGCGGACCACCTTCCTCCCGCCGCACTCGATCTGCACGGACCTTGGGACGATCCGCACGGAGGCGAGCGGCCCGGGTGGAAGCAGGTCGACCGCCGTCGTCCGTATGTCGACCGCGAGCGGCTCGCCCTCGCCAGCAGGCGCGTCAGCGCCCTCCCCCGCCCCCGGTCCCTCACCCTCACCGGCCTGTCCCGCGCCCGCCTCCTCATGGATCGGGAGCATGGCGTAGCGCGGCCGCTGGCGGTAGAAGTCGCGAAAGGCCCGCTGCAGGTCGCGGACGATGCCGCGGTCGATCTCCTCCTCGCGCCGCCGCTCGTGCTGTTCGAGGACGGCGAGCAGTGCGGGCTCCACCGAGGCGAGCGCTGCGGCGAACGCTCCGGCCGCGGCGTCGGGTACGACGCCGCGCCGGCTTCCGGGCGAGACCTGGAAGCCGGCGAAGTCGACGAACCCCGACAGCCGCTCGTCCGTCCACGGGGGACGATCGAGGCCGATCGCCGCGAGATCCTGGAACCCCTCCGCGACCAGCGTCCCCGCGGCATAGACCGCCAGCCCACGACGATCCCCGTCCGGCGTGGGCTCCCCGGACAGGTAGAGCTCGAGCCGGATGGGCGGATACCCCGGCACATCGACCCCGCCGATTCCCCCGATCCGTTCCCCCAGGAACCGCGGCGGCCGCACGACAACCCGCTTGGGCGCGCGCCCGCGCGACATCCGATCCTCGACCTCGACCTCGACCTGGCGCGACAGAAGCTGTCCCCGCAGCTCGACGGCCAGATAGTCGGCGGCGCGCCGCCCGGTGAGCACCGGCATCGCTTCGCGATGCAGCCCGACGACGACGACCTCGGTCCAGGTTCCCCCGAGCGGCAACCGCCCACGCAGCGGCTCGACCACGAAGTCGGCCCGGTCGCGATGGAGGACGAGGCGGTGCGACGTGTGGCCGTCGACCTGGCTGCGCATCTCGAGTGCCTCGCCGAGACTCCAGAACCCAAGCAGTCCGATGCCGTACTGCCCCTGCGTCATCAACGCCAGGCGCTCCTTCGGGGAGAGCGAGCGCTTGCGGCTGTGGCCGATATGGGTCGCGATGTAGCGCAGGGCCGCCGACCGATCGAGATCGGGGATGACTCCCTCGCCGTCGTCGAGGATCTTGAGGCAAGCGTGCCCCCGCTCCCGGATCCGGGTGATGCGGATGCGGCCCGCGCCGGCGTCGAGGCTGTTCTGGACCAGCTCGGCCAGCGCCTTGCGGGGGTCAGGCTGGCTGAGGGCGAGCCAGCGGATGAGCTCGAACGGATCGCTGGCGCGCAGGCGCCCGCGTACGGTGCCCTTCGCCACTCGCGGCGCGGCCTTGGCGCGCTTCGTTCCAGCCGCCACTAACCATCCTCGTCAGTCCGGCGCCCGGAACCTGCGCGGGCCGCGTTCGCCACGGCGCACAGGTACCCTGACCGGGCGATCGCCCCGAACCGCGGATGATCGCTCGGGGGGCCAAACCCGCGCATCTCGTCCAACAGCTCCGCGAGCGCCTGAATGGCGGGAATGTTACACGTGCCTGATCGCCTGGACAAGCAAGGCGCCGGGGGGGGCAGGTCAGCGAGGATTGCGGCTGCCACCTCACGCTCGGGCGGGGGAATCGTCGGGTCGCTCGCCGGCCCGCGAGACGCGCGACTACGCCGCGAGCTTGCGCAGCCGCCACTCGCCCCACAGCGCCGCGCCGATCGCCCCGGCGAGGACCGAGTGCTCGTGGGCTTCGACTGACAGCGTCAGCCCGCTCGCCTCGGCCTGGTCGCGGACCGCCTGCAGCAGCCCCTGGTCGTGCGCCAGACCGCCGGTCATCAGCACCGGCGACTCGGCCTGGATCGAGGCTAGCAGCCGCACC
>Ga0137321_1000093_pt1 | contig 35964 bp, 19 predicted proteins | sample EasRivERMZT399_2_FD_104758 | JGI IMG/M metagenome (GOLD analysis project Ga0137321, IMG submission 104758) | Soil microbial communities from meander-bound floodplain in the East River, Colorado, USA - East River MetaG ERMZT399_2 | ecosystem: Environmental > Terrestrial > Soil > Floodplain ... | reverse complement strand
TCGACTACCTGCGCCGCCTGCCGGCCCGCGAGATCAAGATTGACAAGTCGTTCGTCGTGGCGATGGATCGCGACGAGGGGAGCGCGGTGATCGTGCGGTCGATCGTCGACCTCGCCCACAACCTGGGGCTCGAGGCAGTCGCCGAGGGGGTCGAGTCCGTCGCGGTATGGAAGCTACTGCAGGGGCTCGGCTGCGACCTGGCCCAGGGGTACTACTTCGGCCGCCCAGCGCCGGCCGCCGAGTTCCTCGCCCGGCTCGGGGCCCCGGCCCGGCCCGTCAGCGAGCGGGCTTCGGCGCAGATGTAGCCCCTGGATGAGCCCGCGGTCACTGGGATGGGGCTGCGCGGGAAACCGCCGGGATCTCGAGCGGATACCGTGCCTCGCCGCGCGCCGGCCGCCTGGTGGCGCTGCCCAGCCTGAATCTCGAGCGCGAGGAACCAGAACTGCTCGCCTAACCGCCCAGCAGGGCGTCGCTGCACCGCCTCTGAGCCCAGCGGCCTCCACGCTCGATTCACCCCGATCTCGTCGGCGGCGGCGTCCTCCCGCAGAGAGTTGGGAGCGGCGGGGCAGTTGTCGGAGCAGTCGCTCACGCCGTCCCCATCGCTGTCCTGGGCCTCGCAGGACGCCCGCTGGCTGACTGAACACGCCTGAGCCGACCCGTGATAGTCTGCAACGCAGTCTGAACCGCCAATCCGCTCAGAGGGTCGAGACGGGAGCCCAGCTCGAACTCCGGGCGCCGCGGGGGGGAGGATCGCGATGGCCTTGCGGTCTGGCCTCGTTCGAGCCGGCGGCTGGCGCCGCGCGGCCTGCTCCGTGGCGGGAATGCTCCTCGCGGGGCTCGGCTCGGCGTCGAGCCCGGCCCGTGGCGTCACGCCGGATGATCGCCGCGTGGGCGAGGCGACCGACGCGTCAGCCCCGCTCCCCCCGCGCCTCCTGATCACCGAGCCCTCCGCGCCGCCGCCGCTCGGCGCGGCGAGCGCGGCGGCAGTGGCCCGGCTGGGCGTCGCCGCACCTGCCGGGGCCACGGGAGAGCCGCCCTCCGACGATCGACCCGCCAGGCGACTCGACTTCGGCGCGGTGGCGAGCGGCTCCCGCCGGGAGCGCCTCCTCGCGGTGTGGAACAGGGGCGGCGAGCAGCTCGAGCTTCTCGCCGCCGGGATCGGAAGCCCGGCGTTCGCCCCGTTCCCCTCGCGCCTGACCGTCCCGCCCCACGCGGGCGCGACCCTCGCGGTCCGCTTCTCCCCTCTCTCCGCGGGCCCGTCGCGGGCGACGCTGGTGTTGCGGACGAACGATCCCGACCTGCCGCTCCTCGAGCTGTCGCTGGAGGGTTCCGGAGTCGAGCCGGCGGCCCTGAGCGTGGTGCCAGCCGCGATCTCGGCGATCCTCTTCGAAGGAGGGACGCAGGATGTCGGCCTGACGGTGCTCAACTCCGGCGGCGGCCAGCTCGACTTCTCGGCACGGGTCGCCGGCCCCGGCGGACCGGCAACGCCCGCGACGCCTTGCCAGCCCGTCACCGCGTTCGTCGCCGATTCGGGTGCGATCACGGTCGTCGACCTGACGACCGGCGGCGTGGAGAGACGGGTCACCGGCATCGCCGCGCCGATCGGGCTGGCCCTCGATCGCCGGGGATCGGTGGCCTGGGTGACGGACGCGGCGACGGGCCAGCTCGCGGCGGTGGAACTGGCGACCGGAACGGTCACCACCGTCGCCACCGGTTTTGTCTACCCGGCGGGCGTCGCGCTCGGCGCCGACGGCGGCACGCTGTACGTCGCCGACGCGGGAGACCACCGGATTGTGGCGGTCGACCTCCCGACCGGCTCGACACGCACCGTCACCTCCGACCTGAGCTTCCCTTGGGGGATCGAACCCCTGCCGGACGGCGAGGCGTTGCTGGTGACGGACTACGGTGCGCGAAGCCTCCTTCGGGTCGACCTCCCATCAGGGGGCGTCCGCACGATCGCGGCCGGTTTCGCCGGCCCGGTGGACGTCGGGCTGGGACCGGCCGGGTCGCTTGCGTACGTCCTCGACACCGAGGACGGCTCGCTCTCGGCCGTGGATCTGACGTCGGGCGGCGTCGCCACGGTCGCCACCGGCCTGGCCTCCCCGATCGCCTTGAGCCTGAGCCCGGCTGACCCATCCCGCGCGTGGGTGGTCGAATACGGGCTGGCGCGGCTGGTGACCGTGGACCTGGGGACGGGAGTGACGACCCCCGTCGCCTCGGGCTTTCTGGCTCCGTTCGGCCTCGACCTGGGACATCCCGATGTCTGCCCGCGCGGCTTCCTCAGCGTCGGGCCGGCGGTGGGATCGGTCGACCCGGCCGGCTCCGTCGACCTTGTCGCGCGGTTCGATGCCGTCGGCCTGGGCGCGGGCGTCGTGGAGGGCGGGATCGAGATCCGCAGCAACGATCCGGCGACTCCGCTCCTCACCGTCCCGGCGACCCTGACGGTCGTCGGCTCGCCGCGGATTCTCGTCAGCCGGAGGGAAGTCGTCGTGGAGTCGTCGCGCGCGTTCAGCGGCGTGGCGGCGCGCACGGAGCACAGCCTGGCGGTCCCCGCCTCGCCGGTGCGCGGCGGGACCGTGACGGTGATCGCGGAGGGGGCCTTTGTCGCCCCCACGCAGACCGCGCGCGTGTTCGCCGAGGGAATCTCCCTCGGCTCCGTCAGCGACGGCGGCTCGGGCTGCGGCGCCGAGGGGGGCGAGTTCGTGGTAGAGGCGGTCGACCTCGCGCGGCTCGCGGCAGACGGCCGTGTCGACGTGTCGGTCATCAACTCCGCCGCCGTCCCCGATGGCTGCCGGATCAACCGCCACACGGTCCGGCTCACCTACGAGGGGGCGATCACGTCGGTCCGGTTCCCGCCCGTCCTCCCGGGAGAAGAGGCGGTGATCGCGCTGACGGTGCACAACCTCGGCGGCGAGCCCCTCGCGGTCACCTCCATCGAGTCAGGCGCGGCGGCGTTCCGGCCGTTGGCGGCGTCGCTCGACGTCCCGCCGGGCGGACAGGAAGAGCTGGCGATCCGGTTCGCCGCCGACGCGCCCGGGCCCCACGACGCGATGCTGACGCTGCGGAGCAACGACCCCCTGCGCGGCACCGTCACGATCACCCTCGGGGCCGAGGTCCGCGAGGTGCCGCACCTGAGCGTGTCGCCGGGCTCGTTCGACGAGGCTCTGTTCTCCGGCGAGGTCGTCGACCGCTCGCTCACGCTCGCGAACGACGGCCGGGCGGACCTCGTGTGGCAGGTTACCGCCCACCTCGGGCCGGGGTCCGCGCTCGCCGAGACGGCCCCCCTCGATCCTCCCCTGGCCGACGTCCTCCAGTCGCTGAACGCGTCCGCCGGCTCGATCGCGGCGGCGATCCCCGATCGTTTCGACTTCGCCGAAGGGGAGTCGGGCGCCCGGATCGTGGACGGCGGGGCCGATATGTACGACGGCGGGAACTACCTGGCGACCGACGGTCCCCCCCTTCCCTACACGGGCGCGGTTTGGCCGAGCACGTCGTTCGGAGCGGGCGGGGCGTACTTCACCGCGAAGTACCCGGGCCTGTTCGTGCTGGCTGCCGACATGCACGGAGTCGCGAGCTTCACGATCTCCGGCAACCTCGGCGCCGACGGCGTCGGCGCGACGGACGGCGCCGTGGTGGAGACGCTCTCCGGCGGCCGGATCTTCCGCGGCTTCGTGAAGCGCGTCCACGGCGCCGGGGTGCCGTCGGTGAACCACTTGATCATCGTCGAGGACGCGCCGGCCGTCGTGCAGGAGTTCGAGCCCGGCACGGACTCGGACTTCCATCGCGTCTCCGGCCTTGCGGCGAACAGCCGGCTCTACTACCTGCTGTTCGCCGGGACGGCGGGTCGGTACTTCGATGACGCGAACGTCCTCGCCGTGACGCGGGCGTTCCTGCGCGCGATCGAGCCGGCGCCGCCCTGGCTCACGGTGCGCCCGGCCGCGGGCGTCACCCCTCCCGGCGGCGCGTCCGTGGTGGAGGTCGCGTTCGACGCCGTCCACCTGGACGCGGGGGAGCGTCGAGCCAGCCTGGTCGTGGTAACCAATGACCCGGCAGCCACCGATCGGATCATCCCGGTCACCCTGCGCGTGTCGGTCGCCCCGGACCTCTCCGTCGCGCCGCGCGCGCTCGACTTCGGGGCCCTCTTCGTCGGTGGCTCCCGGACGCTCGCCGTGAGGGTGGGAAACGAAGGGACCGCCACGCTGACGGTCAGCGGCATCGCGGTCGACCACCCCGCCTGCGAGGCCGACCCGGCCGGCTTCACCCTCGAGCCGGGCGGGTTCCGCATGGTGGAGGTGACCTTCCGCCCGCGGGAGGCAGGCACGCTCAGCGGCACCCTGACAGTCGCGAGCGACGACCCCACCGCTCCGCTGCAGGCGGTGGGCCTCTCCGGCCAGGCGTCGTTCCCGCCCAGGATTCGCGTAGACCCTCCCGCACTGGAGGCGGCGGTGGGTGCCGGCGGCCGGGTGACGCGGACGTTTGCCGTCCACAACGACGGGGGGAGCACGCTCGATTTCGCGCTCGCCGTCGCGCCGCCCGTGGCGGGGGGCCGGCCGGCGTCGGCCTGCCCCGCGAGGCGGGCCTTCGTCGCGAGCGTCTACTCCGACGAGCTGCGCGCGGTCGATCTCGCGAGCGGCAGCGTCACGACGGTGGCGTCGTTGCAGCGGCCGCGCGGCGTCGTGATGAGCCGGAGCGGCGCGACCGCGTTCGTCGCGCAGTGGACCGGGACGATCGCGTCGGTCGACCTCGAGACCGGCGCGGTCGCGACCGTCGCGGCCGGGCTCGCCGGCCCCAGAGGGCTGGCGCTCGATGCAGCGGAGAGCGCCCTTTACGTGGCCGAGGAGGACGGCGACCGGATCTCGAAGGTCGACCTGGTGACCGGCTCCGTGAGCGAGGTGGTCCGGTTCGTCCTCGGGCCCAGGGACGTCGCGATGAACTCCGCCGGCCGAACGATCTACGTCGCGGGCCACAACCTGATGGCGTTCGACCTCGAGCGCGGGACCTTCCGCACGCTCGACTACTACTCTTACAGCGGCGTCGCGCTCGGGGCCGACGGCTCCACGCTCTACGGGGTCGGAACGGACGGCGTCAAGAGCTTCGACGTCGCTTCCGGCGCCCTGCTGGCGCGGCACGCGATCGGCGGAAGCGGCCTGGCGCTGCTCCCGGACGAGCGGCGGGCCTTCGTCACCTCAGCCGTCGACTACGTCGGGGTGCTCGCCGAAGTGGACCTCGAGACCGGCGACACCCGCGTGGTGACGAGCGACCTGCGGAACCCGGTGGGGGTGGCGCTCGGCGTCCCGTCCGACTGCCTGACGGCGTTCCTGCGCCTGGAGCCCGTCACCGGGTCGGTGCCGCCCGGCGGGGTCGCGGAGTCGGAGGCGACGTTCGCCGCGCTCGACCTCCCGGGCGGCGTGCACCGCGCGACGGTGGTCATCGCGAGCAATGACCCGGCCACGCCCGTCGTCACGGTCCCGGCGTCGCTGGGGGTCGCCGGCACGCCGCACCTCGAGATAGGCGGGCCCGAGCGGTTGGTGGAGTCCACCGTCGCCTACACCGGCCACCTCGCGGTGACCTCGCACGCCCTACGCCTCGACGCCTTGCCGGTCGGCAGCGCCACGCTCGAGCTGACCGCGGAGGGGGACTACCGCACGTTCTACGATTCCGCGACGGCGTACGTGGAGGGGGAGTCGACCGCATTCGCGAGCGGGAGCGGCGCGATCTGCGCGCCGGCGTCCCATGCCGCGGAGGTCCCGCCCGCCCGCCTGGAGACGGTCGCGGCCGACGGGGTCGTGGCGGTGGAGGTGCGGAACACGTTGTGGGTCGGGACGACATGCCCCGTCAACCGGCACACGGTGCGGCTGCGCTACCACGGCCCCGTGCAGCCGGTCGATTTCGGGACCCTGGTGTTCCGCGCCAGCGCCGAGCGCCGGATACCGGTGTTCAACACCGGGACCGCGGCGCTGGAGGTGGGCCCGATCGCGGCGGATCAGCCGGGGTTCTACCCCGTGGCGACGTTGCTCACGGTGCCGCCGGGAGGGCGTGAGGACGTCATCGTGACCTTCCTCCCTGCGCGCGCCGGGGCGTTCGCCGCCTCTCTGCGCCTCCCCAGCAACGACCCCGACCGGCCGGTCGTCACGGTCGAGCTGTCGGGAGTCGCGCTCGACCCGCCGGTCGCCGAGGTGTCGCCCGCGGCGGTCGCCGTGACGCTCCCGCAGGGCGGGGCGCAGGATCAGACGATCCTGATCCGGAACAGCGGGCGTGGCCCGCTCGAGTTCTCCGCCGGCATCGAAGCCTCGGCCGCCTCGTTCCTCACGGTCGGCCCGCGATCGGGCGTCGTTCCCCCGTCGGAGTCGGCGGCGCTGCTGGCGAGCTTCCGGAACGTGGCGCTGGCGGACGGAACCTACGGCGCTCAGATCCGGATCGAAACGAACGACCCGCTCCATCCGCGGCTCGTCGTGCCGGCGACGCTGACAGCGCTCGGCGGGTCGAGCATCGCGATCACCCGGGAGGAGACGCTCGAGTCGGTTCGCGACTTCGACAGCCCGGGCGCGCTGACGCGCCACGCGTTCTCCCTCGAGGCCTCGCCGTTCGGGGAGGCCGCCGTGGAGGTTCTCGCGGAGGGGGACCTGGACGCGAGCGACGAAACCGCGACCGTGACCGCGGACGGAGTGCTCCTCGGGACGATCGGCGCGACGGGGGTCGTCTGCTCTCCGGCGGCGGGGGCGTTCCCGCTTTCGCTCCCGGCCGCGCCCTCCTCCGTCGAGGTGCTGGTCCGGAACAGCGAGGAGGTCGATCCGGAGTGCGCCGTCAACCGGCACACCGTCCGGCTGCGGCGCGTCGCACTCGTCAACCGGCTCGACTTCGGGACGGTGTCGGTGGGCGCCGCGGCGGAGATCGATTTCGCGATCCGGAACCGCGGCGCGGCGCCGCTCCAGGTGATCTCCCTGCGCACGGATCGTCCGGACATGGTCGTGTCCGCTCTCGCGCTGACGGTTCCGCCCGGGGGCTCCCTCCCGGTCTCGGTCTGGTTCCTGCCGTCGCAGGACGGGGCGGTGTCGGCCCATCTGACCATCGTGAGCAACGACGTCGCGGCGCCGGCGGTGGTGATCCCGCTGACCGGGACCGGGGACGACCGGGTGGCGCTCGAGGTGGTGCCGCCCGCGGTCGATGCGCCCCTCCCTCCCGGCGGGGTGATGGAGCAGACGGTGATGCTCCACAACCCAGGCGAGGTCGCGATCGACGTCACGGCGTCGGCGCCGTGGCAGCCGGGCTCGGGACCTCCACCCGCCTCCTGCGAGCCGACCACCGCCTACACGTTCGACGAGTACTACGGGTACCTCTGGAAGATCGACCTTGCGACCGGCGTCGCCACGCGCGTCGTCTCGGGCTTCTACGGCTTCTGGGACCTTTCGTTCGACCCCACAAGTACGTTCGCCTACGCGGTCGGGGAGGGGCTCTGGAGGCTCGACCCGACGACGGGTCAGCGCGAGCAGATCGCCTACCTCGAGGAGCCCGGCGGCCTGGCCCTGTCCAGGGACGGCTCCGTCGCCTGGGTCACCGAGCTCGATGCGGGATCGCTGGTCCGCGTCGATCTCGCCACCGGGGAGACGTCGACCGTCGCCACCGGCTTCTACTACCCGTTCGGGGTGGCGCTCGACCCGGCCGAGACGACGGCGTACGTGACGGAGTTCTACGGCGAAGGGGTGTGGGCAGTAGACCTCGGAAGTGGCGCGCGGAGGCGGATCGGTCCCGCGCAGTATCGGCTCGCGGGGGTCGCGATCGACCCGCTCGGCCGAACCGCCTACCTGGCCGACTACGGCGAGGCAGCCGTGACCGCGGTCGACCTCGAGACCGGTGTCGTCCGGCCGATCGCCGGGATCCCGGGCGCCTTCGGGATCGATATCGACGTCTCCGGCTCGGTCGCGTGGGTCACCGACTGGACGGGCCGGCTATCCCGCGTCGATCTGGCTACCGCGGAGGTCACGACAATCGCCGTCGCCGACCTGTCGGGGTACGATATCCGGTTCGCGGGGGTTGACCTGGACTTCCCGCCGGACTGCCGCGCAGGGTTCCTCACCCTCGACCCGGCGTCGATGACAGTCCCGCCATCCGGGACCGCGGGGCTGAGGGTCCGTTTCGACGCCGCCGGCTTGATCGGAGGGAGGTATGAGGCGGGGATCGAGCTGCGAGGTGGGGAGCCGGCGCGGACGCTGCATACGATCCCCGCGACACTCACCGTGATCGGTGTGCCCGACATCGAGATGGGGGGCGCGGCGGTCGTCCTGGAGTCGGCGGCGGACTTCACGTACTCCGGTGCGACGACGCGGCATCATCTCGAGATCCGCCAGCCTCCGGAGGCGGGCGGCGCCCTGGAGGTGATCGCCGAGGGGGCGTTCGGCTACCGGAGCGGGTCGGTGTCGCTCGAAGGGAGTCCCCTCGGGCCTGTCGGGAACTTCGGCCTCTCGTGCGTGCCGGCGACGGCGGAGTTTGGGCTCACGGCGGCGGCGCTCGCGGCGGCGGCCGCGGACGGCGCCATCGACGTCGACGTGAGAAACGAGCTGTTCCTGGAGGCAGGCTGCGACGTCAATCGTCACACCCTGCGCCTGCGCTACCCGGCGCCGGGGGACGGGCTCGATTTCGGCGCGCTCCCGGTCGGGGCAACGGACCGCCTGGTGGTGCCGATTCGCAACCTCGGGTCGGATCTCCTCGAGATCTCTGCGCTCGAGATCGACCGCCCGGGGTTCGCGGTGAGCCCGACGTCAGTGCGGATTCCGGCAGGCGGCGCCGCGGAGATCGTCGTGACGTTCGCGCCCGCCGTCGCCGGCACCTTCACCGGCACGCTCACGATCCGCAGCGACGATCCCGACGAGGGGACGATCGTGAGGCCGCTCCGCGGGGAGGCTGTCGCCGCCCCTGCGCTCCGCGCCACGCCCGGGTCGTTCTCGGAGTCGGTCGCCTCCGGCGGGTCGCTCGAGCGGACGCTGACGTTGGCGAACGAGGGTGACGCGCCGCTCACCTGGGCGATCCGGACGCGGGCACGGCCGCGCTCGAAGGCCCCGACGCCCGATGCCCTCGCCGAGGGGGCAGTGGAGGCGCCGGACTCCCCGGCGCCGGAGCCGCCAGTGCCGCCGCCGCCAGGCGCGGCCGCAGCGCAACTCGAGCGCCAGGACGTTACTCCCCTGCCAGCCGGGGCGGCCGTCCCTGCGCCCCCGTCGCTGGAGGAGGTGCTCGACAGCCTCACTGCCGACCCGGATGCTGTCGCCGCTGCCATCCCCGATCGTTTCGACTTCGATGAAGGGGAGGTCGGCTATCACATCCGGGACGGGGGCAACCAGATGTACAGCCGCGGCAACCTGCTGCAGACGAGCCTTGCGACGCGCGTCGTCTACACCGCCGGCACCGTCGCTCCGGAAGTTGCGTTCGGTCCCGCGGGGCGCTATTTCACCGCGAAGTTCGGTGGCCTGTTCGTGCTCGCCGCGGACCTCGACGGGATCGACGAGTTCGGGATCGACGGGGAGCTCGGCGCGACGTATTCGGCGCCAGTGGACGCGGCGATCCTGGAGCTGGCGGTCCGGGGCATCACCTACCGCGGCTTCGTGAAGCGGGTTCACGACGGGATCCACCCGTCCGTCAATCACCTGATCATCTCCCGGGCGGCTGCGGGGCACACGTTCTCGACCCGCGCGTCGGACGACGATCACCGCGTCTTCGGCCTGACTGCGGAGCGACGTCTCTACTACCTGCTGTTCGCCGGCAAGAACGGAGCCTACCTCGACGACGCCGTAATGCTCGCGGTGATGGAACGCTTCCTCGGAACGCTCCCCGTCCCGTGGCTTGTCGCCGAACCGGCGGCCGGGACCGTGCCGCCGGGGGAGGCGGCGGTCGTGTCGATCCGGTTCGACGCCGGCGCGCTGAGCGGCGGCCTGGAGGAGGCCGAGATCGAGATCGCGTCGAACGACCCGCTGCGCCGGCGCGTGGCGATTCCGGCTTCGCTCGCGGTCCGGGGAGTTCCGCGGCTGGTGCTCGGCGGGGCGGAGCTCGCCTTCGAGGCCTCGGCCGATTTCAGCGGCGTCGCCGCGGCGACCGCGCTACGGCTCGAGGTGGATGTCCCGCACGGCGGACCGGGGCGGATGGAGGTGACCGCCGAGGGGACGTTCTATTGGCCAGGGAGCGTCGCCGTGGTGGGCGCCGAAGGGCTCCATCTCGGCAACGTCGGGGCGGCCCACCGGGGCGGCATCTGCACGGAGGCCTCGCGGGCGTTTCCCCTCAGCGCCGCCCAGGTCGCCGAGCTGACGGCGGACGGCGTGGTGCGGGTCGACATCGAGAACAGCAACGAGGTGAGCGGGGAGACCTGCCCCGTGAACCGCCATGTCGCGCGCCTCCTGCTCGAGGCGCCGATCGAGCCGGCGGACTTCGGCCGCGTGACCGCCGGTTCCGCCCGGACGCTGACCCTCCGCCTCGAGAACGCCGGCACAGACGTCCTGGAGGTGACCTCCATCGAGGCCGACGGCGGTCCGTTCGCGCCCCTCAGCTCCTCGCTCTCGGTCGCCCCGGGGACGGCGGCACCGCTCGGGGTCGTGTTCGCGCCGGTGGGCGAGGGGACGTTCGCGGGAGTGCTGACGCTCCTGACGAACGACCCGGAGCAACCGATCGCGACGCTCGCGCTCCGGGGTCAAGCGCTACTCCCGGCCGCGATCGAGGCTGCCCCACCTGCGCTCCACGCGGACCTGCCGCCTGGGGGAGCGGCCTCGGCGACGCTCACGATCCGGAATGACGGCGGCGTGGATTTGGCCTGGGGGATCGACGTCCGCTACACCACCGGCTCGGAGGTGCTCGCCCGCAGCCCGCAGTTCTCGGGGGACGCTGCCGGCGGCCTTTACATCGACGCACCCGCCGGCCGGGTGGTGGAGGCCGCGCCGGCGGTGGACAAGGCACCACCTCTCGCGGAGGTCCTGGCGCAGCTCGACGCGAACGTCGCCACCGTCCGGGCCGGCATGCCGGGTCTCCTCTGGTTCTCCGGAGGCGACCACGGCTACGGGATCTCCTTGTTCATTCCCTACGACACCAGCTACAACTACCTGGGCACCGATCGCGGCGCATATCTCGAGTACAGCAACGGGGCGATCCTCAAGAGCCCGTACCTGGGCGAAGGAAGCAGCTACTTCACCAAGGCGTATCCCGGCCTGTGGGTCCTTGCGGCGGACCTGTCCGGGGTGAGCGAGTTCTTCATCGAGGGGAGGTTCGAGAGCTACGGCGAGCGCGTGGACGGCGCCGTGCTGGAGACCTCGCTCCATGGGCTGCCTTACCGCGGTTTCGTCAAGCGGGTGTATGGCAACCAGCACTCGTACAACCACCTGATCATCGTCCCGAGCCGGCCCGGGATGGGTCACGAGTTCGCCACGGACCCGGCCGACGACCACCACCGTGTCTTCGGGCTCGCCGGTGCCTCGCACCTCTACTACCTGCACTTCCTGGGCAGGCATGGGACGTACTACAGCGACGCGATGATGCTGGCGATGATGGACCGGTTCCTGAGCCTCCTCGCCGTCCCGTGGCTAGGCCGGTCACCGGCGGCGGACGTGACGGCCGCCGGCGGGGCGACGACGGTCGAGGTGACGTTCGACGCGAGCGGCGTCGCGCCAGGAGACTTCGCGGCGAGCCTCGAGGTGGCGAGCAACGATCCGCGGCACCCTCTGATCTCGATCCCGGTGACGATGTCGGTGTCGCTCGAGGCCGACGGAGACGGGATCGTCGGGCGGCTGGACAACTGCCCCGGCGTGGCGAACCTCGCGCAGGACGACCGGGACGAGGACGGAACGGGAGATGCATGCGACCTGTGCGCGGATCGGCCGGACCCGGGACAGGAGGACGCCGACGGGGACGGCCGCGGGGACGCCTGCGACACTTGCCCGGCGGTGGCCGACGCCGAGCCGGCCGATGTCGACCTCGATGGGGCGAGCGATGCCTGCGACACCTGCCCGGAGGTCGCGGACCCCGGGCAGGAGGATGCGGACGGCGACGGCTCGGGAGACGCGTGCCAGCCGACGGCGGTCCTCTCGGCGATCGACCAGGACGGAGGCGCCGTGCTGCGCGCGCGGGCACTCGCCTCTGACCCGCAGCGCGACGTGCTCTCGGGAAGCCTCGCAATCGTGCCGGTCCCTGTGGTTCTAGCGCTCCACGACGCGCTCTCCACGCGTGACTGCGGCGCGGCCTACCTCCCGGCGGGCGTCGCCGGACAAGGGATCGCCTGGGGCATCGCGGGGGTGCCGTACCTCCTCGATCTCGACGCCGCGCTCGGCTGCGACGACGGGGTGGCGGACTACGAGTTCGCCGCCGGAAGCTGCACGAACGCAGAGGGCCCGTTCCTCACCCTGATGCCGCTGGCGGGCCTGGCATCGCCCGCCCCGATCTGCGTGCGCCAGCGTGGGGCGCCCGTCGCCACGGAGCTGACGGTCCTCGGGGTGGATGATGGGATGCTGAGCCTGGCGCTCGGGAAGGTGGCTGAGGTCTGGCGGCTGCCGTTCGACGCCGGGCTCCCGCGCGAGACGGCGTTGCCCGGCCTGGAGAGCGGGGCGACCTACCGTCTCGAGATCACGGTGACCGACGGCTCGACCCGGCCGGTCGCCGCGTCGGGCACGTTCGTCTACGGCCGGGAGAGACTGCTCGTCATCAACCATCCGCCGCGGGCGATGATCTCCGCGCCGGCCACGGTCGAGTGCGACGGCCCTCCGGCGACGGCGATCGCGCTGGACGGAAGCGGGTCGCAGGACCCCGATTCGACACCGGGGACCGAGGACGATCTCGTCGCGTACGAGTGGTTCGAGACAACGAGCGGTGGCGGGGAGCGGCCGCTGGGAACGGGCCCCATGCCCGTCGCCGGATTCCCGCTCGGCGCGCACACGATCGAGCTGCGGGTCGTCGACCGGTTCGGTGAGCGCGGCGCCGTGCGGGCGTCGGTCGGCGTCCTCGATACCGTCGCGCCGTCGCTCGCGCTCGTGGCTACTCCAACTGTCCTGTGGCCGCCGGACCACCGGCTGGTTCCCGTCGGGGTGACCTGGACGGTCGCCGACCGCTGCGATCCGGCGCCATCGATATCGTTGGCGTTCGCGGCGAGCAGTGAGCCGGACGACGGCCCCGGGACCGGGGATGGGGTCACGACGGGGGACGTGCAGGGGTTCCAGCCGGGCGAGGCGGACGCCGGAGGACTGCTGCGCGCGGAGCGCGCGGCGGGCGGCGCGGGCCGCGAGTACGTCCTCGCGTACGACGCGCGGGACGGATCGGGCAGCGCCACTCGGGCCGTCGCGCGCGTCCGCGTGCCGCGCGACCGGGGACCGGGCTCCGGCATCGACCGACTGCGAGTGGAACCGGCCGGGGCCGGCGGCGCCATCCTGGTGAGTTGGCTACCGGTCGCAGGGTCGGTCGGCTACGACGTCGTCGCGGGCAACCTGGAACGGGTGCGGGTCTCGGGGGGCGGCGTGCGGCTCGGGTCAGTGCGCGTGCTGGCACGCGGCACGGAGGCGACGTCAGTGGCAGAGACGGGCGACGCGCCGGCGCCGTCCGCGGGTCGGGCCGTCTTCTACCTCGCACAGGCCCGCCTTGCGGGAGGTACGTCCGGCTTCGAGCTGGTGTCCGACCATTGGCCGCGGCTTCCGGACGCCTGCGAAGGCGGATGCCCCTGAGTGCGGCCTGGGGGCACAGGTGCACGTTGCCGGTCTTGGTGATCCACTCCGCCGCGTCGATGTCCCGCTCGAGTTGCGCCACGCGCTCGCGGGCATGATCGACCTCGGACGGATTCTTCCGAGAGGTGGCACGGCATGCGGGCGCGGTCGTGGTAACGAGGGGAGGGGCCGGGAGGTCACTTCCTGGGTCGTCATTCCGGCGAATGCCGGAATCCACCGGCGGCCCGGCAGAAGGGAGGACATCGGAGGGCCGCCACGCGTTCCACCTGCGCCGGGGCCAAGTGGGCTTCGAGGTAATCGGTGGACCCCGGCGTCCGCCGGGGTGACGCGTGGGTGACGGTCTTCGCCAATCTCCCTCCCGGCAGAATCTGACAGTGTTTCGCCGGGGTGACGACGGGCACCGGGACGACAAGTGGCAGGTTACAGGGACGCTACACACTTCCGATCATGGCGTCCCCGAGATTCCCGCTGGCTACTTGCAGCCGCGAATCTTCTTGCAGTACGCGCAGTGGGTGCAGGTCTGCGCCACGAGCTGGTAGCACGGCGGCCACTCCAGCCGAGGCAACGCCGGCCACCCGATTCCGTCAACCACACGCCTGACCCGGGTCTGGCAAGGGAACCGCGCGTGGCGACAGTGCCTGCGGATCAAGGGCCGCCCGCGGCCGTGCGGATCATCTCGACTACCTTGGGAGCAACCTCGTTCGGGATCGGGATCATCAGGTTGTACTGGACGATCCGCCATCTCCCGTCGATCCGCCGCAGCGCGCCCGTCCCGCGGCACTCCCCGTACTTGGCATTGTCGAGCACCTCGTCGAACCAGGCGACGCTGGCGTCGGGGCTGAGGCCGATGTGCCGCCGCCCCGGGCGGGGCGTGTAGGTCCACCCCTTCCCCTGCGAGAAGTAGGGGTGGACGAAGGCGCGGAACTCCTCGACGGTCCAGCGCTCCTCCGCCGCGGTGCCGAGGAACACACCGTCTGGAGCGAAGAGGCCGAAGTACTTCTCCTCGTCCGCCGCAGTTGCCGCAGCGTGGAAGGCGTCAAGCGCGTCCGCGACTCCCGCCGCGCGATCGCCGTCCGCCGCCGCGGGTTGCGTCGCGGCCTTGTCCGTCCCGGCGAGTGCCGCCGCGCCGCCGCCCGCTGTGGCGAGGAGGACCAGAATCACCACGGCGGCCCGGGCAGGACGGCCTGAGCCGCATGCGTGTCCGATGCTCATGAAAAGCCCTCCGATTGGCACGGCGTTCCCGGAATCATAGCGGCCGGTCGATGGCCGCGCGTTAGCGTACAGGGCCGGTTCCCCGACCGCAAGCAGCGGCGCGCATCCCGACTGCGGGCGCGGCTACACCCCGCCGAGGTTCGCGATCAGCAGGTCGACGAGCTCACGGATCTCGATCTGCGATCCGCAGTCGATGACTCAGTCGTTCGAATCGGGAACGGCGCCCACCCGCTCAGGTGCTTACGTAGCAGATCGCATATGATCTCGAGATCAGGCTGGACACCACAAGGATCCACATCCGGAGCATGAACGACCTCACGAAGGGCCCCGTCACCCGTCATCTGCTGCAGCTCGCCGCGTTCATCGCGCTGACGTCGATCTTCCAGACGCTCTTCTTTCTGGTCGATCTCTACTTCGTCGGTCAGCTCGGCAAGGAGGCGATCGCGGGAGTGGGGCTCGCGGGGAACATCATGATGGTCGTCCTGGCGCTGTCGCAGGCGCTGGGGGTCGGCGCGACGACGCTCATCGCGCATGCCGCCGGGCGGAAGGACCAGCCGCGGGCGGAGCTGCTCTTCAATCAATCGCTGGTGCTGTCGTCGCTCGTGGGCCTGGGGTTCGGCGTGAGCGCGTTCGCGCTGCGTCATGCGTACGCGAGCGGGCTCGCGGCCGATGCCGCGACGGCCGAGCAGGGGGCGAAGTACCTCGCCTGGTTCGTGCCGGCGATGGCGCTGCAGTTCGGCCTGGTCGCGATGGGGTCGGCGTTACGCGCCTTCGGGGATGTGAAGGTCCCGACGGCCATCCAGGTCGGCACCCTGTTCACGAACATCATCCTGGCGCCGGTCCTGATTGCGGGGTGGGGCACCGGCCGTCCGCTGGGCGTCACCGGCGCGGCGCTGGCGACGTTCATCGCCATCTCCGGAGGCACGGTCGCGTTCGTCCTCTACTTCCGGCGCGCCGCCAGCCCGGTGCGCTTCCGGCGGGAGCACTGGCGCCCGCAGCCGCGCCTCTGGCGCGAGATGCTCGTCATCGGACTGCCGGCCGGAGGCGAATTCGCGATGATGGCGGTCTACGTCGCGGTCGTCTACGGGATCATCCAGACCTTCGGCGCGGCGGCGCAGGCGGGGTTCGGGATCGGCGTGCGCGTCATGCAGTCGATGTTCCTCCCCGGGATGGCGATCGGCTTCGCCACGGCGCCCGTCGTCGGGCAGAACTTCGGCGCGCGCCAGAACGATCGCGTCCGGCAGACCTACTACTCGGCGCTGTCGCTGAGCGCCCTCGTGATGTTCCTCCTCTCGTTGCTCTGCCACATCGCCCCGCACGCCATGGTGCGGGTCTTCAGCACCGACGAGGCGGTCGTGAGGTTCGGCGTCGAGTATCTGCGCATCATCAGCTGGAACTTCGTCGCGACGGGCGTGGTATTCGCAAGCTCGAGCACCTTGCAGGGGATGGGGAACACGCTCCCTTCGCTCGCGGCCTCGGCGCTGCGCCTGCTGACCTTCGCCCTGCCGGCCACCCTGATGTCCCGTCGTCCCGGCTTCCAGATGCGCCACGTCTGGTACCTCTCGGTCGCCTCGGTGGCCGCGCAAGCCGTCCTCGCGGTCGCGCTCGTGCATCGCGAGTTCCGGAGGAAGCTGGCGTGAGCGGCGCCGCGCTCCTGCCGCTCTGGTAGGCTCCGCGAATCATGGCGCTCACTCCGGGAACGAGACTGGGCCCCTACGAGGTCGTGGGCGCGCTGGGCGTCGGCGGCATGGGGGAGGTCTACCGCGCCCGCGACGCGCGGCTGAACCGCGAGGTCGCGCTCAAGGTCCTGCCGGACTCCCTCACGGACGATCCCGATCGGCTCGCCCGCTTCGCGCGCGAGGCGCAGGTCCTCGCCTCGTTGAACCACCCCCACATCGCGGCGATCTACGGGCTCGAGGAGGCGGGGCGCACGCGGGCCCTGGTGCTCGAGCTGGTGGAAGGGCCGACGCTCGCCGATCGGATTGCCCAGGGAGCGCTGCCGCTCGACGAGGCGCTTCCCATCGCCAGGCAGATCGCCGAGGCGCTCGAGGCGGCGCACGAGCAGGGGATCGTCCACCGGGATCTCAAGCCGGCCAACGTCAAGGTTCGCCCGGACGGGACCGTGAAGGTGCTCGACTTCGGCCTGGCCAAGGCGCTCGACCCCGCCTTGGCATCGCTCCCGGACCTGTCGATGTCCCCCACGCTGACGGCGCGGGCGACCCAGGCCGGGATGCTGCTGGGGACCGCGGCGTACATGGCCCCCGAGCAAGCCAAGGGAAAGAGCGTCGACAAGCGGGCCGACATCTGGGCATTCGGCGCGGTGCTGTTCGAGATGCTGACGGGCCGGCGACTGTACATGGCAGAGACCATCTCCGAGATCCTGGCCGCGGTGATCCTCAAGGAGCCGGAGTTGCAGGAGCTGCCAGGGTCGACGCCGGCGTCGATCCGCCGCCTGCTGGCGCGGTGCCTCGACAAGGACCCGAAGCGGCGCCTGCGCGACATCGGCGAGGCGCGCCTCGTGCTCGCGGACCCGGAGGCCGGCTCTCTGGCGGAGAAGGCCACCGCGCCGGCGCCCTCCCGCGCGGCGGCGCCGCGCTGGCTGATCGGACTTGCGGCGGCGCTTGTCATCGCGCTGGGGAGCACGCTCTACCTGCTGCTGCGCGCGCCACGCGCCGGGGAGCGGCCGGTCGCACGCTACGACGTGCGGATGCCCCTCAACTCGACACCGAGCCTCAGCTCCCGTCCGGCCGTCGCGCTCTCGCCGGACGGCACGACGCTCGCCTTCGCTGCCTCCCGGGAAGGGGTGGCGCGCCTCTATCTGCGCAAGCGGGACGAGGGGGAGGCGCACGCGCTGCCGGGTACGGAGGGGGCCTCGAACCCGGCGTTCTCGCCCAATGGCAGACAGCTCGCTTTTTTTGCGGAGGGCCAGCTCAAGCGAGTCGATGTGGACGGAGCCCCGTTGGCGATGGGCCCGGTGAACGATGCGCGCGGCGTCGCCTGGCTGGACGACGCGACGCTGGTGTACTCGCCGGAAGCGATCGGTCCGCTCGTGATGCTCTCGACCGGCGGCGGCGAGCCGCTCCCCCTCACGACGCTCGACCTCCAGAACGACGAGCGTTCCCATCGCTGGCCGGAGGGGCTGCCGGGGGGAAAGGCAGTGCTCTTCACGGTCGGGCTGGCCTCGAGCCCGGACAACTACGACACCTCGACCATCGACGCCGTGATCGTCGCGACCAAGGAGCGTCGCCGGATCCTGGCAGGGGCCTCCATGGTTCGGTACGTCCCTCCCGGGTATCTGGTCTTCGCGCGAGCCGGAACGCTCTACGCCGTTCGCTTCGACCCGAAGGAGCTCGCGGTGCGCGGGTCGCCCGTGCCGGTGGTGCAGGGTGTGTCGGGGGACTCCCCTACCGGAGCTGCTCACTACTCCGGGGTGGGGGGCGGTTCTCTCGCCTATATCCCGGGGAGCCGCCAGGCCGGACTGCGGCGGCTGGTCTGGTCGGATCGCGGCGGCAAGACCCAGCCGATCGACGTGCCTCCGGCCCAGTACAACGATCTGAGGCTGTCGCCCGACGGCACTCGCGTCGCCCTGATCCAGGGAAGCACCGGCAGCGGCGACGTCTGGGTCTACCATTTCGGCCGGAAGACGCTGACCCGGCTCACCTTCAGCGGTGATTGCGCGTCACCGGCCTGGTCGAGGGACGGCGCCAGCATCGTCTACGCCACGATCGACCCAGCGCGCCGCCGGACGACGCTGCGCCGCATCCCGGCGGATGGAAGCCGCCAGCCCGAGGAGGTCACTACCGTTGCGAGCCGCGCCTACCTGGGGACGATCGCCCCGGACGGGGAGTCGATCCTGCTCGCCTACGCGAATCTGACCTCCCCCGGCAAGACCGACATCAAGCGAGTCGCGCTGCGGAAAGACGCCGAGCCGACGGATATCTCCGCGACCCTCTTCGACGACTACACACCGTCCTTCTCCCCGGACGGACGCTTCGTGGCGTATCAGTCGGACGAGACGAGCCGCGACGAGGTGTACGTGCGCGATGCCTCCGGCGCGGGGGGACGCTGGCAGATCTCGACCGAGGGCGGCGAAGAGCCGGTCTGGTCGCCGGATGGACGAGAGCTCTTCTATCGCAACGACGTCCGCCTCATGGTCGTGCCGATCCAGACCCGCGGCGCGTTCGAGGCCGGTAAGCCGGAGGTCCTGTTCGAGGGGGTCTACCGGATGCGCTCCGACACCAACGTCAGCTACGACATCGACCCGAAGGCACAACGATTCCTCATGGTCCGCCCGGTGGAGGACGTGGACACGAACGCCGGGATTCGGATCGTGCTGAACTGGGTCGACGAGCTGCGCAGCCTGGCCCGAGACTGAACAGGCGCCGGCCGGTGCGCTGGTGCGCCGCCGCGCTGCCCCTGGATTGACGCCCGTCCCCGCTCGCCGTATCTTTTCGCGCGTCCCACTTGGAGCCTCATGCCCGTCACGTCCCACCCCATCGCCCGGCATGCTGGTCGGGCTCCTCACCTAGCTGTGGGAGTGGCTTGCCTGCTCCTGGTGGCCGCCGCTTCCCCGGCGCGCGCCCAGAGCACCCCGGGGGAAGCGACCGACCTGCAGGTGACCGGATACGACGCCGGGACGGGGCAGATCTCCCTGACGTTCCAGCCGGCCTGCGGGGCGGCGGACCATCACCTGGAGTTCGGACCGCTCGGGGCAGTCGGAACTCTCGGGTACAGCGGCCAGGTGTGCGGAATCGGCAACGGGTCCTACGACACGTTCGATCCGGGAACCGGGTCTTTCTTCTTCGTGGTCGTGGGAGACGACGGCGCGGGCGTCGAGGGATCGTACGGCCTGTCCCGCATCGGTGGCGTGGACGGTGAGCGGCCACCGGATCTGCTCGACCCGACCTGCGCATTCGCACAGGACCTGAGCCTGCGCTGCGACGGGCCGTTCCTGCCAACCCTGGATGTCACGGCGTTCCGGCCCCAGACGGAGGGGTACGGCGCGCCGTTCCAGCGGCGCGCCGTGCCGGAGGCGGAGGAGGTGACACCAGGCGCGGGGATCCGCATCAACGGCGACGACGACGACGGGAACGCCGTGCCCGACCGCGACCAGGCGGGCGTCACCGGCGAGAACGACCTCATCGAGGTGACGCTCACCGCGAACCCACCGAGCCCCGCGGCCGGCTACGAGTACGTGCTGCGGCGCGGCGGCCCGAGCCTGCGCGTCTGGTCCGACGCCGTGAAGACCTCCGCCATCCTCGATGCCGCCGACGACGTCCCGGTTGACCTTGGCGCGGGGCCGTTGACGGTGTGGGCCGAGAGCCCCTCCGGCGGCGGCGCCGAGCTCACGCTCGTCGCCCGGCGCCTCTCCGACGCGTTCGAGGCCGGCATCGACTCGGTGCAGTTCCAGGCGTTCGCCGGCATCGTGATCGCGCTGGGCGGCGAGAGCCAGGTGCCCGGCGACCCGACGCTCGATCCCGGGAACCACGGCACGTTCGAGATCGCCATCACCCTCTACCAGCTCGGGTACGACGTCCACATGTATGACGAGGACGTGGTCAGCTCGACGGGCGCGGGGGCCGCCTACAACGAGGTCGTTCGCGCGGTGCGCGATCGCGGCGTCGCCAGCGTCGCCATCTACGGCTACAGCCACGGCGGCGGCTCGACGGTCGACCTGGCGGTCCGGCTGGACCAGAACCGGGCGACCATCGGCACGTTCGCAATCGACTTCACCGCCTACGTGGACGGCATCAGGAACAACTCGGACATCGACATCGCGACCGAGACACAGTTGCCGCCCACGAACTATCATGCGAACTACTACGAGCATCCGGGCTGCGGCTTCCTGCAGCTGTGCGGCGGCCCGATCGTCGGGGCGGACCTGAACATGAACTTCGGATCGACGTACACGCACTTCCAGATCGACGACGCCCCCGAGGTGAAGAGCGATCTGCTGAATCGGCTGGTGACCCATGTCGTGCGGTAGGCGGGCGGGGGTGCAGCGGCCGGTGTGGCTGGCGATGGCGCTCTGCCTCGCGCTGGGGACGAGTGGGGCGGCGTGGGGCGCCGGGTCCGTCGCCGGGGACTCCGACGTGCAGGCGCAGTTGCGCCTCGTCGTCGAGGCGATTGTCGGGACGACCGGGGACGCGGCGGCGCGCCTCGATCGCTTGACGGAGATGGCGCCGTCCCGAGTCGATCTCCTGATGGAGATCGCGATCTTCCTGCGAGACGCGTCCGGCACCGAGGAAGCGATGAGCGCGGCTCTCGTCCTGGATCAACTGGGGTTCACGGCCGCCGAGAAGATCGCGGCGGTCGTCCCGCGCCTCGACACCCCGGATGCGGCGCTGCGGCGGGTCCTGTATGACCTGCTCGGCACCGTGGATCGGGCGGCGGGGGGCGAGCCGGAGTTCACCGCCTACCTGGCGCTCCTCGGCGGCGACTCTCCCGCCCCCGGACTGGTTCGCTATCTCTACGAGACCTCGCCGGGGGCGGCCGTCGAGGCGATGCGCCGCGCCCATCCGGGCGCCGTGGCTGCGGACGAAGATCGAGACGTGGGTGCAGTGGAGGCCATGCTGCAGAGAGAAGTACGCGGGGAGACCCTCCCAGCGACGGCGCTGCGCGAGCCGGCCGCCAGCCTCGAACGGCTCTCCCGCAGCAAGGTCTGGTGGCTGCGCCTCTACGCGGCCGCCGCGCTCCACGCGGAGCCGGCGCTCGCCACCCCCGACGTGAAGGCGCGTCTCGAGCACGATGAACACGCACTCGTCCGCGCGGCCGGACGCAACTGACGCTTGCGATTCCGCTCCGCCCCGGCCGGACCTGGTGCGCGCTACTCCCTCCTGATTCGCCTCGCCTCGCACGCCGCGGGCCCTCTGATCGCGGCTGCGCTCTGCGTCACCGCCTGCGCGACGGAGCCGCCTCCGGCCGCAAGTCTCCCTGCCGGGGAAGCGCTCCCCCTCATCCAGCGCGAGTGCCTGAACGCCTATCCGGCGGATCTGCTCGGAGGCCTGACGCACGGGAAGACGGCGATCCCGCCGGAGGTCACAGCAGATCCGACGCGCCAGACTGACTTCCTCGACGCGGACCTGCGCGTCGAGAAGGGGATCTTCTATCCGTCGCTGCTGGAAGAGCTGCTCCCCGCGTTCACACCGTACGTGCGGCCGGGCACCCGGTTCCTCGACCTCGGCAGCGGGGACGGGCGAGTCGTCTTCCTGGCCTCGTGGCTGGGCGCCGATGCCACCGGCATCGAGTACGAACCTCGGATCTTCGCCGCGTGCGTCAAGGCCGGCGCCGCCCTGCGCCAGGTCGCCCCGGCGGAGCGGGTGCACCTGATTCAGGGGGATTTCTTCGCTTCACGCTGGTCGGGCTTCGATGTGATCTTCTTCTTCGGCTACGGCACCTTCGAGCGCGAGCGTCTCGGCAGGAAGCTCGTCGAGGAGATGGATCCCGGCGCCCGCCTGATCAGCGCCCACGAGGACCAGCCGTTCGAGGGGTTGGTGGTGGAGGCCACCTTCCCGGAGATGAAGGTCTACCGCCGGCCCGAACCATGACGGGCGCGCCGCCGCGAGGCACAGCGCAGCGTCAGGGCTCTTCGACCGGTGTCCAGGAGGATTCCGGGTTGTAGCGCTCCAGGGCGCGGAACTTCTCGACCGACTTCGGCCCGAGGTCCTTCTCGTAGACGACGCCCTCGTGGCTCACGATGAACGTCTTCACGCCCGTCACCTTGTAGTCCGCCGGCGCGGCGACGAGGGCGAAGCCGCCGAGCATCGCACCGTTCACGACGAAGTCCATCTCCCCCAGCGGCGCGGCGGGACCCTGGGCCTTCAGGACCTTGAAGTAGTATCCGTGGTACGCCTCGTAGCGATCGCTGTACCCCTCGGCGATCACGCGGGCGATTCCCTCGCCCACCGGTCCCTGCCAGGTACCGTCGGCGGCTCGCCACGCCAGTCCGTCCTGTTTGCCCGGGGTGCTGACGACTCGCTGCGCATACTGGTTGACGTAGGCGCCGTCATGCTTCCGCGAGGCGTACTCGTGCTGGGCCTCGACGTATCCGCGGCAGATGTCGATGGCGTTCAGCTCGTTCGTGCCGATGCGGCGGTAGAGAACCTCCCGCCGGCCAGCCTTGGTATCGAACAACCACTGGCCGCGCTTCTCGACGAGCGGGATCGGCAGCGGCCAGTCCTCATTGCCCACGCTCATCACGGCGAGCTTTGGCTTCTCCGGATCTCGGGCGACGGCGTGCTGCGCGCGAGCCTCGGCCGCGAATGCGAGGCTCTGATTCCGGTCCATCACGGCATCCGCGGTCACGACGAGGTCCACGCCGTCCGGACCCAGGATCTCCTGCAGCGTGGGGATGTCGAAGCGTTCCGCAGCGACGATGAGCGCCTCGGCGGCCTCCTCCGGCGTCTTGAAGGTCCGCTGCTTGACTGCGGGCAGGACCTCAGGCGTTGCGCCAGCCTCCGCGGCGAGCAAGCTCGAGGAGGACAGGAGGCCCACCATCCCAGCGAGGCCAAGCCCGAGCCACGCGGCCCGACCGCCGAGTCGAGGTTGAGTTCGCTGCTTCCTTCCGACGCTCATCGCGTTCATCTCCGCCGTCCGCCGCCGCGACCGCCGCCGCCACGACCACCGCCGCCGCCTCTCGACCCCATGCTGGAAGCGCCGCGGGAGCTGCTGCTTCGCGCCTTGTTCCCGCTGTAGCCGCCGGAACTGCCGCCGAAGGCGCTGCCGCCCCCCGACCCGCCGCTCTTCGGAATATTGCGGCTGCCGATGGAGTCGCCGCCGCTGGGGCGTGAGGTGGAGCCGCCTCCGGCGCGGTTCGAGGCGCTCGGCCCGGCCGCGCTTCCTCCCGCGCCGCCCGTTGTCCGATTGCCGGTGCTCGCGCCGGCGCCGGCGCCACCCTTGCTCCGGTCGCTCGTCCCAGCGCTCGGTCCGGCACCCGCACCCCCCTTGCTGCGGTCGCTCGCGCCGGCGCCTCCCGCGCGATTGCTGGTACCCGGACTCTGCTTCGTGCCCGCCTGGCGATTCTGCGCCGACTCACCCCGCCCGGACCCACCGTACTTGTTCGAGGTCGCCTTGTCGGCGTAGGGAGCGGCACCGCGGTGCTCGGGGTTGTGGCTCCAGTTTCCGCCACCGCCGGCTCCACCACGGTTGATGTTGGTGTTGCGGTTGAAATTGTTGTTCACGTTGATATTCACGTCGTTTCCGCCCCAGCCGCAGCCACAGCAGGAGCCGCCCCAGATCGCCGCGCCCATCATGACGCCGAAACTGAAGGAGACGAACGCGGCGCCCGGCGGATAGGTCGGATAGTAGATCGGCGGGTACGGATACACGGGCGGGCCATAAACGACTGTCGGGCTGTACGTCGGAACGTAGATCACCTCGGGATCCGCGGACTCCACGACGATGACCGTCTTCTCTTCGACGACCTTCGTCTCGACCGTCTGCTGCTTGTTCGACTCCAGCGCGCCCTTGTCCTTCGCGGTCTTGCGCATGCGCTGAACCGAGTCCATCACCTCGCTCTGCTGCGCGAGGAAGGCGTTCCCCAACTCCGTGGTCCACTGGACGTCGTCCGCAAGCCGCTTGACCACCTCGGGAACTGCCGCCATCGACTGGATGCTGGGATCCCACGGCTGCTTCGCGACCGCGTCGGCCAGCGCCTTGTCCTTCAGCTCCGGGTGCTTCGCCAGCCACTGCTGGAGCTGAATCAGCTCGAGCGGGTAGGTGGAGGCGACGAGCGTCTGTGCGAGGAGCGGGTCGGGGTAGAGGGCGATCGGAGCCACCAGCGAATCGAGCTGGTCGGCGGAGAGCTTCGCCGTGCTCGGCTCGTCCTTGGCGGCAGGCGCCGGGGGGTTCTGCGGGGCCGGGGGACTCTGCGGCGCCGGCGCTTGCGCAAGGAGCACGCTCTCGGCGGGAAGGAACAGGACGACGCAGCAGACGACCGCGAGGCCGCGTCGGATCCGGTACCAGGCTCGGGATCGGGACCTCGCTGGGTGCATGTCGATCGGCTCCTTGTTTCTACCGGGGTCGCGCGGGAACGGTGCACCGTCCGAAAACCCGAGGGTGAGGATAGCGCAGGTCGCGGTGGCGCGTCTCGACGGCAGTTCCATCGCCGAACCGAACACCCCCGGCCAGGGGATCCTCTCCGCAGGGGCAGCAGCTGATCAAACTGCTCCCCCATCGACGTCAGCAGCCGAGCCGGAGATCCGCGAGTCTCATTGCGAGACGATGCGACGGTTGGAACCCCGCACCTCGTCTCAGGTGAGATCGCGCTCAGGTCCAGGATTCTCCGCGCTTGTTCGGATCGTTCGTCGCATTCAGCATGCGACGCCATCCCTGGGGCCGCAGGTCCGGGAGCGTCCGGCCTCCGCGACCTAGGTAGTTCTGGTTTCAGTCACTTGAAGATCATCGGAGTCTCCCCTACGTCGGTCGGGCATCGGACTTGCTGCTTGGACGGGAGATCCCGGCAAACCGAGACGTTGAGACCGCAACGCGGAAGACCTGTCGGTCCCGGCGCCTCCCCGGGGGTCGAAGGGGGAAGCAACCATGTTCCATGGCGTGACGTTCGCACTGCTCGGCACCCCAGGTGGAGTCTACGACCTGGAGTTGAGTCAGATCGCAGGTCACTCCTGCCTCCAGCTGATCACCCACGCGGATCGCGGCGGGCTGCGCGTCTTCGTGGGTCCGGCGGAGGCGATCCAGCTCTCGGACGCCGGGGACGCGACCTCTGCCGACGGCTGGCACGGGCTGCTGCAGAAGTAGTACCGACGTTCCACCACACGATCCGGGGTTTCGTTCCGCCGCCCGTCGATGAGGCGGGCCGGTGGAGTACTCCTTCCGCCCCGTCCTGACGCCGGCGCGAACCGCCCGTCCCTTTGCCGTTCCGTCCCAGCACCCGGTCCGGCACCGCACTCCTTACACTCTCCTCCTCGATTCGCGTTCGCTGGAACTCCGGGCCAGTGAAGCGTGTGCAACCCGTCTCTGACGTCACTCGCGCCGGTTTGTGCGGCGGGGAGTTTTTCCCCTTGCCCTGACGGCGCCGCGTGTACATACTGTCCTATGACAGTAGGACAGATCGGCTCCGACGGCGTCCAGGAGATCGACGTGGACCTCAGGATCGACCCCAGCCACTCCATTCCGATCTACGCCCAGGTCGTCGACCAGGTGAAGGCGCTCGTGGCCTCCCGCGCCCTGCGACCGGGAGATTCTCTTCCCTCGCTTCGGGATCTGGCGACCTCGCTTCGAATCAACCGCAACACGGCGGCGAAGGCCTACCAGATTCTGGAGGCGGAAGGGGTGCTGGAGACCCGCCAAGGACAGGGATCCGTCGTCGCCGAGGGGGGCACGCGCTGGTCGCGGGAGGAACGCCGGCGGCGCCTGGCGGTGAGCCTCGACCGGACGCTCGTCGAGGCGCATCACCTGGAGATCCCACCGGAAGAGGTCGTGCGGCTCCTCGAGGATCGGATCCGGATCGCAACCCGCCGCCCGCGCGCCGGCGAGAAGGCCTGAGGGAGGAAGCATGGAGCAACCGGTCATTGTCATCGAGAGGTTCACGAAGCGATTCGGAGGTCACGCCGCCGTGGAGGCGCTCGACCTGCAGGTGCCGGCTGGATCGATCTTCGGACTGCTCGGGCAGAACGGCGCCGGCAAGACGACCACGATTCGCGCCTTGATGAACCTCGTGCAGCCCTCGGCCGGCCGCCTCTCGGTGCTCGGGCTCGACTCAATGACCGATGCTGTCGCGCTCCGGCGGCGGGTGGGGTACCTGCCGGAGCAGCCGTCGTACTACGGCTGGATGACCGTCGACGAGATGGTCCGATTCAATGCGGCCTTCTTCCCCAGCTGGGATCCCGCGCTGGCCGACACGCTGCTTCGCCGGCTGGACCTGCCCCGCGAGCGCAAGCTGCGGGCCCTGTCGCGCGGCATGCAGGCGAAGGTCGGCCTGGTCCTGGCGCTGGCTGCGCGGCCCGAGGTGCTGATCCTCGACGATCCGACGTCGGGGCTCGACACCGTCGTGCGCCGCGAGTTCCTCGAGGCGGTGATCGCGAACGTTCAGTCCGAGGGTGGAACGGTGTTTTTCTCGACCCATCTCCTGCACGAGCTGGAACGAGTCGCAGACGAGCTGGCGATCCTCCACAACGGCAAGCTGCGAATGCGCGGAACCCTGGAGGGTCTGAAGGCGCAGGTCAAGCGGGTGCGCGCGGTCTACCCCGGGGCCATCCCGGAGTCGTTTCCGGTGGAGGGGCTGTTGCGGGTAGCGCGGAACCACCACCAGGCGCTCCTGACCGTCACTTCGTTCCGGCCCCACCTTCCGGCCGAGCTGCGCCGCCATGGCGCGGAGTCGGTGGAGGTGATCGATCTGTCGCTGGAGGAGATCTTCTTCGAGACCGTGAAAGGAGAGGCGCGATGATGGTGCGGGCGCTCGTCTGGAAGGAGTGGCGCGAACAGCGAGCGGTGGTGCTGGCCGGCCTGCTGCTGGCGGTGGCCCTGCCGCCGTTTCTCCTCGCGGGGATGTCGCTCATGGGGAGCCGGGTCGATATCATCGGGCTCGCCCAGGCGCTTCCCATGGTGTACGCAGGCTTGCTCTGGCCGCTCCTCGCGGCCGCCGCCGGAGCGGGGACGGTCGCCTCGGAGGTCGGAAATGGGACGCTGGGGTTTCTGCTCTCCCGCCCCGCATCGCGCGCGCGCATCTGGTGGGTGAAAACCGCGACCGCCCTCATGAGCATCGTCGTGGTCGCGGCGGGGACGCTGGGGATCGCGGCGGCATTCCGCGCTCTCGTCGGCTCTGGCGGTCGGAGCGCCGGTGGCGGCATCGCCGAGGAGCCTGGCCTCCTCGTGCTGCTGGCCGCCATCTCCGTGGTGTTCTTCAGCGTCGCCGCGTTCCTGTCCACCGTTCTCGAGCGCGCGATGACCGCGGCCGCGGGCGGGGTGGCCGTCTCGCTCGCCATCGTCGCGGCGATTGGCGGGATCTGGGCGCGTCTGGACCTCGTCCCGACGCTGGAGGCGGAGTGGCTGACGCTGGAGTTCTTCCTCGCCGGCCTGGCAATCCTCCCGGCCTCCCTGTACGTCTTCGCGCGCGGCGAGCTACTTCGCGGGCGCGGCGCGCGGCGCGCGGCATTGCTGGGAGCGAGCTCCGTGGTGCTCCTGGCCGCGCTGGTCTCGGTGCCGATCGTGTGGTGGGTAACCCGGCTCGACGCCACCCAGGCCACGCTCTGGAATCTGACGCTCAGCCCCGCTCGGGACGCCGTGCTCACCACCGCCTCGGCCCGCGACGGCGGCTCCGCACAGGTCTGGTGGATCCCCACGGACGGCAGTGGCCCGCAGCGGCGGACCGGCCGACTGTCTTTCGGTGGGACGTTCACCGGCTCGCAGGGCGTCGCCTATCTGTCGCAACGCGGCCTGCTCGGCCTGCGATCATCGGCTGGGACGGCAGTACGCTGGCAGAGCGCGGATGGATCCGAGGATCGAGTCCTCGACGCCGGACTGCCAAGCCACCTCGCCTTCTCTCGGTACGTCCGCGATGGGGCCGTGGCATTGCTACCCTCCCCCAGCGGCGAGCTCATCGCGATCTCGCTGCTTGACCGGATTGTCGTGGCCGATCGGAACGGCGCCGCGCCGCGCGCGATCGATCTCGCCGGGACCGCGCTCGCGCGGGGTAGGGCGATCGGCTGGAACCCGGCCGGCGATGCGCTCATTCTGTTCCGTTCGCGCTGGCGGGATGACCAGGAGGCGGTGCTCGGAGTGTATGAGCTGAGGTCCGGATCCGTGCGCCCGATCTTCCGGTCCGCGGAGCCGTGCTTTCCGCGCTGGGCCCCGGACAGCCCCTCGAGCCGCGCCTCGATCCTGCTCCAGGCCACCGGAGCGGCAGAGAACCGCCTCTTCGAGGTGGACCTTGCGGACGGCGCTGAACGGACCCTCGCGCACGCGCCTTGCATCCTCGCCGCCGCGACCGCAGCGAATGGCCAGTGGTTGGCCTACAGCACCTGCATCGGAGAGAAGCCGGCGCCGAGGAGCTCGGAGATCCATCTGGTCGACCGCCGCACGGGGGAGGATCGGCTCCTCGGCAGCGTGAAGGGATTGGCGCGCGAGCTCTTTCTGTCGCCCGCGGCGGATCGCGTCCTGCTGGCGCTGTATGACTCCGACGGAGTCCGGGCGGCGATAGTGGGCGGCGAGACGCCTGCCGTCATCATCGACGGTGACTGGAGCCCGCTCGGATGGACCGGGAAGGATCAGGTGGTCCTCTACGGTGATGGGCAGACGCCTGCACCGCTCGTGGTGGCGGCGGCCGACGGCTCGCTGCTGCGGTCGCTTATCCCATGAGCCTCGCCGCGCGCCGCCCGCGCCGCCATGGTGCTTGATCGCCCGGGACGGCGGGCTTGACAGGACGCCCCCTGCCGGAAGTACCATCACCTCCTCGGTCGCATCTTCGGATCGCTTCCCAAGTCAACGACCTCCTGCGCGCCAGGATCGCTCGCCGGCGCGCCGCGGGCGCGTCGTCGAGGAACACAGCATGAAGCCTCCCATCGTCAATCTCGAGAATGTGTCGTTCGTGAAGCGGTCGCAGGGTGAGAGGTTCGAGGCCCAGATCGCACCGGTGGGCGCCGAGGTGGAATCGAAGAAGCTCGGCTTCAACGTGACCGTCATCCCGCCCGGCAAGCGCGCCTTCCCCTATCACGCGCATCGCGGCAACGAGGAGATGTTCTTCGTGCTCGAGGGGGAAGGGTCGGTGCGCATCGCGGGGAGCACGCACAAGATCCGCAAGGGGGATTTCATCTCACTTCCCCCGGGTCGCGACTCGGCCCATCAGATCATCAACGACTCCACCGCACCGCTGCGCTACCTGGCCGTCAGCACGATGGAGAACCCCGAGGTGGTCGAGTACCCCGATTCGGGAAAACTCGGCGTGTTCGCGGGGGGGCATGGCGGGCGCGCTGCCGTACCCGATTCGATCCGGCACATCGCGCGGGTGAGCGACGGAGTCGACTACTGGGACGGCGAGAAGTAGCGCGGGCCGAATCCCCCGAAAGGCGCCATGAACCTGGTCAGCGAAGCGATCGAGGAATACGCCCAGGGGGCCACGACTCCCCCCCCTGCCCTGCTCGAGGAGCTGCGCGCGGTGACGTATGCGCGGACCCGGATGCCCCAGATGCAGGTCGGGCCGCTCGAGGGGATGCTGCTGCACCTTCTCGTGCGCCTCTCGGGCGCCAGGCGCGGCATCGAGGTCGGGATGTTCACCGGCTACAGCGCCCTCATGATGGCGGCGGCCTTGCCCGACGACGGCAGGCTGGTCACCTGCGACATCGACCCCGAGGCCGAGGCAATCGCGCGCTCGTTCTTCGTGCGCTCTCCCCACGGCCGGAAGATCGAGGTGCGGATCGGCCCCGCTCTCGACACCCTGAAGACGCTCGCGGGGCCGTTCGACTTCGCCTTCGTCGATGCCGACAAATCGAACTACGTGCGCTACTACGAGGCCGTCCTCCCGCTGCTGCGACCCGGAGCGTGGATAGCCGCCGACAACACGCTCTGGAGCGGCAACGTGCTGCGGCCGGCGGCGGAGCAGGACGACGATACCCGCGCGCTCGTCGAGTTCTCGCGCCACGTTCGCGCCGACGCGCGTGTGGACCAGGCGCTGCTGACGGTCCGGGACGGGGTGACCCTGATCTGGAAGCACTGAGCGGCGGCGACGCGGGAGAGGGAGGCCGGTGGCACCGACTGCGATGATCGTCCCGGCCGTGCTCCTCGCCGCCCTCGCCGCCGAGACCCCGCCCGTCCCCCTCCAGGAACGCGCCCGGGTCGATTACGTCCTGGTGCAGGTGACCGCCCGCGACAAGGACGGCCGCCTCGTCACCGATCTCGGGCTCGACGACTTCGTCCTCACCGAGAACGGCGCGAAGATCCGGCTCGAGTCGCTCGACATCATCGACCTGCGAACGGGCGCGCCGCCCCTGCCGGAGACTCTCCCCTCCCCGCTTCCGACGAGCAGCGTGCGGCGGATCACCCGCTCGCGCGTGGTCTTCGCGCTTGACTTCCAGTTCATCGGCTACGCCGACGCCCAGGGGACGTTCAGGGAGCTCGCGCGGTTCCTGGGTAAGACGGTCGGCCGCGAGCGCCTGGAGTTCATGCTGTACAGCCTGGAGGGCGGACGGCTGATGGATGCGTTCACCACCGACCCGCAGGTCGCACTGCAGGCGCTCGCCGACTATCGGATCCGCTATCGCGAGCGGCTGGAGAAGGAGGGCGAGCGCGGGCCGACCGAGGGTGGCTTCGGGTTCGCCGCCGACCTTGCGGCATTCGAGCGGCGGCTCGAGGACTGCCGTCCGCTCGCGACCGCGGGGTTGGCGACGCAGTACTGGAACTGCATCCAGGACACACTTGCCGAGTTTCTTGAAGTGCAGAACGACCGCACCGACACCGTCCTGAGGGAGCTCGAGGCACTCGCGACGGGCCTTGCCGGCGGCGACAGCGTCGCGACGGTCGTCTTCGTCTCTCCCGGTTTCTCGCCCAACCCAGGCACGGCGGCAAAGCAGCTCGCCGACAGCTACCTGCAGGGTTGGGCCCCCCGCTCGGGAAAGGCGGACACCAAGGGGGTGCCGTACCCGCTCCCTCTCGAGGCCGCCGCACCGCCGGCGAGGCTGGTCTCCTTCGAGGCGGCGTTCGATCACCTCCTCGACGTATGCGCGCGCAGCCAGGTCGTGTTCCACACTTTCGACATCTTCCACTTCGGGTTCGAGCAGGGCCGGCAAACTGCTGCCGAGTTCCAGAGCGGCCCCGGCCCCTCCCTTCCTGCGTACCGGACCTATCTGCAGGAGCTCGGGCATGGGATGACGGAGGTGGCCGAGGAAACCGGGGGGGCGTTCCACGTCGGCCCCATCCTCCACGACCTCGATGGCGTGCTGGAGGGAACCCGGTTTCTCTACATCCTGGGGTACACTCCGCCGGCGGGGACGGAGGGGGAGTATCGGAAGCTCAAGGTGAAGTGCCTCCGGAAGGGAGTGGCGCTCGCGCATCGCCGGGGATATGTCGGCTAGGTGTACATGAGCATTGGAATCCGCGTGGGGTTCCTGTACGTTCGGCATGTACCCTACCGGGAGGAGCCTCGATGCAGGCTGTCTGGAATGGAGTCGTGATCGCCGCCAGTGACGACACGGTGGTCGTCGAAGGGAACCACTACTTTCCCGTGGACTCGCTGGACCGCCAGTACGTGCGCCCAAGCAACCACACGACGACCTGCTCGTGGAAGGGACTGGCGAACTACTACTCGCTGGTGGTCAACGGCGAGACCAGCACCGACGCGGTCTGGTACTACGCGGAGCCCAAGCCCGCAGCCGAGGCGGTGCGCGGCCGCGTGGCGTTCTGGAAGGGCGTGAAAGTCCAACCCTGACCAGCACCGCTCGCCGCGGAGTCGCCCTGTGAACTGCACACGCTGCGACCGGGAACTACCGTCCGGCGCTTCGGTCTGCCCGTCCTGCCGCGCGGTCGTAGCGACGGCTCCCGGACCAGCCCACCTCCCTGCGCCCGACGACGATTCCCCCACCCTGCCATCAACCGACCGTGCCCGCTCCCTCGCGTCAATCAGACCGGGCACGCTCCCTGCTGCGAATGTGGAGAACCTCGCGCCCGGCACCCTGCTCGCCTCCCGCTACCGGATCCTCGGCTTCGCAGGCCGGGGCGCCATGGGTGAGGTCTATCGCGCCGAAGACCGGAACCTCGGACAGATCGTCGCGCTCAAGTTCCTGCCGGACGAATTCGCGCGCGATCCTGACCGCCGCTCCCGCCTCCTGAACGAGGTGCGGGTTGCGCGACAGGTCTCCCACCCGAACGTATGTCGCGTGCACGATGCCGGCGAGACGGAGGGACGCCCATTCCTCTCCATGGAGTGGGTCGAGGGGGAGAATCTCGCCGCACTGCTGGCGCGCCGCGGGCGTCTGGCCGAGGAGGAGGCGGTGCGGCTCGCGCGGCACCTGTGCGAGGGCCTGGCCGCGGTCCACGAGCGTGGGGTGCTCCACCGCGATCTGAAGCCGTCAAACGTGCTGCTCGATGCCCGGGGCATCCCGCGGATTGCCGACTTCGGGCTCGCGGAGGCGGCGGAGGTGGTGCGGGGACGGTTCGCCCGGGAAGGGACCCCGGACTACATGTCCCCGGAGCAGCTCGCCGGCGCGGAGGCGACCGCACGAAGCGACGTCTACGCGCTCGGAGTGCTCCTCTACGAGATCTTCACGGGCCGGAACCCGTTCTCTGCTGGAGGATCGCCCCGCCCCGCCCCCGCACCGCCGTCGCGGTACGCCGCGGATCTAGCCCCCGAGATCGAGCGGACCATACTCGCCTGCCTCAACGCCGATCCCGCGCGCCGGCCGCCGACAGCGCGCCAGGTCGCCGGCGCGTTCCCGGCCGAGGCGACGCTTGCCCAGGTCACGAGCGCGGCGCAGCAGCGGGCCGATCGCATCGTCGCGTTTCGCGCAGAGCTCGCGGAGCTGCGGCGGGCGGGCGTGATCCTGGTCGATGACCAGGGGCTGGCGGCGGCGGAACGCTACCACCAGGGCGTGCTGCGAGACCTGGCGAGCCGGCACGAGGTGGACCTGAGCGAGCGTGGCAAGCAGCTGTCACTCGGCATGCGGGTCGCGTCGCTCATCGCGGCACTGGCGCTGTCCGCGAGCGTCTTCTACTTCTTCTTCGCGCTCTGGGGAAGGATCCCCACCCCGGCGCAGGTGGCGGTGCTCGTCGCCGCACCACTCGCAGCGCTGGCCGCCACGTCCGCCATCGCGCGCCGCGAGACCGCCCGCTATTTCACCGGGATCGCAGCACTGCTCGCGTGGGGATGCTTCGTCCTCAACCTCGTGGCACTCGCCGCCGTGTTCAACCTGCCGTCCGCGGCCGGGGGGTTTTTCGCCTGGGGAGTCTTCGGCCTGCTCCTCGGGTACGGCTACCGGGTCCGGATCCTGTTCGTTCTCGGCGCCCTCAGCCTGGCGATATACGTGGCTTCCGCCCTCTATTCCTGGGCCGGGGGCTCCGCCACCGAAGGGCTCGCGCGACCGGAGGGGTTGTTTCCGGTAGCCGCGGCGCTCCTGCTGCTCGCCCTGGCGGAGCCGCGGCGGCATCCACCCGGGTTCAGCGCGGCCTATCGACTGCTCGGGAGCATCCTGCTGCTCGGGCCGATCGTGCTCCTGGCCGAGTTCGGCTCGCTGAGCTACCTGCCCCTCGGACGGACGAAAGTCGAGGTGCTCTACCAGGTCGGCGGTTTCGTGGTGAGCGCGGCCCTGATTGCGGTGGGTGTTGCCCGACGCCGCCGCCCGCTCGTCTACAGCGGCACCACCGCCTTCGTCCTGCTCCTCCTTCTCAAGTTCGTCGACTGGTGGTGGGAGTGGATGCCACGCTACTTGTTCTTCCTCATCGTGGCGCTGAGCGCGGTCGCGGCGCTGCTGGCGCTGCGGCGGCTGCGCGCCGCCTCGGCGGTCGCGCTGGAGGGTCCCGCCTCATGAGGCGCTTCGCCTCCCCCGCGGTGCTCGCCGCCGGGTGCGGCCTGCTGCTGGTCTCGAACCTGCTGCTGCTGGGGCGCGCCGCCTGGAACCGCGCCGGCGATCCCGTCTGCGAGCTGGCGCTCACCGAGCGGGAACTCGAGCTGCCGGTGGAGGTGGCCGGCGACGACAGCGGTCTCGCGCTGTCGCTCCGGCTGACCACCGACACGCCGCGCTTCGCCCGGAGTGCCTCGCCGCTCCTGCGCCAGAAGTTGCCGACGCCCGAGACTCCCTGGCTCGACCGTAACCGGCTCCTCGCGCTCGGCCTCGACTTGAGCGTGGACGCGGCGGACCCCGACGCCGGCAGTCACTACGACAACCAGGTGGCGCGGCGGGTGCTGCTGGTGCTCGAGATGGAAGGGGATGGCTGGCGGCGCTGGATCGGCGGGCGGCAGCAGCAGGTCGCGGCGCTCCGCGCAGAGGTCGAGGCCGGGGCCGCCGGCGCGGACGCGCTGCGCGAGGCGGAGGCACTGCTGGCACTCGACGAGACCATGCGCTCGCGCCTCTTCCCCGTGGATGCGGGTACCGACGCCGCGGCCCTGCGGGAGCATTACCCCGACCGCCGCAGCCACGCGATCGTGGAGGGGAGGATCGTGGTCCGCGTCCTCCATCCAGCCGGCGACAGGCCGGGGCTCGCCGGGAGGGTGCTCGGGCCCCTGGTGAGCGAGATCCACGTTCCCCAGGAGCTACGCGCGCACCTCGAGGCAGTGCTCTCCGCGGACCGCGCGGAGCGGGCGGCCCGGAGAGAAAGTGAGCGCTGGACCGAGCCGACACCCCCCCGCTACCGCGGCGTCCTGGCGTACGGGCGCCTGAACGACCCCTGGCTGCGCGATCTCACGAGCCCCGGATAACGCGGCACACCCGCGTGGCGTCCACGAAGCGTGCTAAAGTCCCGCCTCGACTCGCCGCCGCGCGAGTTCCCGAGGAGGCCCCGTGCCAAGTCCCGCGACCGATGCCCTGCTCTATCCCCCCCTCGAAGCCCGTGCTCAGGGGCGTCTGAGAGTCGATGACCTCCACGAGCTGTACTGGGAGGAGAGCGGCAATCCCGAGGGGATGCCGGTGCTCTTCCTGCATGGGGGACCGGGCGCAGGGATCTCGCCGGACCATCGCCGGTTCTTCGATCCGTCGGCGTATCGCGCGGTGCTCTTCGATCAGCGCGGCTCCGGGCAGTCGACGCCGCTCGGAGAGTGGCGCCAGAACACCACGGCGCTGCTGATCGACGACATCGAGCGGCTCCGGAGCCTGCTGGGGATCGACCGCTGGCTGATGTTCGGCGGCTCGTGGGGATCGACGCTCGCGCTGGCCTACGGCGAGGCCCACCCGGAGCGGTGTCTCGGGTTCGTCCTGCGCGGGATCTACTTCGGCTCGAAGGCCGAGAACGAGTGGTGGATCAATGGCCAGGGGTTGTTCTTCCCGGAGGTCCATCGACGTTTCGCGGCGGCGGTGCCGGCGGAGGAGCGCGGTGACCTGCTGCAGGCCTACGCTCGGAGGATGTTCCACGCGGACCCCGCGGTCCATGTCCCCGCCGCCCAGGCCTGGAGCCGCTACGAAGGCGCCTGCATCCACCTGAT
>Ga0137321_1000091_pt1 | contig 36411 bp, 22 predicted proteins | sample EasRivERMZT399_2_FD_104758 | JGI IMG/M metagenome (GOLD analysis project Ga0137321, IMG submission 104758) | Soil microbial communities from meander-bound floodplain in the East River, Colorado, USA - East River MetaG ERMZT399_2 | ecosystem: Environmental > Terrestrial > Soil > Floodplain ... | reverse complement strand
GCGGGTGGACGAGCACGTGCGGCGCGCGGGGGAGGAGGTGGCGGAGGGAGCGGTGGCGCTGGCCGCGCCGTGCCCGCTGGACGCGTACGCGATGGGGGTGGCGGCGTCGCTGGGGATGGCGGAGGTGGAGGTGGCGCGGGCGGTTTGCACGGTAACGGAGGCGGCGGGGGTGGTGAAGGCGGCGTGCAGGTAGGCCGCGCGACCAGCTCGATCGCCTCGATCGGCGGAGGGGAGCGACCGCTGGCGCACGGTGGGCCGGGGCCTGCCCGCACCGACGAAGAGATACAGATCGTGTTCGACCGCTACAAGGCGTCGTTCTACCGGCTGTACAACCGGGAGCTGCGCAAGGACCCCACCCTGCGCGGCCAGATGGTGCTGCGCCTGACGATCGAGCCGGACGGCAGCGTGTCGATGTGCGTGCTGCAGTCGACCGACATGAACGCGCCGGATCTCTCGGCCCAGGTCGTGGAACGTGTCAAGACGATCAACTTCGGCGCGAAGGAAGGCGTGCAGGCCCTGACGATCGTCTACCCGATCGACTTCCTGCCGGCGGTCTGACGCCGGCGACCGAGGTCGAAGTTCACGCATCACCAGGAGGTCTGGGCAAGCTGCGCGTGTGAGCAGTTGGTTGCGAGGAGATTTTGAAAAAGGCAGAGCCATCGAAAGATGGCGACGCAAAGTCACCGGTCTAACGGGCCCCAGGGCCCTACGACAGCGGGACCGCCGGAATCCAGTTCGCAATGTGGACTCCCTCGGTCCCTACCCCAGTGCGGTGAAGGCGCCTGGTGAGAGGAACGAGGGAGTTCATGCGGTCTGACGAAACGAGCAGGGCGAGGACGGGCGGCGGCTGGATCGGAAAGCTCCTGCTGCTGGCGCTCGCCCTGCTGTCGCTGAGCGTCGCCCCGGCGCTGGCGCAGTCGATCGATTGTGTCGGCGATGCCGGCGGCATCGTCGACGGCTTCGTCAACTTCCCCGTCCCTCCCTCCCAGATCAACATCGACGGCCCCTGCACGATCCGGAACTACCCCCCCTCCAACCCGCTGACCTCCAACATCAGCTGGTTCGGAAGCCTCCCCGCGAGCACGCTGCTCATCTTCGACAACGTCGCGCACACCGGCAACATGTCGTGCAACCTCCCTTCTCAGGGCAACCTGATCTGGCTCGTCAACAGCGCCTCCACCACGGTAAGTAACAGTTGCCTGAGCCTCCTGATCCCGGTCGAGAAGATCGACAAGCAGAACCCGCCGGGCCCGCCCTTCGTCACCATCGGCGTCCCCTTCACCTGGACGCTGACGATCCCGGTCCTGTTCGACCCGGCGACCGGCACCGTGATCAACAACCAGGGAAGCGTCAACGACCTGCACAGCATCACGGTCGTCGACGACCTCAACGCCACGGGGGTGGATCTCACCTATGTGAGCCACACCGTCACCTGGCTCGACGACGGCACGGCGGTGCCGCACACGTTCGCGAACGTCGGCAACGTGCTCACGTTCGACATTACCCCCGTCGTCGACGCCGGCCGGCAGATCGTGATCGCGCTCACGCTGGTGCTCGACAACACGCCGGTGAACGCGCCGGGGACGCAGTTCATCAACACCGCCAAGTGGGACTTCGGACGGCTCATCGCGGGCGTGTTCTACGAGCCGCTGCCGGGCGAGTGGGGCGTCACGCCCCCCTTGACCATCTCCGGGCCGGTGCTGGTAGTCGACAAGACCGGCCCGGCGACGATGAACATCGGTCCGTGGGGGAACTTCACCCTCGACATCCAGAACACCGGGCTGACCGACGCCTGGGAGATCTCCCTCCGGGACGTCCTCCCCGACGGCCCGACCGGCGGGATGTGCGACCTGACGCCGGAGATCCTGAGCGCCCGGGTCTTCGCGGCCGACGGCGTCACCCCGGTCCCGGGCAAGGGCCCGCTCGTCGCCGGCACCGATTACTCGCTGGCCTGGAGCGGCGCGCCCGCCTGCCGTCTCGACCTCACGACGCTCACGGCCGCGGCGCGGATCGGGGCGAACGAGCGGCTGATCGTCCAGTACCGCACCCAGCTCGACGCCGGCACCCAGAACGGCGTCGCGCTCACCAACGTCGCCGGGGCCATCCAGTGGTTCAACGGCGACAGCAGCAACACCGCCCGCGTGGCCTCCACCCGGACGCTGACCAACGGGACCGTCGGCACCGTGGACCACGAGGACGCCCACACGGTATCGACGAACCTCACCGGCACTTTCTTCGACAAGACTGTCGCGAACCTGACGACGGGGGCGAACCCCGCGACGACCGCCGTCCCCGGCGACACGCTGCGCTACACGCTGCGCTTCCAGACCACCGACCAGCCGCTCGCCGGCTTCCGGATCGTCGACGAGATGGACGCCCTCAACGCGCCGCCGGCCTTTGCGGCCGGCACGCTCACGCTCGTCACCGTCCCGCCGGGCGCCGACGTCAGCGGCACCAGCGGCACGGGCGGAGCCAGCGGCACCGGGGTCCTCGACGTCGGCAACCTGACCCTGCCGGTCAACAGTCAGCTTGTCATCCAGTTCGACATCACTCTCAAGCCGGCGCTCGCCAACGGCACCGTCGTCGCCGACCAGGCGACGCTACTTCTGTCCAACGGCACGACCTTCGCCCTGAGCGACGACCCGAACGTCAACGGCATCGCCGATCCGCTGGTCGCGGGGGACGAGGACCCGACGCGCCTGACGATCGCGTCCGCGGCCGCCTTCAGGATTCAGAAGATCTCGACCGACCTCACCGGCGACCCGAACGTCCTGCTCGCCGGCGAGACGCTGCGCTACACGATCACCGTCGCGAACCTCGGCACGGAAGACGCCGTGAACGTGATACTGCGCGACGCGGTGCCGGCGAACACCACCTACATCGCGGGCAGCACGACCCTGAACGGCGCGGCGGTCCCGGACGTCGCCGGCGTGTCGGCGCTCGTGGGCGGCCTGCTGATCCACCCGCCGAGCGATCCGACGCCGGGCTCGATGCCGGCCGATGCGTCCGCTGCCCCGGCCAACGTCGCCACCATCGTCTTCGACGTGGTCGTCAGCCCGACCGTCCCCAATGGGACCATCCTCTCGAACCAGGGGTTCGTCACCGCCGCCGGCAGCGGCATCGTCGATCAACCGTCCGACGACCCTGCCACGCCGGCTGCCGACGACCCGACGCTCGACGTCGTCGGCAACTTCCCGCTCCTCTATGCGGAGAAGAGCGCGGCGCTCTCGGTCGATCTGGGGACGCCGGGCGTCGTCGATCCTGGCGACACGCTGCGCTACACGATCACGGTCCAGAACTCCGCCGCGATCCCCGCGACAGGCGTCGTGCTGACCGACTCGGTCCCGGCGAATACGACCTACGTAGCGAACTCCACGCAGCTGAACGGTGCGCCTTATGGCCAGCCCGACGGCGGGGTCCCCCCGCTCGCCTCGGGCATCAACGTCGGCACGATCGCGCCCGGGGCCACGGCGGTGGTCCAGTTCGACCTGCAGGTCAACGCCGGCACCCCGGCGGGCACCCTGATCAGCAACCAGGCGGTGGTCGCCAGCGTCGAGCTGCCGGATCTGCTGACGGACGGCGACGGCAATCCCGGCACCGGTCCGGAGCCGACGGTCGTCGTGGTCGGGGGCGGCACGCAGCTGTCGATCACGAAGCAGGTCACCGTGGTCGGCGGCGGCGCGGCCCTCCCCGGCTCCACGCTCGACTACGTCATCCGCGTCACGAACATCACCCCGAATCCCGCACTCAATGTCGTCATCACCGACACGCTGCCGGCCGGCCAGCTCGCCTATGTGCCCGCGTCGGCGACGATGAACGGCTCGGCGGCGGGCGTCAGCGTCGCCGGCCCGACGATCACCGCCGACTACGCCGCGGCCTATGGAGCGCTGAACCCGGGCGAGGTGGTGGTTCTCAACTTCCGGGCCATTCTCGACCCGGGCCTCGCGAACGGCACCGTCGTCACCAACACGGGTGTGGTCGCCTGGAACACCCCCACCCAGACGGCGAGCGCCAGCGTCTCGATCACCGTCGGCGGCATCGCCGGGCTCTACTTCTTCGAGAAGACGGTCGCGAACCTCACGACCGGGGCGAACCCCGCGACGACCGCGGCGCCCGGCGACACGCTGCGCTACACCCTGCGCTACCAGACCACCGATCAGGCGCTCGCCGGCTTCCGGATCGTCGACGAGATGGATGCCCTCAACGCGCCGCCGGCCTTCGTGGCCGGCACCCTGACGCTCGTCAGCTACCCGGCAGGGGCCGACATCAGCGGCACCAGCAGCGTGGGCGGCGCCAGCGGCACCGGGATCCTCGACGTCGGCAACCTGAGCCTGCCGGTCAACAGCCAGCTTCTCATCCAGTTCGACATCACGCTGAGGCCGGCGCTCGCCAACGGCACCGTCGTCGCCGACCAGGCGACGCTTCGCCTCGCCAACGGCGCGGCCGTCGCCCTGAGCGATGACCCGAACGTCAACGGCCCCGCCGATGCGCTGGTCGTCGGGGACGAGGATCCGACCCGGCTGACGATCGTCTCCGCCCCGTCCTTCAGGATTCAGAAGATCTCGACCGACCTCACCGGTAACCCGGCCGTCCTGCTCGCCGGCGAGACGCTGCGCTACACGATCACCGTCGCGAACATCGGCAACGAGAACGCCTTGAACGTGGTGCTGCGCGACGCGGTGCCCGTGAACACCACGTACGTCGCGGGCAGCACGACCCTGAACGGTACGGTTGTCCCGGACGTCGGCGGGCTGTCGCCGCTCGTGAACGGCCTGCTGATCCACCCGCCAAGCGATCCGACGCCGGGCTCGATGCCGGCCGACGCGTCCGCTGCACCGGCCAACGTCGCCACCATCACCTTCGACGTGGTCGTGGACCCGACTGTCGTCGACGGCACGGTGATCTCGAACCAGGGGTTCGTCACCGCCGGCGGCAGCGGCATCGTCGACCAGCCCTCCGATGACCCGGGCACGCCGATCGCCAACGATCCGACCCGGGACATCGTCGGCAACTTCCCGCTGCTCTATGCGGAGAAGAGCGTCGCGCTCTCCGTCGATCTGGGATCGCCTGGCATCGTCGATCCTGGCGACACGCTGCACTACACGATCACCGTCCAGAACTCCGCCGCGATCCCCGCGACGGGCGTCGTGCTGACCGACCCGGTCCCGGCGAATACGACCTACGTCGCGGATTCCACGGACCTGAACGGATCGCCGTATGGCCAGCCGGACAGCGGCGTCTCGCCGCTCGCCTCCGGCATCAACGTCGGCACGATCGCGCCGGGGGGTACGGCGGTTCTCCAGTTCGACCTCCTGGTGAACCTCGGCACGCCGGCGGGCACGATCATCAGCAACCAGGCGGTGGTCGCCAGCGTCGAGCTCCCGGACCTCCTGACGGATGGCGACGGCAACCCGGCGACGGGTCCCGAACCGACGGTGGTCGTGGTCGGCGCCGGCCAGCAGCTCTCCATCACGAAGCAGGTCTCGGTGGTCGGCGGCGGCCCCGCGATCCCGGGCGCCCAGGTCGATTACGTCATCCGGGTAACGAACATCGCGTCGGTGCCCGCCACCAATGTCGTCATCACCGACATTCTGCCGCTCGGCCAGCTCACCTATGTGGGCGGGTCGGCGACGATGAACGGCTCGATGGCTGGCGTCAGCTTCGCCGGCTCCACGATCACCGCCGACTACGCCGCGACCTATGGACCGCTGAACCCGGGTGAGGTGGTGGTCCTCACGTTCCGGGCCACCCTCGACCCGGGGCTCGCGAGCGGCACCGTCGTAACGAACACCGGCGTGGTCGACTGGAACACCCCCACGCAGACGGCGAGCGCCAGCGTCTCGATCACCATCGGCGGCATCCCGGGTTTCGGCGTCCTGAGCGGGTCCGCGTGGCACGACGCCGACTTCGACAATGCCCGGGGCCCCACCGAGCGCGCGCTGGCCGGCTGGGCGGTGGACCTGTACCGCGACGGCGTGCTGGTGCACACGGCGGTGACGGACGCCAACGGCGACTACAGCATCAGCGGCGTCGAGCCGAACCTACCCGGCAGCGAATACGAGCTACGGTTCCGCGCGCCTGGAGCGGGCCTGAATACCGCGATGCTGGGCCTCGCCGCCGCGCCCGCGCCGTTCACGAACGGGCTGCAGCAGATTGCGGACATCGTGGTGACGTCCGGCGCCAATCTGCAGGGCCTCAACCTGCCGATCGATCCGAACGGCGTCGTCTACAACTCGCTCGCGCGAATACCCGTCATCGGGGCGACTCTCACCCTGCTGGATGCAGCCGGCGTGTCCTTGCCCCCGGCCTGCTTCGACGATCAGGCCCAGCAAGGGCAGATCACGCTCGCTGACGGCTATTACAAGTTCGACCTCAACTTCAGCGACGCGGCCTGCCCGCAGGGCGGCGACTACCTCATCCAGGTGACGCCGCCGCTGGGGACGTTCCTCGCGGGAACGTCGCAGATCATTCCTCCGCCGCCTGCCGATGCGACTACTGCGTTCGACGTGCCGGTCTGCCCGGGCGATGCCGTGCTGGGCACGACCGAATGCGAGGTGCAGCCGTCGGAGTTCCAGCCGGGCGCAGCGGTCCCGGCGATCGGCCCGGGCACCGTCTACCACGTCCATGTGACCCTGGACGACCCGCAGCCGGAGTCGAGCCAGATCTTCAACAACCACATCCCGCTCGATCCTGTCGTGAACGGCGCGATCGCGATCTCGAAGACGACGCCGCTCCTCGACGTGACGCGCGGGCAGCTGGTCCCGTACGTGATCACCGTGAACAACCTGGCGGGCCTGCTGCTCACGGATGTGACCATCGTGGATCGCCAGCCGGCGGGATTCAGCTACGTGGAGGGTTCCGCGCTCCTCGATGGCGTGCCGATCGAGCCGTCGGTCGTTGGAGCAGACCTTCGCTGGACCAATCTCGCCATCGCGGGCACCCAGGTGCGCACGCTGAAGCTGCTGCTCGCCGTGGGCGCCGGCGTCACCGAGGGGGAGTACGTGAACCGCGCGCAGGTGGTGCAGGGGGTGACCGGCTCCGCGCTCTCCGGCGAGGCAACGGCCACCGTGCGCGTCATGCCCGACCCCACGTTCGATTGCACCGACGTGACCGGCAAGGTCTTCAACGACGCCAATCGCGACGGGAACCAGGACGTCGGCGAGGGCGGTCTGCCCGGCGTGCGCGTGGTGACGGCGCGAGGCCTGCAGGCGACGACCGATCAGTACGGGCGGTACCACATCACCTGCGCGATCGTGCCGAACGAGATCCGCGGCAGCAACTTCGTCCTGAAGCTCGACGAGCGGACCCTGCCGAGCGGCTTCCGGATGTCGACGGACCCGCTGCAGATCAAGCGCGCCACGCGCGGCAAGGCGATCAAGGTCAACTTCGGAGCGTCGATTCACCGCGTGGTCGCAATCGACCTCTCCGATCCGGCCTTCGAGCCGGGCTCGACCGAGATCCGGGTCCAGTGGCGGCCTCGCCTCGACCTCCTGCTCGAGGAGCTGCGCAAGGCGCCGTCGGTGCTGCGCCTCTCCTACGTGGCCGACACGGAGGAGGAGGCACTCGTCGAGCGGCGTGTGGAGGCGGTCAAGCGGCAGGTGGCCGATGCCTGGGATGCGGCGAACCCGGACTACCAGCTCACCATCGAGCCCGAGATCTTCTGGCGCCGTGGTGCACCGCCCAAACAGCGCGACGTGCGCGTGCCGGGGGGCAGGTGAACCGCATGAGCACGCATCGCTGTCTCCCGCTGATCGCCGGGCTCCTGATGACCGCCGCCGCGGTCGCCGCGCCTGTCGACGAGTCGAAGCCCGGCGAACAGGTCGAGCGGCATCTCTCCGGCGACCAGAAGTTCCAGCGCTGGTCGCAGGACCCGGATACGCTCGACAGCGAGCGCGGCGATCGTCTGGAGGTCCGCCAGGTCCCCACCGAAGCGGTCGAGACCGTCAAGCTGAAGAACGTCGTCCCGCCGATCCACTTCGAGTCGGGCGTGGCGAAGATCCCGCCGAGCTATGTCGACCAGATCTCCAGGGTCCTCGAGGGGATGCGGGACCGGAGAAACGTCCGCCTCCACTTCGTCGGGCACGCGGACTCGCAGCAACTGTCCGAGGCGCTGGTGCGCGAGTTCGGGGACAATGCGGGCCTCTCGCGGGAGCGCGCCGGCGAGGTGGCCGAGTACTTCAAGGCGGCGCTCCGGCTGGCGCCTGAGGCCATCACCTACGAGTGGGTCGGCGACACGCAGCCGATTGCCTCGAACGACACCGAGGAAGGGCGGGCGCTCAACCGTCGCGTCGAGGTGGATGTCTGGTACGACGAGGTCCACGAAGCCCTCAAGAGCGAGGAGGTGGTCGTCTCCGACGAGATCAAGCGCGTCAAGATCTGCCGGATGGAGACCGTCTGCAAGCTGCGGTACCGGGAAGGCCAGGCGCGGCGGGCGCGCGTCAGGAACCTCGTCGTGCCGCTTCGCTACGAGGACGAGACCACTCCGATCTCCGAGGAGTTCACCAGGCAGGTCCGGCAGGCGCTCTCCAACCTGCATGACAAGCAGGGGGTGAAGGTCCGGTTCATCGGCTACAGCGACGACGCAGTGCTGACCGGCCGCGACGAGCGCATCTACGGAGACCATCTGGCGCTGTCGAAGGCACGGGCGCACCGCGTGGCGCTGGCCATGCAGGAGACCCTGGAGCTGCCGAGCCCGGCGATCGAGAGCAACGGTCGCGGTTCCTCGCGCCCGCTCGCCTCCAACGACACCGCGCAGGGGCGGGCGCTGAATCGTCGCGTCGAGGTGGAGTTCTGGTACGACGATCCCCTCCAGGAGCTGCCGGACGAGCCGCAGCTCTGTCCCGGCGACTCCGGCGAGGAGATGGTGACCAAGGTCTACGATCCCCCCTGGGGCTCCATCGCGGCGCTCGATCTCGAGGACGGCCAGCCGATCATTCCGCCCGGATACGCGGCGGATCTGCAGCGCGCCCTGAACGATATCGCGGATCGGACGAACGCGCGGCTGCGGTTCATCGGCTACACGAAGAACGAGCGCCTCGACCGCCGCACCGCGGAGGTGTACGGCGACGACATCGGCCTCTCCGCGGCCCGGGCGCGCCGCACCATGGACATCGTCAAGCAGGACCCGCTGGTGTCGGCCGCCCGGTCCGAGCACGAGGGGCGCGGCTACGTCCAGTCGGACGACGTCGTGAACACCGGCTTCATCCAGGGGGAGAAGTCGTTCGTGCGCGTGCAGGTCGTATATGACGAACCGGCGCCGCTCGACGACTACGAGGGCGTGGACATCACGCGCATCACCCGGGAGCTCACCCCGAAGAGCCCGCTCGAGCTCAACGTCATGCGCATCACCGTCGACGGCAAGCCGATCGACGACCCGGGTCGCAGCTCCTCCGACGTGCAGCGCTGCACCGACGTCGCGCTCGACAACGCCGAGATCCAGTTCCATTTCGACAATCTCGAGTCGCGGCCGCGGCTCGGCGTCAGCGCGCACCCGGTCGCGGTGGCGGTGAGCGACGTGGGCGGCAGCCCGGTCGCTCCGCTCGTGCGCTTCCGGTCGTACGACAACTATGCGAGCTTCATCGAGCGTGCCGAGATCCGGGTCTTCGAGCAGCCGCAGTCGTTGCAGGCCGAGCCGCTCGCGATCGTCGCCGTCGACGACGCGGGCCTGGCGGAGTGGCAGCCGGCCGCGGAGACGCTCGCTGGCCCGGCGCGCGAGCTCAAGTACGTGCTGCGGGCGTACGACGCGAAGGGGAACTTCGACGAGACGGAGGCGCACCCCCTGTGGCTGCGCGGCGAGCCGTCGCCTGAGGCCGGCGCGACGCCCGGCGGTCCGCAGCCGGCTGTCGATGCGGAGGGCGCGCCCGCCGCCGCCGCGCCGCCGCCCGAGCTGCTCGGCACCTACGGCGAGAGCGACCTGGCGCGCCAGCGCATACCGCTCGGCGGCGGCACGGTGAAGGTGCAGGGGAGCGGCATCCCGGCGGACCACACGGTATGGGTGGCGGGCCGCCAGGTTCCTGTGGACCCGCAGGGGAACTTCGCCGCGGAGGAGATCCTCCCCGCCGGCGCCCACACTGTCGAGGTCGCGGTGCTCGACGCCGCCGGCAACGGCTCGCTGTATCTCCGCGACCTGGAGTTCAGGAAGAAGGACCTGTTCTACGTGGCCCTCGCCGACGTCACGCTGTCCGAAAACCGCTCGAGCGGTCCGGCGGAGGATCTGCAGGGGGACAACGCGCCGCAGCCCTTCGATTCCTCGCTCGATGGCCGGCTGGCGTTCTACCTGAACGGCAAGGTCAGCGAGAACTGGCGGCTGACGGCGAGCGCGGATACCCGCGAGGCTCCGGTCGAGGACCTGTTCAGCAACTTCCTCGACAAGTCGCCCGAATCGTTGTTCCGGCGCATCGATCCCGATTACTACTACCCGACGTTCGGCGACGACAGCGTCGTGGAGGAAATGGCGCCGACGCTGGGCAAGTTCTACGTCAAGGCGACCAACGGCGACGACTACGGGATGTGGGGCAACTTCAAGGTCGACTATCTGGCCAACGAGCTTGCGCACGTGGATCGCGGCCTGTACGGGGCCAATGCGCACTACGGGTCCCAGGCCACCACCACCTTCGGCGAGCAGCGTGCCGCGGTCGACGGGTTCGCCGCCGAGCCGGGGACGATCGCGAGCTACGAGGAGTTCCGCGGGACGGGCGGGTCGCTCTACTTCCTGAAGCACCAGGACATCCTGACCGGCTCCGAGCGCGTGCGCATCGAGATCCGCGACAAGGACTCGGGAATCGTCACGGGGGTGGTCAACCTGCAGCCCGCCGTGGACTACGACATCGACTGGCTGCAGGGCCGGCTGCTGCTCAACGAGCCGCTGTCCTCGACGGCCGACGACAACCTGCTGGTGCGGACCAGCGGCCTGAGCGGCGACGAGGCGCACCTGGTGGTGCGCTACGAGTACACGCCGGGCTTCGACGAGCTGGACGCAGTGGCGGTAGGCGGCCAGGGCCACTACTGGTTCGGCGACCATGTGCGGCTCGGCCTGACCGCCAACACCAACGACGAAGGGAGCACCGACAGCAGCCTCGGCGCCGCGGACCTGACCTTGCGGATGAGCACCGACTCCTTCGTAAAGCTGCAGGCAGGCCGGAGCGACGGTCTCGTCTCCAACCCGCTGCAATCCGCCGACGGCGGATTCGGATTCTCCACGAATGACCCCCTGTCGTTCACGGACGCGGAGGCGGGGGCCTACCGCGCCGATCTGACCTTCGGACTCGGTGACTTCTTCGCCGGCGTCAACGGCCGCGGCACGCTCTACGTCCAGAACATCGAAGCGGGCTACTCGGCGCCGGGGCAGGCGACGATCAAGGACACCACACAGTACGGCGGCACGTTCCGGATGCCGGTGACGGACCGCGTGAGCCTGGGGCTGAAGGGGGACCAGAGGACCGAGGACCAGGGGCTCGAGACGCGGGCGCTCGAGGTGAACCTCGGCGTCAAGGTGACCGACAAATGGAGCGTCAGCGCCGGCGTGCGCAACGATTCGCGCACCGACAATTCGCCTGTCGTCCCCCTGACGCAGGAGCAGGGGGAGCGCACGGACGCGGTCGTGCAGGTGGCGTTCGACCCCGCTACTTCATGGCGGGCCTATGGCTTCGTCCAGGACACGGTGTCCACGAGCGACGGCCGCGAGGACAATGGGCGCATCGGCGCGGGCGGCTCGTACAACCTGACCAAGCGCTTCAAGCTGGACGGGGAGGTCTCCGGCGGGGACCTCGGAGCGGGCGGCAGGCTCGGCTCGAGCTTCCTGATCTCCGACCGGACCCAGCTGTACCTGAACTACTCGCTCGAGGACGAGCGAACCGACAATGGCCTGCGCGTACGCCACGGAAACGTGGTCTCCGGTGTGAAGCAGCGGCTGTCCGACGCCAGCAGCGTCTACCTCGAGGAGCGCTATCAGCACGGCGGGTCGCTGGTCGGGCTCACCCACGCCACCGGGCTCAACCTCGCGGCGAAGGAACGCTGGAACGTCGGCGGCAGCGCGGAGTTCGGCACGCTGCGCGACTCGCAGACAGGCGCCGAGACCGATCGCATGGCGGCCGGTGTACGCCTGGGATACGGCTGGGAGTCGTTGCAGTTCTCGAGCGCGATCGAGTATCGCCAGGATGACGCGGAGCAGCCCGACCTGACGCTGACCGAAAGGACCTCGTGGCTGTTCCGCAACAACTTCAAGCTCCAGCTGTCGCCGGACTGGCGCATGCTCGGGAAGGTGGACCACTCGATCAGCGACAGCTCGCTCGGCGAGTTCTACGGTGGAGGCTATACCGAGGTCGTGGTCGGCTATGCCTACCGCCCGGTGCAGAACGACAGGTGGAGCGCCCTGGCCAAGTACACGTACTTCTACAACGTGCCTACCACCGACCCTGACGGTGCAGGCCCGCTCTCCGGCCAGGTGGCCCTGCAGAACACCCCTGTCGAGTTCATCCAGAAGAGCCACGTGCTGTCGTTCGATCTCACCTACGACCTCGCGACGAACTGGTCGATCGGCGGGAAGGTCGCCTACCGCCTGGGACAGGTCAGCCTCGATCGCGACGAGCCGGAGTTCTTCGACAACGCGGCGCGGCTCGCGATCCTGCGCGTGGACTGGCGGTTCCTCGAGAACTGGGAGGGCATGGGCGAGGTCCGCTGGCTCGACCTCCCGGACGTCAGCCAGAGCCGCGCCGGCGCGCTGGCCGCGGTCTACCGTTACCTCGGCGAGCACATGAAGGCCGGCGTCGGCTACAACTTCACCGACTTCTCCGACGACCTGACCGACCTGAGCTACGACCACCAGGGCGCCTTCGTCAACCTCATCGGGACCTGGTGACGCCGGCGGTACCGCCTCGCACTGCGATTCCGGCTGGATACGCACCTTCACGAGCGCTTCTTCCTCGCGGGGCCGGGACGACGGGCGACCTTCGGGGAGGGGGCTGAGGCTTCCTTCCCCTTCAGCTGGGACCGGTTGTACGCGATCGCGGCCTTCACGAGGCGCCGCAGCGCCGCCTCGTTCGGCCGGTAAGCCTCGCAACCGGACGCCGGATCACATCGTATACTCCCGATCCGCCGTGCCAGGCGCGCGCGCCACAGCCGCTTCAGCTTCCCGAATCGGGGGGGTGTTTCGACATGGACCAACCGTCGTCGACGGCAATCGAAGGCGCGACTGTGCCTCCTGCGCCGGTGGCGAGACCCCCGCGGATCGCGCTGCGGGCCACGCTCCTCTCGTTGCTGTTCATGAACGCGCTTGGCGGCGTCCTTCGGATACTCCCGGGACTCGATCGGTTCGACGACCTGGCCGGATTCGTCGCTCTGGCCGTGGGGTGCGCTGGCGCGGGCGCGCTCGCCATCCACTCCGTAGGGGAACGATACACGAACTACGTTTGGCTGGCGGCTCCTCGAGGGGGGCAGTGGATCACGGCAGTTCTCCTCGGAGCAGGCGTCCTGGGCCTGAACCTGGCGTGGATTCCCTGGCTACCCGACGTCTTCCCCGGCTGGTGGGAGATGCGCGCCAGTTCTCTCGCCGGCGTGGATGCCCTCATCACCCCGATCGGCACGTTGATCATGGTGGGCCTCGTGACCCCGACGTGCGAGGAGCTGCTGTTCCGCGGCGTGATCCTCCGGTCGCTCCTCAAGCGCTGGGGAACGTGGCCCGCAATCCTGGTCTCGTCCCTGGTGTTCGGTTTGTTCCACCTGCACCCGACGGCCGTGCTGGACTCGTTCGTGTTCGGTGTTGTCGCCGGCTTCGCCGCGGTCGCCGCGCGCTCGGTGTGGGTCGCGGTGGGGATGCATGTCGTGAACAACTCGACCGCCGTAATCGGAGGCTGGATCAGTCCGGATGCCGAGCTCCCGATGTGGACGCTTGCCCCATCAATTGCCTGCCTCGGGATCGGCGCCTGGCTCCTGCTCCGCAGGCCCCGCGTGATGCGGGGCGCCGCGTCGCGGCCGGAGGCCGATCTGTTAAGCTGAATCGCGCCCCATACTCCCTATCCGCCGTCGAACCATTCTTGGAGGCGAGTCCGGTGGCCGGCGACCTGACGGGCCGAACCCTCGCGCAGTATCGCGTGACCGCCAAGCTCGGCGAAGGCGGAATGGGTGAGGTCTACCGAGCGACCGACACCAAGCTGAAGCGCGACGTGGCGATCAAGGTCCTGCCGGACGAATTCACCCAGGACGAGGATCGCCGGGCGAGGTTCGAGCGCGAAGCGCAGCTCCTTGCCCAGCTTCACCACCCCAACATCGCCGCGATCTTCGGGCTCGAGGAATGGGGCGGCGTGCGTGCCATCGTCATGGAGCTGGTCGAGGGTCCCACCCTGGCGGAGCGTCTGCTGGCCGGCTCCTTGCCCGTGAACGAGTGCCTGGCCATCGCCCGGCAGATCGCCGAGGCGCTGGAGGAGGCGCATGGCAAGGGGATCGTGCACCGCGATCTCAAGCCGCAGAACATCAAGATCACGAGTGCCGGCAAGGTCAAGGTTCTCGACTTCGGCCTGGCGAAGCGGCACCCGACGGCCTCGGGACCCCGGCTGGATGAGGCGATCACCGAGAGCCTCGGGACGCGCGCCGGCACCTTGCTCGGCACCGTGGGGTACATGGCGCCCGAGCAGGTGCGGGGCGAGGACGTCGATGGGCGGGCCGACATCTTCGCCTTCGGCTGCGTGCTCTACGAGATGTTGACCGGCAGGCGGGCGTTCGAACGGCCCACCGCGATCGAGACGCTCAGCGCGATCCTCCACGAGCAGCCGGTTCCCGCGAGCCGGAGCCGTCGCGATCTGCCGCCGAGCGCCGATCGACTCCTCACCCATTGCCTCGAGAAGGACCGCGCGCGGCGGCCGGCGTCCGGCCGGGAGCTAGGCGAGCAACTCGCCGCCATACGCGGTGGTTCCGGGACCGAGGACGCGGACGTCCCGTCGCTCGCGGTGCTGCCCTTCGCGGACATGAGCGCCGAGCACGACCAGGAGTACTTCTGCGAGGGGCTCGCGGAGGAGCTGCTCAATAGTCTGGCGAGGATTCGCGGCCTGCGCGTCGCCTCGCGCACGTCGAGCTTCCAATTCAAGGGGCTCGCGGCCGACACGCGCGAGATCGGAGAGCGCCTGGGCGTGCGCGCGATCCTGGACGGCAGCGTTCGCAAGGCGGCGACCCGGTTGCGGATCACCGTGCAGCTGGTCGATCCGACGAATGGTTACCAGCTCTGGTCCGAGCGCTACGACCGGGAACTCGTGGATGTCTTCGAGATTCAGGACGACATCGCACGCCGCATCGTCGAAGCCCTCGAGGTGCGGCTTCTGAGCGGCGAGTTCAGGGGTCGCCGAGACGGCGGTGCTCGCGACGCGAACGCCTTCGACCTCTACCTGCGAGGCATGAACTTCTTCTACCGCGGAACGCGCCGCGACTTCGAGTTCGCGCAGGAGCTCTTTCGCAAGGCAATCGAGCTGGATGGCCGTTACGCCAGCCCCTGGGCCGGGATCGCCGACTGCAACAGTCAGATCTTCCGGGAGTTCGATCGCCGAGCGCAGTATCTCGAGGAGGCACGCACGGCGGCGGCACGCGCGCTGGAACTCGACCCGGAGAGCGCGCCAGCCCATGCGTCTCTCGGATTCGCGCTTTCCTTGGCCGACCAGAGGGCCGCCGCGGAGGGGGCGTTCCAGACGGCTCTGCAGCTCGACCCCAGGCTCTTCGAGGCGTGCTACCTGTATGCGTCGGAGATGCTCTATGGCTGGGGGGATCTCGAGCGGGCCGCGGAATTGTTCGAACGTGCGTCCGAGGTCGATGGCAACGACTATCAGGCGCCGATCATCCTGGCCTCGGTCTATCTGGGGCTCGGTCGACCGACGCATGCGCACGGTGCGGCGAGGCGAGGGCTGCAGCTCGCCCGGGCGCAGCTCCAGCTGAATCCTGGTGACCTACGCGCCCTCTACATGAGCGCCCAGGCACTGGCCGTCCTCGGGGAGGAGCAGCAGGGGATCGAGCTGGCCAGGCGCGCTCGCGAGCTCGATGGCGACCGCACGGGACTGGTCCTCGTCAACGTCGCCGACGTTCTCGCCATCCTCGGCAGGAGGGACGAGGCGATCGCCTGTCTCGAGCTTGGTGTCACGCGAGGCTTTCGCCGCGAGACCGCCATCCGCTTCGATCCGTTTCTGGCCGCGCTGCGAGATGATCCGCGCTTCCTCGGTCTTCTCGACCGGATGAGGCGGGAGTCGATGGAGCCGCCCCTCTCCCAGGAATAGCAGCGTCCCGAAGCGGCCGGGGCAGGGACGGTTCCCGCCTCCAAGGTCTCGCCGCTGATCCTCAGTAGGATGAAGAATGGAGGCGGCGGGAATCGAACCCGCGCCGCCTCGAAACGCTAGCTGGTTGATGGCGCGCGACTTTCGTCGCAGCACCTTGATTCCACGCCGCTTCTCACCATCGATCGTGCCCCCTGGAGTCCCCTACTGTCCCCCGGAGTCGACCCCAGTCGTGGAGGTATTTTGGAGACGGTTGCGCTCCAGAAGTGGCGCTGTATCCAAGGGGGAACTCAGGTCGTCTGTCGTCTTGCTTCATGCCCGTTCGACTCGCGCCACCGGCACCATCCTCCGCCGGCCGGGTGTCGCGGCCCAGTAGCCGTAGGCCGCGATGGCCGCAAGAAGGATCGTACACAGGATTCCGGGCTGCGCGTGCCAGGCGGACCAGTCACTTGTCGGAGCCATGCTTCCGAGGTAGGTGGTCACCGACATGGTCATGACGCCGACGAGCCCCCAGCGGAGAAGCACAACCAGCATCACCACGATATGGACAAGGAGGAAGCCGCCGCCGATGAGGATAACTCTGGTTGACGGAGGTTCCAGCAGCGCGCCGATGATGTCGGGAAGAAACCACAGCGTTCCAGCAACGACTGCGGCCGGTATCGGGCGCCGCACCATGAACCGCCCGAGCACCATGAGGAGCGCGAGGACGAGCGACTCCATCACGCCCCATCCCAACCGTTCCGCCATCAGGGACCAGATATGGCGCTGGCCGAGCAGGCCCGGTAGGCCCCGAAGATCGACGAAGCCGGGGATTCCCTCCCTGGCCAGGACGGCGACCAGAATGAACCCCGCCAGCAGGACTATCGATCCTCCGGCCAGCAAGCCGGCCAGGACGGCACGACCGACCACAGGATCGCGGCCTCCCAGCTCCGATCTTCCCATGAGCCGGGTCCAGGAAACCAGCATCGAAGGCCAGATCCGCCGGACGTGAGGTTCAAACGCAAGGTAGACCATCGCTGACGTCACTCCCGTCCACACTGAGATGGCCATGATGCGCTCGTTCACCAGGACGTGGGAGATCGCTGCACCGGATACGAGAACGATGCCCGCCGTCAAGCCCCCGAGCCGGACCGCGGAGCGCACGTCCGCGCGTCCCCGGCGCAGGTTCGCGCGCGCCACCAGGATACTGATGAAGAACAGGAGGATGAAAAAGATACTGAGAACATCGAATGCCTCCGCTGAAGATTCTCGCGGCTCTGCGGCGAGTCGCTCAGCCTCTTCCAGGCCGAGTGTCGTGAACAGGGACAGGCGACCCTCGTTGGCACCGGCCTCAATCCGAAACGGGGTGGCCGGGTCGCGGGGTTCCCACGCGGCGCGCTGATCGGTCTGCATGAACCGTTGGTATCGAGGCTCGGTCCTCTTGAAGTCCGTCATGTCTAACCCTGCGAGCTGGAATGGAAGCGACCAGTCATACTCTGCTGATTCCACCTCCGTGGCCGGGGCCTCGCGATAACGACGCGGTAACGCGACGAATGTCTCCAGCCTTCCATCCATCCCGAGGGAGACCAGGATCTCACCCGTGGTTTGCGGGAAGGGATCCCATCGTGTCACCTCCTTGCCGGTCTCCGGCCTGAACCCGTGGGGGCCCTGGCGGTACCAGAATTGCAGCACGCCAGCCTCGGGGTCACGCAGGCGCTCGGCCGAACCCTCGTCACGGAGCCGATCGTAGGCAGGGGACCGGAACGAATACCCGATGGCTGTGTCGGCAGGGTCCTCATAGACTGGCTCGGTATAACCGAGTTGACCGACGATTTCCGTGGCGCGGTCGATCAGCACCGCCGGCGGCTTGTCGAGTGGCAGATAGGCATGTAGCCCATAGTGCCCCATGAGGGAAATGCCACCGATGAACAGCACCACGGCCGCACTGGCCAGCGAGAGGGCTCGGCCGGGTAGCAGGGTTTCTGCAACGCCGGCGGCCGCCACCATCTCGGGCGACGGAGTTTCCCCCGCCAGGAGCGCGGCAGCAAGCGGATCCCCGCCGGGAAGAGCCGCCGCCACGGCGAGGGCCGATGGTGGGCGCTCAGCAGGATCGACAGCGAGGCAGCGGAGTATGACGCGATCCACCACCGGGTCCAGGCCGTCAACGTGATCCGACGGGGTGGTGGGGGTTGACTCGGTCTGCAAGCGGGCGATCTCCTCACCGCTCGTGCCGGGGTACGCCATCCGGCCCGTGAACAGCTCGTAAAGGACAAGGCCGAGGGCGAAGAGGTCGCTGGCGGTAGTGACCTCCTTGCCGGCGCGTTGCTCCGGCGCCATGTACGCTGGTGTCCCCGCGGGGATGTCGGCGCCATCAATCTGATCGGACAAGGCTGCGAGTCCGAAGTCCGTGATCTTGGCTTGGCCCCGGCCGTCGATCAACACGTTGGCCGGCTTGAGGTCCCGATGGAGGATCCCCTGCTCGTGAGCCCCGGCCAAACCCGCACAAAGCTGGCGGGCCAGCTGCACTGCCTTGTCCTTGGGGAAATGACCGATTCTGCGGAGGAGCGATGCGAGGTCCTCCCCATCCACGTATTCCATCGAGAGAAAATGGTGCCCGTCCACTTCTCCCACGTCGTAGACACGGCACACATTCGGGTGTGTGACCTGCCGCGCCATGCGCACTTCGTTGAGGAGGCGACCGAGGCGATCGGGGCGGTTCTCGAACCTCGACGGCAGGAACTTCAAGGCGACGGGCTGGCCGAGCTTGAGATCGTCGGCCCGATAGACCTCTCCCATGCCTCCGCGGCCCAGCAGGCTGACGATCCGGTAGCGCTTGGCGACCGTCGTCCCCGGGACGAAACGATTGCGCTCTTCGCGGGGCCGCGGAGCCGTCTCCGGAAAGCCTGGACGGTGATTCGTTTCCGTCGGGGCGGAGGTCCGCTCCAGGTCGTCGCCACAGTCCCCGCAGAATCGCTGACCGTCTGGAACCGGGCTATGGCAAGAAGGGCAGTCAGGCACGCTAAGCTCCTCGGTGATCGACACGGACAGGCGCCGCCATTCCGCGAGAGGAACGGTAATCTCGTGTTGCCCGATCTACGTTGCGATGCTGCGGCCCATGTTCGGCCAAGCCTACCAAGGAATGGAAGTTCGTAGAAGAAGAACCAAGGGAACCGTCAGGTGTTGTCCTGTCGACAGAACAAGATAGCGGCACGTGGACGCGGGACAGATTCCCGGATCCATCCGCAAGTAACTTATTATAAATGAGTTAGAGTGGTGGAGGCGGCGGGAGTCGAACCCGCGCCGCCTCAAAACGCTAACCGGCTGATGGCGCGTGGCTTTCGTCCTAACTTGCCGGGAATTCGTTGCCTTCTCGGAAACTCGTTGTGCTCTGGAGTGCTCCCCAGTCTTGGAGACATTTTGGAGACGGCGCCTCGCCATTCACGGAAGCATGCGAGGCTCCGACGATCCAGAGGTATCCGAGGCGCTGGCGCGTTTGGCCGGCAGTCTGCCGCGTCCATCAGAACCGTCGCCTGAACGCCCGGAAAGAAGCGCGCCCTCAGGGGCGACCGCGGTCGAAGGCGCATCCCGCGCTCGGCCCCCCTTGCAATGCCGCCCCGTGCGCCGTATACTGAACCGCATGGTTCAGTATAAACAGGCCCGCCTCGATGACTCGTTCGCCGCGCTCTCGGATGCCACCCGACGCGGCGTTCTGGAACAGCTCGGCCGTTCCGACGCTTCGATCACGGACCTTGCCGAGAAGTTCCACATGACCCTAACAGGCATGAAGAAGCACGTCGGCGTCTTGGAGGAGGCCGGGCTAGTCACCACGGAGAAGGTCGGGCGCGTGCGGACCTGCAAGCTCGGCCCGCGCCGATTGAAGGAAGAGACGGCATGGCTCGAGAGGTACCGCCAGCTCTGGGATTCACGCTTCGACATGTTGGACAAGGTTGTCGAGGAACTGAAACGGAAGGAGAAGATCGATGGACGCAAGAAGAGAGAGTGAGGCCACACCGATGAAGAACCGCACGACTGTGGAACGGAAGTCCGACCGTGAGCTGGTCGTCACGCGAACCTTCAACGGTCCGGCGCGCCTGGTGTTCGAGGCCTGGAGCAAGCCCGAGCTGTTCAAGCGATGGTGGGTACCGAAGTCGATGATGGGGATGTCCCTGCTTTCCTGCGAGATGGATGTCCGTGCCGGGGGCAAGTACCGTCTGGTGTTCGGCGTCGATGGCTCGAAGGTGATGGAGGTCTTCGGCAGGTACATCGAAGTGACACCGCACTCGCGTCTCGTCTGGACCAATGAGGAAGGGGATGAGTGGGGAGCCGTCACCACGGTGACGTTCGAGGAGAAGGGCGGCCAGACGCTGCTGGTCAAGCACGACCTCTATCCCTCGAAGGCAGCTCTCGACGGTGAACTCGCCTCCGGGGCGGCCGAGGGGCTGCCCGAGCAGTTCGAGCAACTGGATGAGTTCCTCCTCACCCTGGGCGCGAACTTGGGACGGTCATGAACTCGTCGATCTGCCGGTCCGCCGCCTGGCTCATTCGTCTCAATCTCGATCCCTCATGAGACCCGGGAAACGGAGCTTGAACCTCCGATGTGCCGCGTCAGCTTCTTCATCTACTACCGCAGTCGACTCAGTTGCCTGCCGCGTTCTCGGCGCTCATCGAGCCCCTGCCGTACACATGTCTCCATGGAGACGGCGGGGGCGGTTCCCGCGTCCAGGATCTCGACCTGTGTTTTCAGTAGGTTGAATGGTGGAGGCGGCGGGAGTCGAACCCGCGTCCGGAAGAGCTCCACGGCCGGCATCTACATGCTTAGCCCGTCCTGTTGTCTCGCCCCCTCCCTGCAGGACGGGCAGGATGGAGGGGGCCAGCCCGTCTGTTTTCGCGGAGCGCGTCCGGGCGCCGGCGCTCCACTATCCCGCTGTGCGGCGCCCTTTCACCCCCCGCGGGAGAAGGAGTGGAGGACGGGCCACCTAAGTTTAGTTAGGCAGCCAGAGCAAGCTGCTGGTTGGCAGTTGTCTTTAGTTTCCACAGTTTTACGAGGATGTGGGCCTCGGCATGCTCCGGTCGCTTCATCACCCCCGTCGAAGCCGTTACGCCCCCACATGGAGAGTCATCGACCTGGCGGAGGTAACGGTAACACCGGGGAGCGGGCGGGGCAAGGTGGAGAGTCCTTCGACTCGCTTCGCTCGCTCAGGACAGGTTCAGGACCCTTCGGGGCTCCGGGCCAGGCTGAAGGCGAGCCCCTCGATCTGGATCTTGAGGTCCACGTCCTTGAGGGAGACCCCCTCCGGGGCGCGGAGGCGCTCCGGGACGAAGTTCAGGACGGCGCGCACGCCGGCGCCGACCACCCGGTCGAGGAGCGTCTGTGCCGATCCCGCGGGGACCGCCAGCACCGCGATGTTGACCCGCTCGTCGCGCACCAGCCGCTCGATCTCGTCGATGTGGCGAACCGGGATGCCGCCGCGCGACGCGGTGCCGACCTTCGCGGGGGCGTTGTCGAGCAGCGCCACGATCCGGCACCCCTCGGAGTTGAACCCGCGGTAGTCGGAGAGCGCCAGCCCGAGGTTCCCGGCGCCGACTATCACCACCCTGAGGTCCCGGTCGAGGCCGAGGATCCGGATCACCTGCTGCCGCAGCTCGCGGACGTTGTAGCCGACGCCGCGGACGCCGAACTCGCCGAAGTAGGCGAGGTCCTTGCGGATGAGCGCGGAGTTCAGGTGGAACTGGCCGGCCAGGTCCTTGGAGGAGATCGTCTCGACCCCGGTCTGGTCGAGCGTGGTGAGGCAGCGCAGGTAGATCGACAGCCTGGTCGTGGTCGACTCGGAGATGTGCCGGGACTTGCGAGCGGAAGTGCGGTCCATGTTCGCCTGCGTTTCAGGGGTCTCAGATCAGCTGCACCGGCCCCCAGAACTTGAGTGCCATCTCGTTGACGAGGGCCAGGATCCGATCGGGGAAAAGGCCGAGATAGAAGACCGCGGCGACCGCGATCCCCGCTGAAATCGCCAAGGGGATCGGCACCGGCGACGAGCGCTGATCGCCCGTCTCCTCGGTCATGTACATGCGCGCCACCACTCCCAGGTAGTAATAGGCCGCGATGGCGCTGTTGACGGCGAGGACGATCGCGAGCCCCAGCAGGTGGGCGTCGAGGGCGCTCTTGAAGATGAACCACTTCCCCAGGAACCCCGCCGTCGGAGGGATGCCGGTCAGCGACAGCATGAACGCCGTCATCGCCGCGGCCATCGCCGGACGCCGCCGCCCGAGACCGACGAGATCGTCGAGCCGGTACCCTTCCTCCCGGTCGGGCTGGCTGCGTCCCACCAAGACCGCGACCGAGAAGGCGCCGAGGTTCGCGGCGACATACGCCAGGAGGTAGAACACCACGCTCTCGACCCCGGCCATGGTCCCGGTCGCGACGGCGAGCAGCACGTAGCCGGCGTGGGCGATGCTGGAGTAGGCGAGCAGTCGCTTGAGGTTGCGCTGCGCCAGCGCCACCACGTTCGCCGTCGTCATGGTGAGCGCGGCGAGGAGCCCCAGGAGCGGCGCCCAGCGCGCGACCGATGCCGGGTCGCCGAAGCCGACGTGCAGCACCCGCAGCAACCCCGCGAACGCAGCGACCTTCGTCGCCGCCGCCATGAAGGCGGTGACCGCGGCGGGCGCCCCCTCGTAGACGTCGGGGATCCAGAAGTGGAAGGGGGCGATGCCGATCTTGAACCCGAACCCGACGAGCAGGAGCGCCAGCCCCGCGAAGAGCGTCAGGCTCGGCGAGGCCTGGCGCGTCACCAGGAGATCGCGCACCCGCTCCAGGTCCAGCGTGCGCGTCGCCCCGTAGACGAGCGCCATCCCGTAGAGGAGGAAGCCGCTCGAAAAAGCCCCGAGCAGGAAGTACTTCATCGCCGACTCCAGCGCGGTGGCGCGGCCGCGCGCGTAGGCGGAGAGCAGGTAGAAGCAGAGGGAGAAGATCTCGAGCCCGAGGAACAGGCTGACGAAATCGCGCGACCCCGTCATCACCGTCATCCCAAGCGTACAGAACAGCAGTAGCGAGTAGTACTCCGAGCGGAGATCGTACCCGGCGTGGAAGTACACCGCGGAGAGCAGGCACGCCGCGGCGGCGGCCCCGAGCAGGATCAGGTCGAACAGGATCGCGAAGCGATCGAGCGCCAGCATCCCGGGGCCCGCGCTCGGGGGATCGGACCACCACGAGACGCATACCCACGCGGTGGCGCCGAGCACCGCCAGGCTGACGTAGGGCGCCGCCGCCTCGGACTCGCGCCGCAGCGACAGCAGCAGGAGGAGCAGGCCCCCCACGGCCAGAACGATCTGCGGCCCCAGCGGGGCGATGTCCACGGCGACCCGGATAGCCTCCATGCGCGCCTCACCTCACCAGCAGGAACCACAGGATGAAGACCACGCCGAGGAAGAACGACAGCGCGTAGTTGCGGACGTATCCGGTGTGGAACAGCTTGACGATCTGGCCGGCGATCTGGACCCCGGCGCCGCCGCCGTTGACCGTGCCATCGACCACGTGCCGGTCGAACCGGTCGAGCGCCCACGCTCCTCCGAAGAAGGAGCGCACGAAGATCGCCTGGTAGATCTCGTCGACGAAGTACTTCCCCTTGAGCACCCGGTACAGGCCGCCTGCGCGCGCCGCGATCCGCGCCGGAGCCTCGGGGCGCGCCTGGTACAGAGTGCGTGCCACCGCCCACCCCGCAACCGCGATCAGCGCGGCGACAACGAGCAGCCAAACGTGCCCGCCCGCCGCGGCGTGCCCTGACCCCTCCACCGCCGCGTGCGCGAGCGGGGAGGCGAGCGCCGGCTCCAGCCACCCCTCGAGGAAGTTCCCGAAGCCGAGCGCGACCGGCAGCCCGAGCAGCCCGCCCACCGCCGAGAGGACCGCCAGGATCCAGAGCGGCACGGTCATCACCCCGGGCGACTCGTGCAGGTGGTGCCGGGCATCGGCGCTCATGCGGGTTGCGCCGAAGAAGGTGAGGTAGATCAGGCGGAAGACGTAGAACGCGGTCAGCAGCGCCGTGACGCTTCCCAGCATCCAGAGCCAGAGGTGCCCATCCTCCCACGCCTTGCCCAGGATCTCGTCCTTGCTGAAGAAGCCCGCGAGCGGCGGGATGCCGGCAAGCGCGAGCGCGCCGATCAGCATGGTGCGGTAGGTCGCGGGCAGATGGGCGCGCAGGCCGCCCATCTTGGGCATCTCCTGCTCGCCCGACATCGCGTGGATCACCGAGCCCGCGCCCAGGAAGAGGAGCGCCTTGAAAAAGGCGTGCGTGACCAGGTGGAAGATCCCGGCGCTGAACGCACCGACGCCGCAGCCAAGGAACATGTAGCCGAGCTGCGAGACGGTGGAGTACGCCAGCACCTTCTTGATGTCGGTCTGCACCAGCGCGATCGTCGCCGCCAGGAACGCCGTCGCGGCCCCGACCACGGCCACGGTCGCGAGAGCCGCGGGGGCGTTCACGTAGACGACGCTCGACCGCGCCACCATGTAGACACCCGCGGTGACCATGGTGGCGGCGTGGATCAGGGCCGAGACCGGGGTGGGGCCCGCCATGGCGTCCGGCAGCCAGACGTACAGCGGCACCTGGGCCGACTTGCCGGTCGCCCCGACGAACAGCAGCAGCGCGATGAGCGTCACCGCAGCGCCCGCCCCTCCGGCGCTGGCGGCGACGGTCTGGATGTCGAGCGTCCCGAAGTGCACGAACATCAGGAGCATCCCGAGCATGAACCCGAAGTCGCCGATCCGGTTCACCAGGAACGCCTTCATTCCGGCGGTCGCCTTCGCGACGTCCTGGTACCAGAAGCCGATGAGCAGGTAGGAGCAGAGCCCGACCCCTTCCCAGCCGACGAACAGCACCACGTACGAGGAACCGAGCACGAGCGTCAGCATCATCGCCATGAACAGGTTCAGGTAGGCGAAGTAGCGCGAGTATCCCGGGTCGTCGTGCATGTAGCCGATGCTGTAGACGTGGATGAGGAAGCCGACCCCGGTGACGACCAGGATCATCACCGCCGACAGCGGGTCGAGGACGAATCCCCAGTCGACCGCCAGCCCGCCCGCCGCCGAGGCGGGGATCCAGGTCCCGACCGTCACCTGCGCCCGCCGGTGCTCCGGGTCCCAGCGCAGCGAGGGACCTCCGCCGGCGCCGAGATCCTCTCCCGCCCCGCTCAGCGCGACGACCGCGCCGACCGACAGCACGAAGGAGGCGAGGACGGCGCCGCAGGCGATCGTGCCGATGGCGCGCCTCGACAAGCGGCGGCCCAGGAGGCCGTTCGCGAGGAAGCCCGCCAGCGGGAGAAGCGGGATCGCCCAGATCCAGCGCAGCATCAGCGGCTCACCATTTCAGCAGGTTGATGTCGTCGACGCTGGTCGAGCGCCGGCGGCGGAATATCGCCAGGATGATCGCCAGCCCCACGGCCGCCTCGGCCGCGGCCACCGCCATCACGAAGAAGACGAAGACCTGCGCGTCGGAGGCGCCGAAGCTGTCGGCATACGCGACCAGCGTCAGGTTCACGGCATTGAGCATCAGCTCGATGCTCATGAAGATCACGATGGCATTGCGTCGCGCCAGCACGCCCACCACGCCGATGGTGAAGAGCAGCGCGGCGATTGCGAGATACCACTCCGTGGGGGGCCTCATGCGGACGGCTCCTGCGGATCGGGGGTCTCCGCGAACGCACGCGCGATCACCAGAGCCCCGACCATCGCCACGAGCAGCAGCACCGAGGCCAGCTCGAACGAGACCAGGTGGTTCCGGAACATCTCCTCGGCGACCCTCTCGACCGTGCCGTGCCCCGCGTCGGCGACCTCTTTCATCGCGAAGGTGGAGCGCGAGCGGCGCATCGCCAGCACCATGAGCGAGAGGAAGGCCGCCCCGGCGAAGACCGCCATGACGCGCTGGAACGCCCCGGCGCGGGGCGGATGCAGCTCGGCCTTGAGGTCGAGCAGCATGATGACGAACAGGAACAGCACCATGATGGCGCCGGCGTAGACGATCACCTGCACCGCCGCCAGGAACGGCGCCCGCAACAGCAGGAAGAAGACCGCCAGGCAGGCGAGGTTCACGATCAACGCCACCGCGTTCACGACCGGGTTGCGATGCAGCACGACCAGCAGCGCCGCGACGACCGCGACGACCGCGGTGACGACGAACACGATCATCTCGAGAGGGAGCGCCTCGAGACTCATCGTGTGAACCCTCCGAGCCAGGGCAGCCCCATCGCGATCCCGATGCCGACGTAGACCAGGTTGGCGAGCGCCAGCGGGAACAGCACCTTCCACCCGAGGTCCATCAGCTGGTCGTAGCGGAACCGCGGCAGGGTCCAGCGGACCCATACGAAGAGGACGAGCAGGAAGGCGATCTTCGCGGCGAACACGGCCATGTGCGTGAGGCCGATCGCGGTCACCGACCAGCCGGCCTGCTGCAGGTCGAAGAACGGCAGGTGCCAGCCGCCGAGGAACAGGGCCGCCATCAGCGCCGACACGGTGACCATGTGCGCGTACTCCGCCATGAAGAACATGGCGAACTTCATGCTGGAGTACTCGGTGTGGTAGCCGGCCACGAGTTCCGACTCCGCCTCCGGGAGGTCGAACGGCAGGCGGTTGGTCTCGGCGAAGCAGGCGACGAAGAAGACCAGCCCGGCGATCGGCTGCGTCACCAGGTTCCAGTGCCAGAACCCGCCGGCCTGAAGCTGAACCACCTCGGAGAGGCGCAGGCTCCCCGTGACCATCAGGACGCCGATGAGCGACACGCCCATCGACAGCTCGTAGGAGATCACCTGGGCGCCGGCGCGCAATCCCCCCATGAGCGAGTACTTGCTCCCCGACGCCCAGCCGGCGATCATCAGCCCGTAGACGTTCAGCGAGCCGAGCGCCAGGACGTAGAGGATCCCCATGTTGACGTCGGCGATGGCGAGCGAGATGTTGCGGCCGCCGATCTCGATCGACGAGCCGAAGGGGATCACCGCGAAGCCGGCGAGCGCCGCGGCCAGCGTCAGCACGGGGGCGAGCAGGTAGAGCGGCTTGTGCGCGTTCGCCGGGACGATGTCCTCCTTGAACAGGAACTTGAGCCCGTCCGCGAGCGGCTGCAGCAGTCCCATCGGTCCGACGCGGTTCGGGCCCGGACGGTCCTGCATCGCGGCGCTCACCTTGCGCTCGACCCAGACCATGTAGGCGACGACCGTCAGCAGCAGGACGAGGAAGACCGCGACCTTGACGCCCGCCTCGATGAGCACCGCGGTCATCGCGCCCCCGCGGCGGCCGCCGCACCCGGCAGGTCGGCGCCGAGCAGACCGATCGCCGCGTAGTCGATCCCCGCGAAGGCCGGAATCGCCCCGGCGACCGCGTCCAGCACTTCGGCCGGGGACGGGTAGCGCTCCGTCCAGCCGGCGTGCTTCCCGATCCGCACCGCCACCTCCCACAGCGGGCGCGCCTCGCCCACGGCCCGCACCGCGGGGCGCACCCGCTGCACGCGGCCATTGCAGTTGGTCCAGGTCCCCTCGACTTCCGCCCAGGCCGCCAGCGGCAGGACCAGATGCGCCCGCTCCAGCATCGTGGTGGCGCCGGATCGCTCGAGCACCACCAGCGTATCGAGGTGCTGCAGGAGCGCGGGGGCGAGGATGCCGTCCGCGAGCGCGCTCTCCCCGGCCACCAGCAGGGCGCGGATCTTCCTCTCCTCGAGCCCCTGCCTGATCGCCTCGAGCCCCCGGCCGTCGACCGCGGCGGCCCCGCAGATCTCGAGCGCCCCGCGGCGGTTGGGAGTGCGGTCGGCGTTCAGCAGCAGCCCGTCGTCGACCCCTTCGACATGCGCGGGGAAGGCGAGCCTCTCGCTCCCCAGATCGCCGAGCAGGCGGCGCAGCAGGAAGATCTCCTCGTTCGTGGCGCGCGCGCTCAGCACGAACGCCACGGACCCCGGGCCCCCCTTGTCGGCGGCCTCGCGCAGGCGCACCCAGACGGCGCGCGCCGCGTCGTCCCAGCTCAGCGGCTTGAGCTCCCCGCCGTCGCGCGCCTGCGGCACCCGCAGCCGCGGCTTGTCGTAGAGGTCGCGGAAGATCAGCCTACCTAAGTCGCACATCCAGTAGTCGTTGACGGCGGTGTTGGTGCGCGGCAGCAGGCGCTCGATGCGGCCGCCGTGCACGTTCATGTTGGTGTTGACGCTGACGTTCACGTTGCAGCCGCGCGAGCAGCCGGGGCAGATCGAGGCGGTGTCCTTGAGGAACCAGACCCGCGACTTGAAGCGGAACTCCTTGAGGGTCAACGCCCCGACCGGGCAGATGTCGGTCACGCAGCCGGAGTAGGTGTTGTCGAGCCGGCGCCCCTCGACGACGTTCAGCTCGGCCCGGACACCGCGCTCGGTGATCGCGAGCTCGTGCGTCCTGGTGATCTCGTCGGTGAAGCGGACGCAGCGGGAGCAGAGAATGCAGCGCTCCTGATCGAGGACGATGTGCTCGCCGATGTCCAGCTTCTTGGCGTAATGCTCCTTGTCCCCGACCAGCCGGCTCCGTCCCGGGCCGTGCTCGACCGAGAACCACTGCAGCATGCACTCGCCCGCCTTGTCGCAGATCGGGCAGTCGAGCGGATGGTTCAGCAGCAGGAACTCCATCACCCCCTGCCGGGCCCACCTGGCGCGGTCGTTGTCGGTGTGGACGACCATCCCCTCCGCCACCGGCGTGCCGCAGGCGATCTGCGGCTTCGGCGCCTTCTCGACGTCCACCAGGCAGATACGGCAGTTGCCGGCGACCGTGAGGCCCGGGTGGTAGCAGAAGCGGGGGACGTTGAGATGATGCTGGTCGCACACCTCGATGATCGTCTGCCCGTCCTGCGCCTCGTATTCCTTCCCGTCGATGGTGAGCTTGGGCATCCGGTTACCGGCTCGCCGTTGCCCTGGGCAGGCAGACGGCGGTGTGGTTGTCGATGTGGTGGACAAAATCGGCACGGAACTTCGTCAGGTACGAGGGGACGGGGCCGGCGGCCGCATCTCCGAGAGGGCAGATCGTCTGGCCGTTGATCCGCGAGGCGACATCGTTCAAGAGCTCGAGGTCCTCGAGGCGTCCTTCGCCTCCCTCGATCCGGTGCACGATCTTCTCCATCCAGTCGCAGCCGACGCGGCACGGCGTGCACTGACCGCACGACTCGTGCGCGAAGAAGCGGCAGTTCACGAGCAGCGCCTTCACCATGCAGGCCGAGGAATCGAGCACCATGGTGGCCGCGGAGCCGAGCATCGAGCCCTTCGCCCGCAGCGCGTCGAAGTCCATCGGCACGTCGATCTCGGACGCATCGAGCACGCCCACCGAGGCGCCGCCGGGGATGACGGCCTTGAGCGGGCGATCGGGGTGCAGCATGCCCCCGCCGTGGATCTCGATCAGATCGCGCAGCGAGATCCCCATCGCGGTCTCGTAGACCCCCGGCCGCTTCACGTGGCCCGAGAGGCAGTAGAGCTTGGGGCCCGAGTTCTTCTCGCGACCGATCGCCGCGAACCACTCGGGGCCGCGCGTCATGATGAACGGCACGTTCGCGAGCGTCTCGACGTTGTTGATGGTGGTGGGGCAGGCGTAGAGCCCCGCGGCCGCCGGAAACGGCGGCTTCAGGCGCGGGAACCCTTTCCCCCCCTCCAGCGAGGTCATCAGCGCCGTCTCCTCGCCGCAGATGTAGGCGCCGGCGCCGCGGTGGAGGATGACCTCGCAGTCCCAGCCGCTGCCGAGGATGTTCTTGCCGACATACCCCTTCGCCCGCGCCTCCTCGAGCGCCGCGAGCAGCACCGTGTAGGCGTGGTAGTACTCGCCGCGGATGTAGATGAACGCATGGTTGGCGCGGATCGCGTAGGCGCCGATCAGCGTCCCTTCGATCACCAGGTGCGGGTCCTTCTCCATCAGCAGCCGGTCCTTGAAGGTCCCCGGCTCCGACTCATCGGCGTTGTTGATGAGGTAATGCGGCTTCGTCTTCTCCTTCGGCATGAACGACCACTTCAGGCCGGTCGGGAACCCCGCGCCGCCGCGCCCGCGCAGCCCCGAGGCCTTCACCTTGTCGACCACCGCCGCGGGCTGGAGCGCCAGCGCCTGGGAGAGCGCCTGGTAGCCGCCGTCCGCGAGGTAGGTACCAAGGAGGTGCGAGTCCGGCTTGCCGCAGCGCGCGGTGAGCACGGGCCGGAACGGCGGCGGGGTGCCGGCGCTCATCGCGACCACTCCTCGAGGAGTTCCTCCACCCGGCGCGGGGTGAGGCCCTCGTGATAGTCGTCATTGACCTGCATCATCGGGGCGGTGCCGCACGAGCCCAGGCACTCGACCTGCACCAGCGAGAACTTCCCGTCCGCGGTCTTGCCCCCCGGGTCGATCCCGAGCTTGCGGCAGATCGTCGCGGTGATCTCCTCCTCGCCGCGCAGGTTGCAGGAGAGCGAGCGGCAGACCTGGAGGTGCTTGCGGCCCACCGGCGCGCGGTGGAACATCGTGTAGAAGGAGAGGACCTCCTCGACCTTGGCCGGCGGCATGTCGAGGCGCGCCGCGACCCACGCCTTGGCCTCCGGCGGCACGAAGCCGTGCTCGCGCTGGACCACGTGCAGCACCGGCAGCACCGCGGAGGTCGCGCGCGGGTAGCGCGCCACGATCCGGTCGATCTCCTCGAGGACGTTCGCGGCGAAGTTCATCTCAGCGGTCGCACTCCCCCATCACCGGGTCGAGGCTGGCGATCACCGCCACCACGTCGGAGAGCATCCGGCCCTCGACCAGCGCCGGAAGCGCCTGCAGGTTGTAGAACGACGGCGGCCGGATGCGACAGCGATAGGGGGACCGTCCCCCCTCGCTCACCAGGTAGAACCCCAGCTCACCCTTTGGCGCCTCGATTGCGGAGTAGACCTCGCCGTGGGGCGGATCGAATCCCTCGGTCACCAGGATGAAGTGGTGGATCAGCTCCTCCATGCTGGTCAGCACCTTGTCCTTCTTCGGCATCGCCAGCTTCGGGTCGTCCACCATGACCGGTCCGTCGGGGAAGCGCGCCATCACCTGGTTCAGGATGCGTACGCTCTGGCGCATCTCCTCGATGCGCACCAGATAGCGGTCGTAGGTGTCGCCGTCCCCGCCCACCGGCACCTCGAAGTCGAACGCCTCGTACCCGAGGTACGGCTGCGCCCGGCGCAGGTCCCAGTCGACGCCGCAGGCCCGCAGCGACGGCCCGGTGACCCCGAGATCCTTGGCCTGCGCGGCCGTCATGACGCCGACCCCGCGGGTGCGCTCGACGAAGATCCGGTTACGCGTGAGCAGGTTCTCGCACTCATCCACCACCTTCGGCAGCCGGTCGCAGAAGGTGCGCACCGCCCCGAGCCACCCTTCGGGCAGATCGCGCGCCACCCCGCCGAAGCGCGTGTAGGTGGTCGTCAGGCGAGCGCCCGTCAGCATCTCGAACAGGTCGTAGAGGTACTCGCGCTCCTGGAAGGTGTAGAAGAAGATCGTCATCGCCCCCAGGTCGATCGCGTGGGTTCCCAGCCACAGCAGGTGAGCGGAGATGCGCGCCAGCTCGCACACCGTCACCCGGATGGCGCGGGCGCGCGGCGGGATCTCGCAGGCGATCAGCTTCTCGACAGCCTGCGCGAAGGCGACGTTGTTCGACAGAGGGGCCAGGTAGTCGAGGCGATCGGTGTAGGGGATGAACTGGAGATACGTCTTGTTCTCGGCGATCTTCTCCATCCCGCGGTGCAGGTAGCCGAGGTGGGGCGTCGCCTTGACCACGACCTCGCCGTCGATGAGGAGCTCGAGCCGCAGCACCCCATGGGTCGCCGGGTGCTGCGGGCCCATGTTGATGGTCATCAGCTCGAGCCCGGAGGGATGGAGCTGCGGATCGCGGACGATCTCCATCGCGTTCGCTCTCCTACCCCGTCAGCGGGAAGTCGCGCCGCAGCGGATGACCTTCGAAGCCGTCCGGCATCATGATGCGCCGCAGATCGGGGTGTCCCGAGAAGCGGATCCCCACCAGGTCGAACGCCTCCCGCTCCGGCCAGTTGGCGGCCGGATAGACCGAGACGGCGGACGGCAGCGTGTCCCCCTTGAAGATCCGCGCCTTCAGCCGGAAGCGCCGGTTGGTGCGGAACGAGTAGAGGTGGTAGACGACCTCGTAGCGGTAGTCGTGCTCGGGGTAGTGGACCCCGCACAGGTCGGTGAGGAAATCGAAGTCGAGCGCCGGCGTCTCGCGCAGGAAGCGGAGGATCGCCTCGACCTGCTCCGGCCGCACCGCCACCGTCTCGTCCCCGCGGAACGCATGCTCCTCGAGCACCTCCGCAGGGAAGCGCTCCTTGAGCGCGGCCGTGGCGCCTAGGTCCATTGCAGGCCTCCCTTGCGCCAGGCGTAGACGAACCCGGTGAGGAGGATCCCGATGAAGACGAACATCGAGGTCAGGCCGTACATCCCGAGCCGGCGGTAGACCACGGCCCAGGGGAACAGGAAGGCGGTCTCGAGGTCGAAGAGGATGAACAGCATGGCGACGACGTAGAAGCGGACCGAGAACCGCTGGCGGGCCGAACCGCTCACCGGCAGGCCGCATTCGTACGGGTAGAGCTTCGCCGTGCCGCGTCGCCGGGAGCGTCCGAGCAGCGCCGACAGCACGAGGATGACCAGGGCCAGGCCTGTGGCGGCTGCGATCAGAACGAGGATCGGCAGGTAGCTCTCCTGCATCCGCCCCTCCGTCACGTGGCTGTGAGAGATTTCACAATACTCGGGCGGCGCATCGTAACATACGCCCCGAGAAGCGGTCAAAAGGGGTGCCGCCGCGGCCCGATCGGGTGGGAAAACGCCTTTTCCTGGTGCGCTTTGGCGGGTTGGGCTCAGCCCTTGCCGGAGGGGGCCGGCCCGTCGTAGATCACCTTGCCGTCCATCAGCCGGAAGGCCCGCTGGGCGCGCCGGGCGACATCCTCCTCGTGGGTGACGAGGATGATGGTGTTGCCGCGGCGGTGCAGATCCTCGAACAGCGCCATCAGCTCCTCGCCGGTCTTGCTGTCGAGGTTCCCGGTCGGCTCGTCGGCGAGGATGATCGACGGCGAGGTCACGAGCGCGCGCGCCACGGCCACCCGCTGGCGCTGGCCTCCCGAGAGCTGGTTCGGCATGTGCTCCATGCGATCGGCGAGCCCCACCGACTCGAGCGCCCCGCGCGCGCGCTTGCGCCGGTCCGCCCGCGACACGCCCGCGTAGATGAGCGGCAGCTCGACGTTCTGCAGCGCGGTGGTGCGAGCCAACAGGTTGAAGGTCTGGAAGACGAAGCCGATCTCGCGGTTCCGGATCTCTGCGAGCTGGTCGTCATTCAGCCGCGCGACCTCCTGCTCGTTGAGCCGGTAGGAGCCGCTGCTCGGGGTGTCGAGGCAGCCCAGCAGGTTCATCAGGGTCGACTTGCCGGAGCCGGATGGCCCCATGATCGACACCCATTCCCCCTTCTCGATCGCCAGCGAGACGCCGGCCAGCGCGTGCACCTCCTCGGTGCCCATCACGTAGGTCTTGCGCAGGTCCTTCACTTCGATGAGCGACATGGCCGCTTACGTCCCGGCCTGGTCCGGCGGAGCCGCCACCTGGATCTGCCGTGCCTCGATCAGCGTCCCCTTCGCCTTCTCGAGCGACACCAGCGACTTGTTGTAGTCGATGATCGCCAGGTTCTCCTGGCTCTCGGCGGTCGCGAGGTCCTCCTGGATCTGCAGGACGGTGAACGACGTCGACATGCCGTTGTCGAACTTCTTCTGCTCCGCCTCGACGTTCTTCTGCTGCAGCTCGCGGTTCTTGCGCGCTGCCTCGACGCGCTTGATGTTGGTGTTCACGTCGCGGACCTTCATCCGGACGTCGATGTCGGCGGTCAGGAGGAGGTTGTTCATCTGGGCGTCTGCCTGCTGCTGCCGCAGCGTGGTGGCGGTGTGCTGCGCCTTCGCCGCCTTGTTCCCCAGCGGAATGTCCAGGCGCACGCCGAGCGACCAGTCGGCGAACTCCGTGCGATCGAGATCGCCCAGCGCGTTGCCGAACGACTCATCGAAACCGAGGATCTCGCTGGTGCCCCCCAGCCCCTCAAGGTTGTAGCTTCCAAACGCGCTCAGATCCCATTGCGTCGCCTTGCGATCGATCCGCTCCTGCAGCTCGTAGTTCTGGAGCGCCAGCCGCTGCTGGTCGAGCTCGGGGCGGTTCAGCTTCGCCGACTCGAGGGCGGCGTCCGTGTCGGGGCTGAGCGGCTGGAACGAGGGGCTGTCGGCCGGGATTATCGTCGACCGCCAGATGGGGGAATCGGCCGGCGGGTTCAGGAGCTTCCGCAGCGCATCCTCCGCGTTGCGAACCCTCGCGTCGGCGACGATCACTCCCTCCTCGCGGCTGGCGACACCCGCCTCCGCCTGGGTGACGTCGATGGGCGCCATCGTCCCGACCTCGACCTTCGCCCGGTTCATCTGCAGGAGCTCCCCGGCGAGGCTGAGCGACTGCTGCTTCACCTGCAGGTCCATGCGCGCGAAGACCAGGTCCCAGTAGGCGAACTCGGTTGCCTGCACCGTCGTCATCACCGTGTCCCGGAACTGCGCCTGGGAGATGCGCGTCGTGTTCTGCGCGATCTCGATGGGCGCCTGGTTCACGTCCACCCCGAACCTGCGCAGCAGCGACTGCTCGTAGCGCAGGTTCAAGGCGGTCTCGTAGGTGGGATCGAGCAGGAAGAAGTTCGCGCTGGTGTCGGAGGCCTGGAACTGGACCTGGAACTGTCCGCCCCACACCGTGGGATCGTTCCAGGTGGAGACGAGCTGGCGACCGCGGATCGAGGTCTGGGGCGGGCCGGAGAACGGGTCCACGTTCTCGCTGACCTGCTCGAACTCGGTATACGAGGTCGACAGCAGTGACTCGAAGCCGGCGCGCGCCTGCTCCTCCCCGGTGCCGCTCACCTCGATGTCGTAGCGCTGCACCGCGATGTCGAGGTTGTGGGCGAGCGCCATGGCAAGGCAATCCTGGAGGCGCAGCGAGACCTGCAGCTCCGCCGGCGGGTCCTGTGCATTGACGGCGGGCGCGCCGAGGGCGGCCATTGCCACGGCAAGGAGCGCCGCCAGCGGGCGACGGGCTCGGGAGACGCGTACCTGGGGGTTCATCCGAGTTCCTCCCTCTCCGAACGGACAGGTGTCCGCCTGGCTACTCTGCAAGTGCCTTTCAATACGGTCGGTTCGCGATCAGGGTTTCACTCCGGAGCCGGCTTCTGCAAGGAGACAGGCCGCCCGCTGCCCGGGGGCGGTCTCGAGGAGCCGGGGGACGGTCTGCGGGCAGCGGTCGAACGCCTCGGGGCAGCGCGGATGGAACGCGCATCCCGGCGGTGGGTTCACCGCCGACGGCACCTCCCCCGGCAGGACGATTCGCTTCCGCCCGGAGACCGGGTCGTGAGTCGGTATGGCCGAGAGGAGCGCCCGGGTGTATGGGTGCTGCGGCGACCGGTACAGGTCCCCGGAATCCGCCTCCTCGACGATCTTCCCCAGGTACATCACCGCGACCCGGTCGGCGACGTGCTCGACGACGCGGAGATCGTGCGAGATGAACAGGTAGGCGATGCCGAACCGCGCCTGCAGGTCCATCAGCAGGTTGATCACCTGGGCCTGCACCGAGACGTCGAGCGCCGAGACCGGCTCGTCCGCGATGATCAGCTTCGGCTGCACCGAAAGCGCCCGCGCGATCCCGATGCGCTGCCGCTGCCCGCCGGAGAACTCGTGCGGGTACTTCGTCATCACCGACGGGTCGAGACCGACCGTCTCGAGCAACCGCGCCACGCGCTCCTCCCGCTCGGCGCGGTTCTTCGCCAGCCGGTGGATCAGGATCGGCTCGCCGACGATCTCTCCCACCCGCATCCGCGGGTTCAGGGACGAGTATGGGTCCTGGAAGATGACCTGGAGATCGCGCCGTGCCCGCCGCATGTCGCCTGGCGCGAGCGCCAGGAGGTCCTGGCCGAGGAAGCGGACGCTCCCCGCGGTCGGCTCGAGCAGGCGCAGAATGCAGCGACCGAGGGTGGTCTTGCCGCTCCCTGATTCCCCCACGAGTCCCAGCGTCTCGCCGGCGCGGATCTCGAGATCCACCCCGTCCACCGCGCGCACCCAGTCGCGCGTCCGCCCGAGGAAGCTGGTCCCGGCGGGATAGTGCTTGGCGAGCCCGCGCACCTCCAGGATCGGCTCGGCCGCACGCGCCAGCGGGGCCGCCGCGGGAGGGG
>Ga0137321_1000089_pt1 | contig 36991 bp, 34 predicted proteins | sample EasRivERMZT399_2_FD_104758 | JGI IMG/M metagenome (GOLD analysis project Ga0137321, IMG submission 104758) | Soil microbial communities from meander-bound floodplain in the East River, Colorado, USA - East River MetaG ERMZT399_2 | ecosystem: Environmental > Terrestrial > Soil > Floodplain ... | reverse complement strand
CGGCGAGCCCCGCGACGCAGAGCCAGCGGGCGCGGCCGCGCAGCCTGGCAACGACTCCGAGCGCGAGCACCGAGACCAGGGCCAGGTACTCGCGAAACATGTAGCTGCCCCGGAAGACGGGGTGGAAGGTGGGCAGCCACTCGTAGACCGACGCCATGAAGAGGGGGTTCGAGGTGAGGTGGAACGGGAACAGCAGCAGGCGCGGCCCGACCGGATTCAGCAGGCAGGCGACCGGCAGGGCGGCCGCGATCCAGGCGAGGCGGCGCCCGCGAAGGCGCAGGCGCCAGGGCGCCCCCGCATCGCGCCAGGCGGCGAACGCCTCCGCGGCGAGATACGACCCGGCGAGCAGCCACCCAAGGACGAAGCCACCGTGCAGGTTCGCCCAGGCCGTGGCCAGCGGCAGCAGCAGCCACACCGCACGGTCTCCCAGCCGGCGATGGCGATCGAGCAGGAAGAGAAACACGGCCGCCAGCAGATAGCTCCACAGGTGCGGCCGCTCGAGCAGTCGGGCAGCGACCAGGATCATGGCGATCGCCAGCAGGGGCGCCAGCACCAGGGGACGCGCTCCCATGCCGCGGGCGGCGGCGGCGACCGCGGCGAAGGCGCCCGCCGCGAGCAGCCCCTTGAGCAGGATCAGCCCGTTGACGCCGAAGCCCCGGTGGACGAGGGCGAAGAGGACGGCCGCGCCCCACTCGTGCGGCACCAGCGGCCGTCCGGCGGCGGTGAACGAGAAGCGCTCGATCGTCGGCACCGCGCCTTCCGCCAGGACCGTCTCGCCGACCTTGAGATGAAGCCAGATGTCGTTGTTCGACATCGGCGTCCAGGCGAGCACCGCGAGCAGCGCTGCACCCCCCAGTCCGAAGGTGAGCGCGCCGAGGCGGGTGCGAAGGTCGGAGCGCGGACGGATCAGCGCGTTCCCCACTTGAGCTTGTGTTGCAGCACCCGGAAATAGCTGCGGCCCGGGAGGGTGACCATCCGCAGGTCGTGCGTGCTGCGCCGCACCCGGATCCGATCGTCGCGGGTGAGCGGCAGGCCGACCTGTCCGTCGAGGGTGAGGAAGACATTCTCGTCCCCCGTCCTGACCCCCGCCTCGAGCGTCAGCCCGCCGGGGATGACGAGCGGGCGATTGGTGAGCGTGTGCGGGCAGATCGGGGTTACCACGATCGCCTGGATCCCCGGGTGCACGATGGGCCCGCCGGCCGACAGGCAGTAGGCGGTGGAACCGGTGGGGGTGGACAGGATGAGGCCGTCCGCCTTGTACACCGTGATCGGCTGGCCTTCCACGGTGAGCTCGATGTCGAGGATGCGCGCCAGCGCACTTTTGTTGATCACGACATCGTTGAGCGCGCGGTAGCGTCCGCGCGTCCGCCCCCCGCGGCGCACCTCGACCGAGAGCATCATGCGCCGGCTCACCACGTAGCGTCCCGCCAGGATGGGCGGCAGCACGGCGGCGAGATCCTCGCGCGAGACGTCGGTGAGGAATCCCAGGCTGCCCAGGTTCACGCCGAGCACCGGAGGACCGCCGCGGGGGAGCACGCGAGCCATGCTCAGGAGCGTGCCGTCCCCGCCCGCCACGATCACCATGTCGCTGCGGCGCCCGAGGTCCGCGCGGTCGACCCCCTCGCGCGGCCGCCCCAGGATCCGGGCCGCCTCGAGGTCGAGGATCGTCTCCACCCCGTGCGCGTGCAGCCGCCGCAGCAGCGCGCGCAGCACCGGGCGCGCCCGGATGGGACTCGGTTTGGCAACCACGCCGACCCGCCGCACTCGCTTCATGCCGTTGCCTCCTCGATCCAGCGCGCCGCCTCGGCCGCGGCGACGGCGGCGCCGTCGGCGCGCAGGTGCAGCAGGAACTCCCTGTTTCCTTCCGCCCCGGTGACCGGCGAGGGGATGAGTGCGGCCGCCGTGAGCCCCTCTTTCGCGGCCAGCGCCAGCGCCTCGGCGAGGACGCGCCGGTGCTTCTCCGGCTCCCGCACGATACCGCCGGCCCCTACCTCGCCGCGCCCCACCTCGAACTGCGGCTTCACCAGCAGCACCCAGGCGGCGGGCGCCGCCGCGCGTCGCACGGGCGGCACCACGAGGCGGAGCGAGATGAACGCCACATCGACGGTCACCAGGTCGATCCGCTCCGGCAACGCCGCCGCGGTGAGGTAGCGCGCGTTGACCCCCTCGAGCAGGCTCACGCGTGGATCCTGCCGCAAGCGCCAGTGCAGTTGCCCGCGGCCGACGTCGAGCGCGTAGACCCTGCGGGCGCCACGCTGCAGCAGGCAGTCGGTGAACCCGCCCGTCGAGGCGCCCACGTCCAGCACGGTCAGGCCGGTGGCGTCGATCCCGAACCGGTCGAGCGCGGCGGCGAGCTTGAGGCCGCCGCGTCCGACGTAGGGCAGCGGATCGCCGGCCAGGCGCAGAGGCGGGTCCGCAGCCAGGCGGTCGCCGGCCTTGTCGACGCGGCGCGTTCCCTGGAACACCAACCCGGCGAGGATCAACGCCTGGGCCCGCTCGCGGCTCTCGGCGAGCCCTTGAGCGACCAGCAGGATGTCCGCCCGGGCCCGCTTCGTCGCGCCGATGGCGGCCTCCATCACCGGTCGCGCGTGACCACGAAGTCGGCCAGCGCCCGCAGGAGGTCCCCCCGCGCCCCGAGGGGAAGGAGGGCGGCCTGGGCGCGCCCCGCGGCCTCCGCGGCACGCTGCCGCGACGCCGGGATCCCCCAGACGGAGGGGAAGGTCGCCTTGCCGGCGCGCGCATCCTTCCCGGCGGTCTTGCCGATCGCCGCGCTCGTTCCCTCGACGTCGAGAAGGTCGTCGACGATCTGGAAGGCCAGCCCCGCCGCCGCGCCGAACTGGCGCAGCGCGTCGAGCTCGGCGGCGGAAGCGCTGGCGAGCAGGCCGCCGCTTCCGACCGCGGCGCGGATGAGCGCCCCGGTCTTCAGGCGGTGGATCTGCTCGAGGCGCGCGCCGTCGATCGCCTCTCCTTCCGACTCCAGGTCGAGCGCCTGCCCCGCCACCATGCCGCGCGAGCCGGCCGCCGCGGCGATCTCGGAGGCAACCTGGGCGCGGATCGCAGGGGTGATCGCCGGCAGCGTCGCGAGCGTCTCGAAGGACAGGGTCAGCAGCGCGTCTCCCACCAGGATGGCGGTCGCCTCGTCGAAGGCGACGTGGCAGGTGGGGCGGCCGCGGCGGAGCGCGTCATCGTCCATGGCGGGGAGGTCGTCGTGCACCAGCGAATAGGTGTGGATCAGCTCGAGCGCGGCGGCGGCCGGTAGCGCCGCCTCGGGATCTCCCCCGCAGGCCTGGTTGGCGGCGAGCAGCAGGGCCGGGCGGAGGCGCTTCCCCCCCGCGAAGACGGGGTAGCGCAGGGCGCGATGGAAGCGCGAAGGCTCCGTCGACGCGTCGGGGAGGATACGGTCGAGCGCGCCATCGACCCGCAAGCGACACTCCTCGAGGAACGCCGCGGCGGCAGGCGGCGGGGTCAACGGCTCACTCCTCGTCGGCCGGGGCGAAGGGGACGGCGCGATCGGCGCCCCCGGCCTCGTCCTTCAGCAGGATCTCGATCCGGCGTTCGGCCGCCTCCAGCCGCTGCATGCAGGCGCGGCTCAGCCGCACCCCCTCCTCGAACAGCTGCAACGATTCCTCGAGCGGGGCATCCCCCCCCTCGAGCGCTCCGACGATCGTCTCGAGTCGGGCGATCGCCTCCTCGAAGGTCGGTTCGGCGGGCGCCTTCTTGTCGCGAGTCATCCTTCCTCCGGTGCCGGCAGCAGCACGCGCTGCACCCGGCAGTCAAGCTCTCCGTGCGCCACGCGCACCGCGACCGCGTCCCCTGGCTTGACCGCGTCGGCGCGGCGGACCACGCGGCCGCCGGTGTCGCGACAGAGCGCGTAGCCGCGGCCGAGGACGGTCAGGGGAGAGAGGGAATCGAGCAGATCGGCGAGCCGGCGCAGGGCCGACCCGCGGGCCAGGACTCCCGCGCGTGACGCTGCGGCGAGGCGGAGCCGTTCGGCGCGGAGCTGCTCGCGCCGCTGGCGCAGTCGGTCGCGCAGGGAACGCGGCGCCAGGCGGTCGGCGAGGCGCTCGGTGCGGCGGCGTGCATCGCGGGTGCGGGCCTCGAGCGCGCGCCGCAGGCGCGCGCCGAGGTCGTCCAGTCGCTGCGAGGCGTCCTCCAGGCGGCGCGCCGTGCGGGTCAGCCCCGGGTGGTGCCGCAGCCGGCCGACCCGTTCGCGCCGGCGCAGCAGCGCCAGGCGCGCCGCCGCGGCCAGCCGCCGGCGGGAGCCGGCGAGGCGCTCCAGGATCTCCTGCTCGCTGTCGGCGACCATCTCCGCCGCGGCCGAGGGAGTCGGAGCGCGCAGATCGGCGGCGAGGTCGGCGATGGTGAGGTCGATCTCGTGGCCGATCCCGGTGACGACCGGGACGCGCGCGGCGACGATGGCCCGGGCCACGATCTCCTCGTTGAACGCCCACAGGTCCTCGAGAGAACCGCCGCCGCGCGCCACGACGATCACGTCCACCCCGTGGCGGTCGAGGCGCTGGATGGCCTCCACGATCTCCCCGGCCGCGCCCTCCCCCTGCACGCGGCACGAGGCGATGACGGCGCGCAGGCCGGGGGCGCGGCGCTCCAGCACGCGCAGGATGTCGCGCACCGCGGCGCCGGTGGCGGAGGTGGCGATCCCGACGCTGCGCGGCAGCGCCGGGAGCGCGCGCTTGCGCGCGGCGTCGAACAACCCTTCGCCGGCCAGTCGCGCCTTGAGCTGCTCGAACGCGAGGTGCAGCGAGCCGACGCCGAGAGGCTCCATCTCGGTGATCACCAGCTGGAACTGGCCACGGGCCTCGTACAGGGTCAAGCGGCCACGGCAGAGGACATCCATCCCGTCGCCCGGGCGGAATCGGAGCCGCAGGTTCTCGCCCCGGAACAGCACCGCCGAGATGGCGGCCTGGCCGTCCTTCAGGGTGAAGTACATGTGCCCGGAGGGGTGGTGAACGAAGCGGGAGATCTCGCCGCTGATGCGCACGCTGCCGAAGCCGTCCTCGAGTGCCGCGCGGGCGCGGGCGACCGCCTCGGAGACGGTCCAGATCGCGGGCACCATGCCCGCCCCGGGCGCCGGCACGGGCCCTAGGCCGCCGCGGCCGGGAGCGAGACCCGGACGATCGATCGGGCGCGGCCGGTCCCAGGATCGACGTCGACCACGGCGCCGCACAGGCGTGGATTCCCCTTGGCGGTCTCGAAGCGGGCCGGGAGTGCGTTCACGAACCGGCCGAGGACCGCCTGGGTGTCCACCCCGATCACCGAGTCATACGGGCCGGTCATCCCGAGGTCGGTGAGATATGCGGTCCCGCCCGGCAGCACGCGCTCGTCGGCGGTCTGGATATGGGTGTGGGTGCCGACCACCGCGGCGACCCTCCCGTCGAGGTGCCACCCCATCGCGACCTTCTCGCTCGTCGCCTCGGCATGCAGATCGACGACCACGACATCGGCTTGCCCGCGGATCTCCGCGAGCACCGCGTCGGCCACGCGGAACGGACAGTCGATCGGCGGCATGAAGACACGCCCCTGCAGGTTGAGCACGGCGATGCGGACGCCTTCGCGCGAGGTGCCGACGTGCAGGCCGGTGCCGGGACAGCCGGGAGGGTAGTTGTGTGGCCGGAGCAGGCGCGGCTCGGCGGGGATGAGGTCGAAGACGTCCCGCTTGTCCCAGATGTGGTTTCCGGAGGTGAGCACGTCCGCGCCGAGGTCCACGATCTCGCGGCAGGTCGGTGCGGTGACGCCGAACCCCCCGGCGAGGTTCTCGACGTTGACCACGAGGTAGTCGACGCCGTGCCGTTCGCGGACCTCGGGGAGGTGCCGGGCGAGCGCCTTGCGCCCCGGCTCGCCGATCACATCGCCCACCAGGAAGATCTTCATCGCCTCGGTTTACCGCGCGGGCCGCTGGTGCGGCTGCGAGGGGAAGGCCAGGCCGCAGGGCTAACCCCGCCCCGGCTCACATGGCGTAGTCGACCGATCTCGTCTCCCGGATCACGCTGACCCGGATCTGACCTGGATACCCGACCTGCTCCTGGATCTTGTTGGCGATGTCGCGTGCCAGCCAGATCGCGTCTGCGTCGGTGACCTTCTCGCTGTTCACGAGCACCCGCAGGTCCTTGCCGGCCTTGATGGCGAACACGCCGACCACGCCGGGGAAGGCGCCGGCGATGCGCTCCAGATCCGACAGGCGCCGGGTGAACACCTCGAGGTTCTCGTTGCGCGCCCCGGGGCGTGCCGCCGAGATAGCGTGGGCGATCTGCACCAGCATCCCCTCGAGCGAGCGCTCCTGTTCCTCCGGGTGCAGCGAGCGGATGGCGCGCACCACGCCGTCCGACTCGTTGAACTTGTGCGCCAGGTCGGCCGAGCGCAGGGTGGGGTGGATCTCCGCCGAGGAATCGTCCACGTTCCCGACCTCGTGCAGAAAGGCGGCACGCCGGACCACGTCGGGGTCCACCTTGAGCTGCGAGGCCATGTTCGTCGCCAGCAACACGGTCTCGCGCGAATGCTGCAGCAGGTTCTGCCCGCCGCCGTGCACGTAGCGCATGCGTCCGAGCAGCCGGATCAGGCGCGGGTGGATGTCGGCGATCCCGAGCTCGAAGGCGGCCGCCTCGCCGTCGTGGGTGAGGCGCTCGTCGAAGTCCTTGCGCGCCTTCTCGACCACTTCCTCGATGCGCGCCGGGTGGATCCGCCCGTCCTCGACGAGGTGCTCAACCGCCAGACGCGCCACCTCGCGCCGCACCGGATCGAAGCATGACAGGAGAATGGCCTGCGGCGTGTCGTCCACCAGCAGGTCGATCCCCGTCGCCATCTCGAGGGCGCGGATGTTGCGCCCTTCCCGCCCGATGATCCGTCCCTTCATCTCCTCGTTCGGGAGGTTCACGACGGTGATCGTGGCGTCGATGACCTGGGCCGAGGAGAAGCGCTGGAGCGACTGCACCACGAGGCGGGTCGCCTCGGTGTCGGCGGCCTCGCGCGTCTCCTCCTGCACCTTGCGCAGGTAGGTCGCCGCCTCGCGGCGCGCGTCCGCCCGGACCTGGTTCACGAGCTCCGCGCGCGCCTGTTCCGCGGTGAGGCGGGCAATCTGCTCCAGGCGGGACTGCTGCTGCGTGCGTGATGCCTCGGCCTCCCGCGCCGCAGCCTCGGCCTCGCGACCGCGCGACTCGACCTCGGCGGCTCGGCGGTCGAGGTCCGCCTGCTTCGTCTCGAGCAGCTCGTTGCGCCGCTGCGCGTTGCGCTGCCGGCTCTCCAGGTCGCGGCGGATCTCGTCGTTTTCCCGCCGCCGGCGCTTCGCCTCCTCCTGCTGCTCGCGCTCTCCGCGCGCCAGGCGATCCTGCGCCTCCGACTCGATCTCCTTGACGCGGGCGGCAGCATCACGGTCGGCGGCGGCGCGGATCCGCCTTGCCTCGTCCTCCGCCTCCTGCACGCGCCGGCTCTCGGCCAGGCGGCGCCGCAGGATCTCGGCGGTCGCGCCGATGGCGAGGCCGACCAGCAGGGCCAGAGGGGTTAGAAGTGATTCCATGGAGTGACGCTGCTCGAGGGATGAGCGCGAAGAGCCGCGATGAAATCCCCGCTGGGCCGTGTGGCCAGGTTCCATGAACCTGGTTTCCCAGGTGGGCGCCCAGGGGCCGCTTCAGGCTTCCCCTCGCGGGGCATGCTCACCACGGCCGGCACCGAGCTCCCGGCGGATACGATGTTGGCTCAAGAGAACCGAAGCCATCACCAACCCAGCAGGGTAACCTAACGCGACAGCATCGTACCCGGGTCGGGACGGACCGTCAAGGGCGCTGGCCGGGGTCCCCCTCGAGGAGCGCCACCATCGCCTGGGCCCGCTCCTCGAAGACTCGCACCGAGTCGTCGGCGCGGCGCTCGGCGCGGCGCAGCTGATCGGCGAGGTTGAGCGCGGCCAGCACCGCGATCTTGGCCGTGTCGGCGGTCCGGGTGCGCTCGGCGACCTCGCGCATCTGCGTATCCACGAGCGCGGCCAGGTCCTCGAGATGCGACGGATTCTCATCGCTGCGCAGCGAGTACACCTGTCCGTAGATGGTGACCGGCACCGGGCCCATGGCCCGTCCTCCTCCTGCGTCCGCGCTCATGGCGCCTCCTCCAGGAGCGCGATCAGGCGTTCGACGCGCTCACGCACAGCGCTCCGCTCCTCGTGCAGCAAGCGCAGCTCCTTCTCCAGCCTTTCGACGGCGGCGCCCCCCTCCGCGGGGCGCGTCGCGGCGCCGCCCCCCTCCGCGAGGCGGCGGTTCTCCTCGCGCAGCGACTCGAGGTCCTGCAGGGTGCGGCGGATCTTCTGTTCCAGGTGGTCTAGCACATCCATCCTCGTGCTCTCCGTCGCCGGGCGCCGAGGCGCAACCGGTCAGGGGGTGCCGCGCCGCGCTTCGGCCGCGGTCAGGTTTGCTCCCGCAGCGCGATCCCCAGCGGGGCCAGCGCCGCCACGATCTGTTCCTGCACGGCATCGATCTCCTCGGACACCAGCGTCCGCTCGGCGTGCTGGAAGCGGATGCGCACTCCCAGCGCCGAGCTGCCGGGTTGGAGCCCCTTGCCGCGATAGCGATCGAACGGCACGACGTCCTCGACCAGGCTCCCGCCGGCGTCGCGGATGGCTGTCTCGATGTCACGATAGCGCCGGCCGTCCGGGACGGTGAGGCTGAGGTCGCGCACGATCCCCGGATGCCGGGGAAGCGGCCGGAACCACACCTTCGCGGGGGGAAGCGCCAGGAACGCCGAGAGATCGATCTCGGCGACCGCGGCGGCGCGATCCAGCTCGAACGGAGCGGCCGCGGCGGGGGCCAGCAGTCCGAACCAGGCGACCTCCTCCCCAGCCAGGTTCCAGGTGGCGGCACTCCCGGGCCGGAGGTGGCCGGGGCCTTCTTCTCGCAGCTGCGGGGAAGGGGCACCGAGCGCCGCGACCACGGATTCGAGCGCTCCCTTGACGTCGAAGAGATCGGCGTCGCGGGTGGGCCCCGCCTGCCAGTCGAGCGGGGAGACGGGGCCGCAGGCGACCAGGGCGAGGTGGAGGCGTTCGCGCGGCAGCTCCGCCTCGCCGCGGGAATGGAACACTCGGGCCAGCTCGAAGAGGCGAATGCGTTCCGCGCCGTGACGCGCGTTCAGGGCGGCGTTGCGAACCAGCGCCGGGAGGAGGGAGGTTCGCAGCACCTCGCCCTTTTCAGACATCGGGTTGACCAGCGCCGGAGCCGCGACGCCTCGCCGCGCGAAGCTGGACTCCTCGGCTCGGGAGAGCAGTGCGAGGTTGATCGCCTCGCAGAAGCCGGCCCCCTCCATGACGCGCCGCGCCTCGCGCACCCGCTCCTGGGAGCGCTCGAGGCCGCGCTCCTCCGCGGCCACCAGCGGCAGGATCTCCGGGATACGCTCGAAGCCCGCCACCCGCCCGACCTCTTCGATCAGGTCGACCTCGGAGGTCACGTCGCCGCGATGCGAGGGGATCTCGACCTGCCAGGCGGCGCCGGCCGCCGTGACCTTGAACCCGAGGCTCACGAGGATGTCGAGCGCCTCGTCGCGTGGGACCTCGAACCCGAGCAGCGCCGCGGCCCGTGCCGGCCGCAACGTCGCCCTCGCGGGGAGCTGCCTCCCCGGATAGGCGTCGAGGACTCCGGGAGCGACGCTTCCCCCCGCTATCTCCGCGAGCAGCCGCGCGCAGCGGCTTACGGCGATCGCACAAGCTTCCGGATCGGCGCGCCGCTCGAAGCGGTACGAGGCGTCGCTCTGCAGACCCAGCGCCCGCGCGGTACGGTAGATCGTCACCGGATCCCACCACGCCCCCTCGAGCAGAACGTCGGCCGTGCTCTCCCTTATCTCGGTCTCCTGCCCCCCCATCACGCCGGCCAGCGAGACGGCGCGCTCGGCATCGGCGACCACCAGCATCCAATCCGCCAGGCGGCGCTCGACGCCGTCGAGCGTGCGCAACGACTCGCCGGCGCGGGCGCAGCGGATGCGCAGCGCGCCGCCGCGCAGGGTGCGCAGGTCGAAGGCATGGAGCGGATGTCCCAGCTCGAGCATCACGTACTGGGTGGCGTCCACCACGTTGTTGACCGGGCGGATGCCGGCGTCGCGCAGCCGCTGCGCCATCCACCCGGGGGACGGAGCGACCCGGACGCCGCGCACCACGCGCGCCACGAACCGCCGGCACAGTGCCGGTGAGTCGACCGCGAGGCTCATCCCATCGGCGGCCGGGGGTCCCGTTTCCGTGACGCTCAGCAGCGGGGCCAGGTCGGCGAGGGGACGGCGGGTGAGGGCGGCGATCTCGCGGGCGAGGCCGCGCAGGCTCAGGCAGTCCGGGCGGTTGGTCGTGATGTCGAGGTCGAAGAGCGTCTCGTCGCCGACCACCTCCAGCGCGTCGAGAGCATGCCCCGCCGCGGTAAGGCGCGCGCCTAGCGTCGCGGCAGGCTCGTCGATCGCGACATGCTCGCGCAACCACTCCAGGCTGAACTTCATGCGGGCTCGTCCGTGAACTGGGTCAGGAAGCGCAGGTCGTTGTCGAACAGCAGGCGGATATCGGGGATGCCGTAGCGCAGCATCACGATGCGATCGATCCCGAGGCCGAAGGCGAAGCCGGTCCAGCGCTCCGGGTCGTACCCCACCTTCTCGAAGACCGCGGGGTGGACCATGCCGCACCCGCCCATCTCCAGCCAGCCGGTTCCCTTGCAGGCGCGGCACCCCGCGCCCTGGCAGAGGATGCAGGAGACGTCGTACTCCCCCCCGGGCTCGACGAACGGGAAGTACGAGGGGCGCAGGCGCACCTCGACGCCGCGGCCGAACATCCGGCGGCAGAAGTGGGCGAGCGTTCCCTTGAGATGGGCGAACGAGATCCCCTCGTCGACCAGCAGCCCTTCCACCTGGTGGAACATCGGCGAGTGCGTCACGTCCGAGTCGCGCCGGTAGACCCGCCCCGGAGCCACTACCTTGAGCGGCGGACGCCTGGTCTGCATGGTGCGGATCTGTACCGGCGAGGTATGGGTGCGCAGCACGCGACCGCCGGTCAGGTAGAAGGTGTCCTGACCGTCGCGCGCGGGGTGGTGCGCCGGCATGTTCAAGGCCTCGAAGTTGTGGAAGTCGGTCTCGACCTCCGGCCCGTCGGCGATCGAGTACCCCATCTCGAGGAACACCTCCTCGATGCGACGGGCGGTGCGGGTCAGCGGGTGCGGCAGGCCGCGCTCGAACCGCCGCCCGGGAAGCGTGGGGTCGAGGTCGCTGGCCGGCCCGCCGGGGGGGGCGGACGCCCCCTTGGCGGCCGCGAGCGCGCCTTCCACATGGGCGCGCAGGCGGTTCGCCGCCTCGCCCGCGGCGGCGCGCTCGCTCGCCGGCAGCGCTCCCAGCGCCTGCAGCAGGTCGCGCACCACGCCGGCCTTGCGACCGAGATAGCGCACGCGCAGTTGCTCGACCGCCTCCGCGCCCTGCGCGGCGGCGAGCTCCGCGTCGAACTGGCGGCGAATCTCCTCGGCGTTCCGGCTCATCGGGGGAACCCCGGGGCGCTCCCCGCGGGGGAGCGCGCCCCGCCCCCAGGAACGGGGCGGGGCGACCGGGTGGCGATCAGCCGGCCAGCGCCTTGCCGGAAATCTCGGCGAGGCGCGCGAAGGCCTGCGGGTCACTGTAGGCGAGGTCCGCGAGGACCTTGCGATCGAGCTCGATCCCGGCGGCCTTCAGCCCGGCGATGAAGCGGCTGTAGGACAGGCCGCTGATGCGCGCGGCGGCGTTGATGCGGGCGATCCAGAGGCGGCGGAAGTCGCGCTTGCGCGCGCGGCGATCGCGGTAGGCGTAGTTGAGCGACTTGTCGACCTGCAGCTTCGCGATCCGGTGCAGGCGTCCCTTGGCACCGTAGTAGCCGCTGGCCAGGGTGAGGATCTTATGCCGCCGGTTCTTGCGCTTCGGTCCACGTTTGACTCTAGGCACTTGCGTTCCTCCGGCGCGCCGTGCGCGCCATTACGAGGGGAGCCAGGAGGCCCTTGCCCCGGCTTCCTCCCCGGGGGCCACGGCGCGGGTGCAAGCCCGGCCTGTCGGCCCCTCAGACGACTCGTTCAGGCGAGAGCTACCGCAGCATCCGGCGCACCTGCTCCAGGTCGCCGTCGCTCACCAGGCCGCCCTTGCGGAGCTGGCGCTTCCGCTTGGTCGATTTCTTGGTGAGGATGTGGCTCTTGAACGCCTTGGCCCGGCGAATCTTGCCGGTCCCGGTGACCTTGAAGCGCTTGGAGGCGCCTTTGTGGGTCTTCAGCTTCGTGCGCGGCTTGTGCATCGTGCAGCCTTCCTGGCTTGGAGCCCCCGCGGCATCACGCGAGCTCGAGCGAATGGCTCCGGACCGCCTCGGCCAGGCGACGGAGCAGTTCATCCAGGGGGAGCGACCCCTGGTCTCCCCCCTTGCGGGTCCGGAGCGACAACGTTCCGGCCTCCGCCTCCCGGTCGCCCACCACGAGCATGACCGGGACCTTCTGCAACTGGGCTTCACGGATCTTGAAGCCGATCTTCTCCTGCCGCCGGTCAACCGTCACGCGGTAGCCGGCCGCCACGAGCGCCGCCTGCTTCTGCGCGGAGTACTCGAGGACGCGGTCGGTGACCGGCAGGATGGCGACCTGCACCGGCGCCAGCCAGACCGGAAACGCACCGCCCAGATGCTCGATCAGGATCCCCAGGAAACGCTCGATCGATCCGAGCATGGCGCGGTGCACCATCACGGTGCGCACGTTCTCGCCGCTGGCGGCGACGAACTGCAGATCGAAACGCTCCGGCAGCTGATAGTCGAGCTGGATGGTGCCCAGCTGGTGCTCGCGGTGCATCGCGTCCTTGACCTTGAAGTCGATCTTCGGGCCGTAGAAGGCCCCCCCGCCCGCCTCGATCTTGTAGGTCACTCCCTGGGAGTCGAGCGCGTGCGCGAGCGCTTCCTCGGCGCGCTTCCAGGTCTCCGGATCGCCGATCGCCTTCTCGGGACGGGTCGAGAGGTAGATCCCGACCTCCGGGAAGTCGAACAACCCGTAGAGCTCGAGGATCATCCTGGTGACGGAGGTCACCTCGGACTCGATCTGCTCGGGCGTGCAGAAGATGTGGGCGTCGTCCTGCGAGAACGAGCGCACGCGCGTCAGCCCCGCCGTAACCCCGGAAAGCTCGTAGCGGTGCAGCCGTCCGAAGTCGGCCAGGCGCAGCGGCAGATCGCGGTACGAGTGCCTCTCCTCCAGGTAGATGAGGATATGGCTCGGGCAGTTCATCGGCTTGACCGCGAACTCCCGGTCCTCGATCCGCGTGAAGTACATCGCCTCGCGATAGTTGTCGTAGTGGCCGGAGCGGTGCCACAGGGAGGTGTCGAAGATCTGCGGCGTGATCACCTCCTGGTAGCCGTAGCGCCCGTACATCGAGCGCACCTCGTTCAGCAGGAGGTTGTAGACCGTCGCCCCCTTGGGGTGGAAGAAGGGGCTCGCCGGCGCCTCGGGGTGGAACGAGAACAGTCCCAGCTCCTTGCCGAGCTTGCGGTGATCCCGTTCCTTCGCCTCCTCGATCAGGCGGAGATGCTCGTCCAGCTCCTGGCGCGAGAAGAACGAGGTGCCGTAGATCCGCTGCAACTGCTGGTTCGACTGATCCCCCTTCCAGTAGGCGCCGGAGACGCTCTGCAGCTTGAACGCCTTCACCCGCCCGGTGGACGGGAGGTGGGGCCCGCGGCAGAAGTCCACGAACTCCCCCTGCCGGTAGCAGGAGACCTGGTTCCCCTCCGCCTTGTCGCGGATCAGCTCCACCTTCAGCTCGTCCCCCCAGCCGTGGAAGAAGCGGATCGCCTCGTCCTTGGCCCACTCCTCGCGCCGCACCGGATTGTCGCGGTCGACGATCTCCTGCATCTTCCGCTCGATGGCGGCGAGGTCGTCCGAGGAGAACGGCTCCTCCCGGCGAAAGTCGTAGTAGAAGCCGCCTTCGATCACCGGCCCGACGCCGATCTGCACCTCCGGCCACAGCTCCTTCACCGCGTTCGCGAGGATATGCGACGTGGTATGGCGGTAGACCTCGAGCGCGTCGTCGGAAGGGGGGACCACGACCGACAGGGTGCAATCCTCCTGCAGCGAATGGTAGACATCGACCAGCTCGCCGTTCACCTTCCCGGCGATGGCATCGCGCGCCAGGCGCTTGCCGATCCCCGCGGCCACCTGTTCGACGGTGGTGCCGCGGGCGACCTCGCGGCGCGACCCGTCGGGGAGCGTGACGGTGATGGTGGAGGAAGCGACTTCGACCATGGGACTGTTGCATCCGCGGTCCGGCCCGTCGCATGACGGCAGGCCGGGTTTTCGGCGTCGGGCCGAGGACGAGGGTTGGTAGGCGCGAGCGGACTTGAACCGCTGACCTCTACCGTGTCAAGGTAGCGCTCTAGCCACCTGAGCTACGCGCCTGCTGATCGGGGATCCGACGCCAAGCCATTGAAAGAAATGGGAATATAACAGACCGCCGAAACGGGTGTCAACCTGCCGGCCAGCGGCGAAACACCTCCTCCAGCACCTGGTCCGGCGCTTCCCAGCCCGTCTCGTCCTGCACCTCCCGGCAGCGGGCGAGCCAGCGGCCGATCTCGGGGCCGGGCGCGAACCCGCGCGCCAGAAGATCCCGCCCGTGCACCGCGTCCGGCCGGGCCCCCTCGTCCACCTGGTACTCCTCGGCGCGACGCAGGAACTCCTCTCCGTCCGTGAACGGGGGGGGAGTGGCGCCGGGGAGCAGCCGCCCGCGCGAGTCGGCGCAGGCGACCCGCTCGAGCAGGCGCAGCGTGACCCCCGCCGCGTCGAGGTTGCGGGCCAGGCGACGGTAGGCGCGCATCCCCGCCCCCTGCAGCACGAAGGCGGTCGGCTGCAGGTGCGCGCGGACCAGCGCCGCGACCGGCTCCACGACCCACCCCGGCGCCCCGATCCGCGCCAGCAGCCGGCGCGCCGGCTCGACCCCCTCCACGTCGTGGCCGTGCGATCGCCACCGTCCGTCCTGGAGGCGTGTGGTTGACGCCTTGCCGAGATCGTGGCAGAGGACCCCGAGCATCAAGGGGAGGTCCCAGCGTGCGTCGCCGACGCGCAGCGCGGCAGCGCGGTCGAGGGCGAGCAGGGTGTGCACCCAGACATCCCCCTCCGGGTGCCACTCCGGGTCCTGCGCCACGCCCGGCAACGCCGCAAGCTCCGGAGTGGCGCCCAGCAGGCCCGCCTCGCGGAGGAAGTGCAGGCCGAGCGACGGGCGGGAACCGCGCAGGAGCAGCTTGTTCCATTCCTCCCAGATCCTCTCGGGGGGGAGCTCGGAGATGTCGATCTGCCGGCAGAGCCGGACCAGGTCGGCGTCTACCGCGAACTCCAACCTGGCCGCGAACTGGGCCACCCGCAGCGGCCGCAGCGGATCTTCCGGGAAGGTCGCGGGGTCGACCGCGCGCAGGCGGCGCGCCGCCAGATCCGCCATGCCGCCGAAGGGATCGATCAACTCACCGGTCAGCGGATCCACGAGCAGCGCATTGACGGTCAGATCGCGCCGGCGGGCGGCGTCGGCGGGGGTGAGCTCGGAGTCGGGCTCGGCGCGGAAGCCGCGATGGCCGCGACCGATCTTCGAGTCACGGCGCGGCACCGAGAAATCGACGTCGAGCCCCTTGAGGCGCAGGACCCCGAAGGAGCGACCGACCGCGATCACCTCTCCCTCCGCCGCGAGCAGTTGCTCGAGCGTGTCGAGCGACAGACCGAACACCTCCACGTCGAGGTCCTTCACGGCAACGCCGCGGGCGCGATCGCGGACCCAGCCGCCGACGAGAAAGGCACGGCCGCCGTGCCGCTGCGCCGCCAGCGCGACGCGGCGCACCGGGGGGACCAGCTCGGCCGGGGAAAAGCCGGTGAGGATCAAGGTGACGTGCCTCCGCAGCCGACCATACCATCACGCTGGAAGCCTTGCCAGGCAGCGGGTCGCGGCGTTGCGCCTCCGGTTGCGGTCCGATAAGATGCGCGCGCCGCAGCGTGAAGTCTCCGGGGCTCGTCTCGAGAGAAAAGCTCCTCCTGACCCCTTCAGGGTCGAGGATTCTCGGTTGGAGTGGGGATGGAGGCAATCCTGGTCCTCGAGGACGGCCGTGCGTTCCGAGGTCGCGCCTTCGGCGCGGCGGGGGAGCGCGGCGGCGAGGTCGTCTTCAACACCTCGATGACGGGGTACCAGGAGATCCTGACCGATCCCTCCTACCGCGGCCAGATCGTCTGCCTGACGAACCCCGAGATCGGCAACTGCGGCGTCAACGAGGAGGATCTCGAGTCGTCGCGCCTGCAGGTCGAGGGACTGGTGGTGCGCGAGGTCTCGGAGGTCCACTCGAACTGGCGCGCCCGCGGTGACCTGCACCAGTACCTCAAGGCGGCCGGGCTTCCCGGACTGTCGGAGGTGGACACGCGCGCGCTGACCCGCCACCTGCGAACGCAGGGAGCGATGCGCGGCGTGATCTCGACGGTCTCGACCGACGTCGAGTCGCTGGCCGCCAGGGCGCGGGCGCTGACGCCGCTCGGCGACCAGGATCTCGTGGGGCAGGTCACCTGCACCGCACCGTACACCTGGCAAGGGGGGCGGGCGGCGGAGTGGCTGGACGGCGCGCGCCCCGCGACGCCGGCCGAGCCGTACCGGCTGGTGGCGTACGATTTCGGGATCAAGCGGAACATCCTGCGCTACCTCGATGACAAGGGGTGCTCCGTCCTGGTGGTGCCCGGCACGACCCCGGCGGCCGAGGTGCTGGCGCTGCGCCCGGAAGGGGTGTTCCTGAGCAACGGGCCCGGCGACCCGGCCTCGGCGACGTATGCAATCGAGGCGGCGCGCGGCCTGCTGGGGCGCGTGCCGATCTTCGGGATCTGCCTCGGCCACCAGATCCTGACCCTCGCACTCGGCGGGCGGACGTACAAGCTGAAGTTCGGGCATCACGGCGGGAACCATCCGGTGCGCAACCTCGCCACCGGCCGCATCGAGGTGACGAGCCAGAATCACGGGTACGCCGCCGACCCCGATTCACTCGCGGACGCCGTCGAGCCCACGCACATCAACCTGAACGACGGGACGAACGAGGGGTGGCGACATCGGTCGCTGCCGGTCTTCGCCGTCCAGTACCATCCCGAGGCGGCCCCCGGCCCGCACGACGCCGACTACCTCTTCGCTCGTTTCGTCGACGTGCTGGCGGCGGGACGCTGAGGCCGGGAGACCATCGCCGATGTCGAAGCCGTCGCCGGGACCGTCCACCGCACGGCCGCGCGGAGCGCGCCGCGAGCAGCTCCCGCTAGGGTTCGAGGAGGCGCCGGGCCCGACACGTCGTGCCCGGCCGGGCCGCGAGCGCAAGATCGCCCCGACCACGCCGGCGAGCGTCAGGCTGCCGCTCGAGGCGCCCTCCGAGCCGGTCGTCGTCGTACCGGCCGCCAGATCGGCCGGGGCGGCGCAGCTCGAGGCGAGCGGCGAGCCCAGCCCGCGCGCCGGCAAGGGGCGGCCGGCCCGGAGCAAAGAGACCGCGGCGACGCTCGGGGCAAAGCAGCGCGAGATCTCGGTCGCCGAGTTCTTCACGAAGAACCGCCATCTCCTCGGGTTCGACAATCCGTCCAAGGCTCTTCTCACCGCGGTGAAGGAGGCGGTCGATAACGCCTTGGACGCGTGCGAGGAGGCCGGCATCCTCCCGGAGATCCGGGTCGAGATCGAGGCGCTGTCGGAGACACGCTTCCGGCTCACCGTGCAGGACAACGGTCCCGGAATCGTGCGCACGCAGGTGCCGAGGATCTTCGGCAAGCTCCTGTACGGGAGCAAATTCCACCGCCTGCGCCAGAGCCGCGGGCAGCAGGGGATCGGGATCAGCGCCGCCGGCATGTACGGGCAGCTCACGACCGGCAAGGCGATGCGCATCATCTCGCGCACCGGACGCGGCAGGGCGGCGCACGAGTTCCAGGTGCAGATCGACACGCGCCGCAACGAGCCGAAGATCCTGCTCGACCGGGAGATCGAGTGGGACCACGAGCGGGGCACGCGGGTGGAGCTCGAGCTGGAGGGTCTGTACCGGCAGGGGAGGCGCAGCGTGGACGACTACCTCGCCCAGACCGCCGTCGCCAACCCCCACGCCACGGTGCACTACCGCACTCCCAAGGGGGAGTCGCTCACCTACGAGCGGCAGAGCCAGGAGCTGCCGTCCGAGGCGCAGGAGATCAAGCCGCATCCGCACGGCCTCGAGCTGGGGATGCTGATGCACCTGCTGCACGACACCCGCTCCCGCAACCTGCGCGGGGCGCTGCTGACCGATTTCTCGCGCGTCAGCCCGAAGGTCGCCGACGAGATCCTGGTGAAGGCCGGCATCTCCCCGAGCGCCAGCCCGACCCGGATCGCCTCCCGCGAGGCGGAGCGGCTCTACCAGGCGATCCAGCAGGTCAAGATCATGAGCCCACCCACCTCCTGCCTCAGCCCGATCGGGGAGGAGGTGATCCTCAAGGGGCTGCAGGCGCGCTTCCCGGCGGACTTCCATGCCGCGGTGACGCGCCCACCCGCGGTCTACCGGGGGAACCCGTTCCAGATCGAGGCGGGGCTCGCCTACGGAGGGGCGCTGCCGGCGGAGGAGCTGGCCGACCTCTACCGGTTCGCGAACCGCGTGCCGCTTCTCTACCAGCAAGGCGGGTGCGCGGTCACCAAGGCCGCCGTCGCCATCGCCTGGAAGGGATACGGGCTGTCGCAGTCGCGCGGCTCGTTGCCGGCCGCGCCGCTCGTCCTCTTTGTGCACATCGCGTCGGTCTGGGTGCCGTTCACCTCCGAGAGCAAGGAGGCGATCGCCTCCTACCCCGAGATCGTCAAGGAGATCCGGCTGGCGCTGCAGGACTGCGGCCGGAAGCTCGGCGGCTACCTGCGGCGCCGGCAGCGGGTCACGGACGAGCACAAGAAGCGCTCGTACATCGACCGCTTCCTGCCGCACATCGGCGATGCGCTGAAGGACATCCTCAAGCTGAGCGACCCGCAGCGCGAGAGCGCCATCGCGAACCTGCGGGACATCCTCGAGAAGAGCCGGAAGCTGTGAAGGGGGGAGCCATGAAGGACGCGGGCGCGGAGAAGAAGCGCCTCGATCACCTGACGCTGAAGGCGATCCAGTCGTCGGCGCGCGACGTGCACGACAAGATCGGCCGCAAGGCGAAGCCGGAGATGCGCCTGCCGGTCCGCTCGCTCGCCAACGTCCGCTACAGCCAGAAGAGCGGCTACTTCGAGATTGGCCGCCAGAAGAAGGTGCGGACGCTGACCGTGAACACCGTCAAGACATTCGCCCAGACGCTCAAGATGATGAGCCTGTCGAAGGAGATGATCGAGACGGACGACTTCGCCACCAAGCGAGACGCCTACTACCAGTCGAAAAACTGGTCCGACGCGATGTTCCTCGAGCAGGGGGAGTCGGACGCGGTGATGGACGACATCGAGGCGTTGTTCTCGGTGGACGGCGTCAACCGGGAGCAGCTCCGCTTCATCCCCGACGAGCACGGGGGCGCGGTGGCGGGGGATCTCGTGGTCCACGATCCCGACATCGAGACCGGCAAGGTGGAGCGGATCGACTGCACGCGATTCGGCTCGGGGGCCTACTCGATCCCGAGCCTGGTGGAGCACCTCTCGTTCGAGACCAAGGCGAAGTTCATCCTGTGCATCGAGACCGGCGGCATGTTCCAGCGGCTCCAGTCGCACAAGTACTGGAAGAAGGCCGGCTGCATCCTGGTGTCGATGGCGGGGGTCCCGACGCGCGCCACCCGGCGCTTCGTGCGGCGCCTCTCCGACGCCTGCGACCTGCCCGTCTACGCCTTCGTGGACTGCGATCCGTACGGGATCTCGAACATCTACCGCACGCTGAAGGTGGGGTCAGGGAACGCCGCGCACATCAACCAGTTCTACTGCGTGCCGCGCGCCTCGTTCCTCGGGGTGACGCCGCAGGACATCATCGACTACAAGCTGCCCACCCATCCGCTGAAGGAGGTCGACATCAAGCGGGCCAAGGATGCGCTGAAGAACGACCCGTTCTTCAGCGAGCACAAGGCCTGGGCCCAGGGCATGGAGCATCTCCTGAAGATGGGGGTGCGCGCGGAGCAGCAGGCCCTGGCCAAGTGGGGCCTGAACTACGTCATCGACGAGTACCTGCCGGCGAAGCTGAAGCAGACGTCGAAGTTCCTCCCATGAGCGGCATTCCGAAGATCCGCGGGCTCCGCAAGGTGGCCGCGGAGAAGCTGCCGGAGTTCAATCGCACGCTTGGCATGACGGAGATCCGCGCCGCCGGGGGCGCCGCCGAGATCGACCTCATCCTGGGCCCCAAGCTCACGAACAAGCGCGGCGTCGCCCACGGCGGCGTGATCGCGTCCCTGCTCGACTCCGTGATGGGCGCCGCCGTGGTCTCCGCGATTGCGGAGGAGGAGTGGTGCGGCACCGTGCAGCTCAATCTCCAGTTCCTGGCCCCTGGCGTCGGAGCGACCTTGAGCGGCCGCGGCCGGATGGTGAAGCGCGGCCGGCACATCGCCTTTGCCCGCGGCGAGGCGGTCGATGCTCGCGGCGAGGTGATCGCCACCGGCGAGGGGACCTGGTACGTCTGGCCGCAGCGCCCCGGCACCGGGTCCGGCCGTCCCGCCGAATCAAAACCCCCCAAGGGTTGATCCTCCCGCTCGCGGAACCTAGGTTTTCGGCGTGACGCGGCCCAGGGCTAGGGCGCCGCTGGCGCCGAGGGAGGAGCGATGGTCGGAGTCCGGAGCGGCGGGGCGATCATCCCCGCGCACGAGGTCGAGGAGACGCAGCGCCAGGTCGCCGCGTTCGACGACGGCCGCATCCGGGTCCAGGGCCGGCGCTTCATCGCCCGGCAGCCGCACGTCGCCCGCTTCGTCACGTCGCTCACGGAGGATGTCCCCGGGCGGGCGTCCGAGTTCGCTTTCTACGTGGGGTGCATCGTCTGGACGATCTTCGACCGGGCCTACGGCAAGCGGCTGCCGCAGGTCTCGCAGCGCACCCTGGTCGTGACGTTCGAGCACCTGCGCAGCGACATGGAACGGTTCGTCGGCTCCGAGAGCCGGTTTTTGGAGCGCTACCTCAGGAACGCCGACTTCATGCGGCAGCCGCACGTGGTCCGCTTCATGGTGGACACGCTGCTGACGCGGCGGCTCGATGGCCTGGAGCTGACGCGCGAGGCGCGCGGGATCTGTCTCGTGGTCCTGCTGTCGGGGATCCAGGCGATGGACGCGGCGCTGCATCCGGCGGATCGCTAGACCGAGGGGGACGGCTCCGGGCGCTGCTCTGGATTCCCGCTTTCGCGGGAATGACGGTGGGGCTGGCCGCGGCGAAGCGCGAGCTAGGCGGCTGCCGCCTCGTCGCTGGGGTTGGCGAAGGCAGCTTCGACGGCCCCCAGAAACGCTTCCGGGGTTCGCAGTTCGCTGATCCGGCGGCGCAGCTCCCTGCCGCCGGGAATGCCGTGCGTGTACCAGCCGGTGAAGGTCCGGATCTTGTGGAGCGCCGCCGTCTCGTCCTCGCTCGCCATCAGCAGCCGGAAGTGGCGCACGATCAGATCGAGGCGCTCACCGACGCTCGGCTCGTGCACCTCGCTCCCGCTCAGGCGCGCCGCGATCTGCTGGAAGATCCACGGGTTCTTGAGCGAGCCCCGGCCGATCATGACGCCGTCGCAGTGCGTCTCGCGGAACATCGCCAGCGCGTCGTCGACGTTGTGGATGTCGCCGTTGCCGATGACCGGGATGGCGAGCGTCTCCTTGAGCCGCGTGATGCGCGACCAGTCGGCCTGTCCGGAGAACGACTGCGCGGCGGTGCGGGGATGGAGCGCGACGGACGCGGCCCCGAGGTCCTGGCAGATTCGCCCCAGCTCCAGATAGGCGAGGTCGCTCTCCCGTAGTCCGGCGCGGAACTTCACGGTGAGCGGGATCGTGATCGCCTGGCGCACCGCCCGGATGATCGCCGCGGCCAGCTCGAGGTCCCCGAGCAGCGCCGCCCCGGCGCACCCCTTCAGGACCTTGTTGGCGGGGCACCCCATGTTGATGTCGCAGACGTCGGCGCCCATCTCCTCGACGCGCCGTGCCGCCTCCGCCATCGGCTCGGGGCGCGAGCCGTAGATCTGGATCGCCAGGGGGCGCTCCTCGGCGTCGAACTCCATCAGGCGTCGGGTGCGTTCGTTGCCGCGCCACAGCCCCTCGGAGGAGATGAACTCCATCGACACCAGTCCCACGCCGCCGATGCGTCGCAGCAGCGAACGGAAGATCCGGTCGGTGATCCCGGCCATGGGCGCCAGCACGAGCGGGGCGGCGAGCGCCACCGTCCGCGCTGGATCGACGGCGGAGTAGACCAGCGGGCCCACCTGGGGAGGCGGTTCGCCGGTGGGGAGGGTGCGCGGTTCGGGCAGGTTTTTCGGCATCGTTTGGTCGGAGCGGCCCGCGTCGGGCGAAAGCACGGCGCGCGGGGCATTGTCGCGGTCGGCCCCCCGGTGCGTCAAGCCGGGTGCGGCGCCACCGGCGCGGGGGAGGCACGACCGCTGCTCCGCACGCCGAGCGCAACGCCCGCCGCGACCAGCGCGAAGGCGACCCCCTGCCGCACGGTGACCTCCTCTCCCAGGAGCAGGACCGAGAGCAGGGCGGCGAGAATCGGCTGCAGATAGATGAAGAGTGCCACCAGCGAGGACGGGGCCCGGCGCAGAGCCCAGGAGTTCAGGAGATAGGCGAGGACGGTCGGTCCGGCGATGATGTAGGCTCCGAGCGCCAGGACGGTAGCGGACGGCAATGCCGGCGTCGCGCGCGCAATCTCGGGGCTGGCCAGGAGCCCGATGACCGGCGCCCCGAGGAGGAACAGGAGCGCGGTGGCCGGCAGCGAGGCCACTTTTTCGAGCGTCGGCTTGCTCACGACGAGGAACGCCGCAAACGAAGTGGCATTCGCCAGGCTGAGCAGGTCGCCCGCCAGCAGCGGGTGGGCGAACTCGAACGTCTCGACCCGCAGCAGCACCAGGACCCCGGTGAGCGCCAGCGCGAGCGCCGCCAGGCGGCGGCCGTCGGCGGACTCCCGGCCCGCCAGGAGCGCGAAGAGTAGCGTCAGGACCGGGATCGTGCAGTTGATGAGCGAGGAGTTCACCACGGTGGTCCGCTTCAGCCCTTCGATGAAGCAGACCTGGTTGATCACGACGCCGAGAAGCGCGAAGAGCGCGAAGCGGCGCCCGAGCCCCGGGCCGCGCGGGAGCCGCGAGCGCGTGGCGGCCACGATGGCGAGGAGCACCAGCGCGGCGCCGCCGACCCGGATCGAGGCCCAGGAGCGGGGCGGGATCTCTCGCAGGACGAGCTTCGCCGCGATGTAGTGGGTCGCGAAGAGCACTTGCACCAGGAGGAGGGCAAGGACGATGCGGGAGAGCGGGGCCCGGGGCGGGGAACCTGGGAGCGGGGTGTCGGTCACGAGGCGGTCGCGGCAGAGTCCATCGCGGCGCGCGCCCGGGACGACTCGCCCCGTACGGCCGGAGAGGGCAGAGGATACCATCCCCTCCGTGCCCCTGCGCACGCGGCGCGCGCGGCTGCTCGGCTCGTCGGAGGGCCTCCGCGACCTGCGCCAGGCGCTGCTCACCTGGTACTCCCGCGAGCGGCGTCGCCTCCCCTGGCGCGAGTCGCCGGATCCGTATCGCGTGCTGGTCTCGGAGTTCATGCTGCAACAGACCCAGGTCGCGACGGTCGTGCCGTACTTCGAGCGCTTCATGGCACGCTTCCCGACCGTGGGCGAGCTGGCGGCGGCACCGGTCGAGGAGGTCCTCGCGGCCTGGTCCGGCCTGGGATACTACCGGCGCGCCCGGAACCTGCACGCCGCCGCGCGCCGGATCGTCGAGCGGCACGGGGGAGCGGTGCCGCGCGGGGAGCGCGCCGTGCGGGAGCTTCCCGGCGTGGGGGCGTACACCGCGGGCGCGGTGCGCAGCATCGCTTTCGGGGAGCACGCCGCGGTGGTCGATGGGAATGTCGGACGGGTGCTGTCGCGGTTGCTGCGGATGACGGGCGCGGCCGGCTCGGCGGCGACCTCGCGTCGTCTGTGGGAGGCTGCGGCGCGGTTGCTCGATCCCGCGGCCCCGGGCGACTTCAACCAGGCGCTGATGGAGCTGGGCGCGCTGCGCTGCCTGCCGGCGGCGCCCGACTGCGAGCGTTGCCCCTGGGGTCGCTTCTGCCTGGCGCGAGCCGGCGGCGTGCAGGACACGATTCCGCGGCCGGCGCGGCGCCCCCCCACGCGCGAGGTGCGGGAAGCGGCGATCGTGGTCCGTCGCGCGGGGCGGGTCCTGCTGGTGCGCCGCCAGGGAGAGGGGGAGCTTGCGGGGATGTGGGAGCTCCCGGGAGGCGGGGAGTCCGAGATGGCAGCGGAGGGATCGCCGGACCTCGCCGCGGCGGTGCGACGTCGACACGGCCTTGCGGTCGCGGTCGGGCCGCGACTGGGAGAGGTCCGTCACGGGATCCTCGATCGGCGGATCAGGCTCGAGTTGTTCGCGGCGGACCTGCGGGGGGATGCGGCGCGCCGGCCGTCGCGGGGCACGGCCCGCTGGGTGAGGCCCGAGGCGGCGCTCGCGGGCGGCCTGGCGCTGGCGGCGTCGGCGCGCAAGGCGCTGCGACAGGTGCTGGAGGCGGGGCGGCGCCCCGACCGTGGCTGATGCTGCGGTCGGAGCAGGTGGCGGGGCCCGCCGGGGAGCTGGAGGCGTTGCATCGCCTCCCGGAGCATGGGGTGGTTCCGGTCGCGGCGGCGCTCCTCTGCCACCCGCACCCGCTCCACGGCGGGACGATGCACAGCCGGGTCGTGTTCCACGTAGCCCGGGCGCTGCAGGACATCGGGATCGCGACGCTGCGGTTCAACTTCCGCGGCGTCGGCCGGAGCACGGGTCGCCACGACGACGGACGCGGCGAGGTCGAGGACGCGCGGGCGGCGCTGGGCCACCTCGAGCGCCTTCACCCCGGGCTGCCGCTTCTGATCGCGGGACACTCGTTCGGCGCCTGGGTGGGCCTGCGCGCCGGGCTGGACGACGCGCGGGTGGCGCGGCTGATCGGCGTCGGCGTGCCGCTGCGCTACTACGAGTTCGACTTCCTCGCCGCGGCCCGTCCGCGGGTTCTGCTGATCCAGGGCGAGGGGGACGCCTTCGGCAGCGGTGCGGATATCATCCGGTTGGATGCGTCGCTCGGGCCGCGGGTCGAGACGGTGGTGGTGCCGGGGGCCGATCATTTCTTTACGGGGCATCTGGACGTTCTGCGCGCGCTGATCCAGGATCGGATCCCGCCGGTGCGGCTCGACCCTGCCAGCTGACGCCCGGACGGTCGAGCGCCCGTCCCTGCGACGGGCGAGGAGAATGCCTCATGGTGACGATCCGGGTGCGGGACGAGGGGGAGGTGACGATCCTCGAGGTGCTGGGCGCGCTGGTCCTGCGCGATGGCGGTCGCCCGCTGCACGACGCCGCCGAGGCGCAGATCGACCGCGGACGCAAGCGGATCGTCCTGGACCTGTCGGCGGTCGAGGCGATGGACTCGCTAGGGATCGGCGACCTGATCGGCGCCTACACGCTGGTGACGCGGTCTGGGGGGGTGCTCAAGCTGCTGCGCCCCAGCAAGAAGATCAAGTTGCTGATGGAGATGACGGCACTGAATCACCTCTTCGAGGTGTTCTCCGAGGAGGGAGAGGTGCTCAGGTCGTTTCTCGCGTAGGAGGCTGGTCGGCGCGAAGATCAGCGGGGAGGCTTGCTCCGCGGACGCCGCCTTCGCTCCTTCCGTGGAAATCCCGGCGACGGTCCTTGGCTGGGGGGTGATGGCGGCGTCGTGGTGCCCTGCAGCGGCAACGCCAGCTGCTGACGTGTCGATTCGGCCCGCCATTCGTCCAGGGTTTCCCAGGAGAGCTTCAGCGGTTCGGCATGGTAGTCGATGACGTGAATCTCCAGGCCGGCCTCGTCGCACAGGAACATGAAGCCCTTCGTCAGAGAGTCGAGCTTGCGCTGGTCGTCGCCGCGATCTCGCACTGGAACCTCCTGCGGGCAGATGATCGCTCCACCCGTGCCGGTTACCCTACCACGGGAGGCCGCGAAGGGTCCGGGCGCTGATCTGGATTCCCGCTTGCGCGGGAATGACGCTGACGTCCGGCGGTGCCTTCCCGCCCACCTTCGTCACTCGGCGCCCTCCGTCACCACCCACCTCCATCGTTCCTACTCCGTCGAGCGCGCCAGGCGGCGTTCGTTGCGGAACCACTCGGGGGCGTCGGGGATGCCGAGGCGCCAGAGGAGGCCGAGGGGCGCTTCGCCTGTGACCTGCATCTGTCCGCCGTGCTCCCCCTGATGGTGATGGAAGCCGCAGAGCGTGACCCGGTTCGACTCGGCGTCGCAGCCGCCGCGCGAGCGGTAGACGACGTGGTGCTCTTCGAGTCCCTGCCGCGAGGTGCAGCCCGGCGCCGCGCAGCGGTAGCCGTCGCGCCGGTAGATCGGGTCGCCCGGCCGCTTCGGGACCGACCGCGGGTCGTCCCAGATCTCCACGAACTCGTCGAGGAGCGTCAGAAGCGCGACCCAACCGGGGAGCGGTACGGTTGGCCGCGGCTCGGGCGCCTCGGGGCTCGTTTCCAACCTGAAACCGGCGGTGTCGAGGGCCTGCCGACGTGCTTCGATGGTCGCCAGGAAGTCGTGGGCGACCTCCTCGGGAAGCGTCAGGCGCAGGACGTCGTCCTCGCACGGTGTGGCGAGCGCACGATCAGCCAACTCGCGCACCCGTTCCCGCGCCATCCCAGGGTAGCGACGGAGCGACGCCTGCCACTCGGCATCGGTCGGCGGCGGGGGGACCATGGTCCTTTGGGGCCCGGAGGAGATCGTTAGGGGCAACCCTGAAGTAAAACTTGAGATTTGGTTGGAAGCGGCCAGGGGGACTAGGTTCTCATGATCGTCGGCGGAGATCGCTAGGGTCTTTCCTGAAGCAGAACTTGAGGTGTTGCAGTCGCGCCGGAGCACCCAGCGCAGGTCGTCGCGCAGCCGCTTGACCGTCGTGGACATCGCCTCCTGAACCCACTGCCACTCGGGCAGCGCGTCCCCGCGCGTCCGCCCGAGTACGCGCGCGACCAGCAGGGCGGACTGCTGGCCGAGGAAGGCGCCCTGATAGGCCCACTTCAGGCGCCCGTGGCGCCGGGAGGCACGGGCCAGCCGGACGCGGGTCTCGGCCACCGTGCGCGCGATGCCGAGTCGCTCTTCTGCGTAGTGCCCCGCGTCGAGGAACCCGAGCCGCGGCCAGGCGCGCGCCTCCGTCAGGTCGAGCAGCAGCTCGCCCAGGCGCTGGTCGATCGCTTCTTCGAGATAGAGGAGGTCGAGGAGCTGCTGCTCCAGCTCCGCGGCCCTCCCCTCGCCGGCCGTTGCCTCCAGCGCCGCGAGTCTGCGAAGCAGCGGGTCGGCGGCACGCGTGTCGGTTGCGGCCGCGCGCCATTGGGGGCCGCGCAGGCGCTCGGCGTCCGCCGCCAGCTCCGCGAGTTGCGCGTCGGTCCCGCCTGTTGTGAACTGCTCGATCGCGGGAAGGTCGGAGCGGCCGCGTCGCGCGGCGGCGAGCGCCCGCTCCCGCTCGGCGCGAGACGGCCGGCGCAGGACCGCGTCGAGCGCGTCGTCCGGGACCGTGCCGCCGGAGGTCGCCTCCGCGCACAGCGCCTCAACAAAGGAGGCGACCGACGCCTCGCGTCCTTCGACGGCCCGGTGCAGATCGAGCGCCTCGTCGAATGCCGCGTGGACCGCACGTGGGACAGGGAAGCGAAGTGTGGCGCGATCGCGGTCGTCGGTTTGGGGTTCGAGCGCGGGGGAGTCCGCGGGTACCTCCCGCGGATCCGTCGCGCGAAAGTCGAGAGCCGCTGCACGTGACAACCCCTCTGCCGGCCACTCCGAGTCGGCCTCGCGCGCGGCCGCGGCGACCTCCCGGAGGGCCCGCAGCGGCATGGCCCGCGCCGCGGCGATCCAGGTTCGGGTCGAGGCGGGTGAGGCGGCGCGCGCCACCAGGACCGCCGCCGCCTGCCCGATCGGCGGGCCGCCGTCATCGCCGGTCAGTGCGGCCTTGAGCCCCCGCAGGTGGGGGAGCGCCCGGCCGAGCGCGGCCAGGTCGCTCAGCCACCTACCAGAGCGGCGGAACCGTTCGCGGCCGAAGTCCTCGAGGCGCGCGAAGCCGAGCGGCGTCCACGCCCGCCTGCCGACAAAGGTCGCGGCCGCGCGTGCGAGGGGGAGGATGACCCGCTCGCGCGCGGCGCGCAGTGCCAGGGCGCGGCGGTCGATGGCGAGGAGGTCGGTCTCGAGCCGTGCCGGGTCCGAGAGGGAGTCGGCATGCGGGGACACCCGCGATCGGAACCCGAGAATCGGGACAACTGCATCCGGGCGGGAGCGTGCGAGCGGCTCCTGCATCGATCTGCCTCCAACTGGCTAAGTGCTGGGAAGGCGCCCTCTTCGAGAGGTATTTTGCTATTTGTTCGTGCAAAAGTCAAGCGAACTCACATCATTTCAGTAGCCGGGGAGGAATGCGTGCTGCCACGACGGGGGAGGGATGACGAGCAGCCACTGCAGGTGGCTAGGTCAACAGACGGTCGCGACGACCTTCTCCAGGAATGCTTCGATGGCGTACTTCCAACCGTTCGGCTGCATCGGCATGTGGTTCAGGAGACGGTGCAACTCGGCGAGGCCCAGTCGCGCCGAGCTTCCATGCTGGTCGAGGATGAATCGAATCTGCTGGGTGTTGTCGTTGATAGTCCCGAGGACTGATCTGCTCGAGGTTCTCGCGAGCGTGACCGGATCGTGTGCCGCGATGACGCGCTCGATGATGCACCGAGCAAAGAGCTCAGCGGTCATTACGCCGCGGAGCGTGGCCTTGAACAGCGAAGGAAGGTCTTGGATCTGGGATCTCGAAACGGCGGAGGTGATGCAGGTGAGTCGCGAGGCGTCAGAGCAGAACAGGACATGCTTCTTTCCATCCAGCCACAGCAGATTCGCATGCCAGTCGAACGCCGATACGTCGGGGATTGCGCGGAGCTTCTCCCCGACCTGAGCTTCGAGTTTCCCGGTGCATCGAATGGCCGGCACAAACGTCGCTCCCTCGCCCAACGCGCCGGTTCCAAGGCGGTGCACGGCGACATCCCGGCTGGCCTCGGTTGTGAGGCGCTCAGAGCTCCTCGAACCACTTCGTGTCAACCCGGGGGACCTCGACCGTCTCGGTCCTAACACCGAGTCCCAACTCCTTGAGCTTCTCCGCCAACTCCGCACCGTCGATCAAGTCGATTGGTGGGGCGCCATCTCTCGTTGCCTCCTTAATCGCGGCCGGGCTAAATGTGCCCGTCGAGATGAACAAGCCCTTGTCGGCTCGTCCAGCCATCGCGCCTCGAAAATCGCGGATCTCACCGGCAGAGACCGACCCCTTGTACCGTTTGCACTGAAAGAGCACGTGGAAACTCATCAGCCCATAGATTCTGGCAATGCCCCGCCCATCGATGCCGCCGTCACCCGTACGGCCGGTCACCTCCACCTGGGTGAATCCGGATTCTCGGAGGATCCGCTGCACGAGTTTCTCGAAGCCACTGGGGGACAGCTTCTGGGTGAGGACAGCATGCAGGATGTGCTTCCATGCTTCCTCCTCCGGCACGTCAGGGTCCGCCTCGGTTCGCTCCGGCTTTGCCTCAGCCTCGCGGCGGTCCAGCGCCCTCACGGTCCGGACGACGTCCTGCGGATCGACCTTTTCCACGGCCCTCGCCCTTGCGGTGAGAGCCCACACCCCGCGTTCCGAGTTCTCGAGAAACCCGTACTTCTTCAAGTACGTCCTCGCCCACGCCAGGCGATACCAGACTTCAGAGTTGTTGCTGTTCTCTTGATCGTGGAGCTGAGCCAGAACCTCGTCGGAGAATCGCTCAAGCTCGACGACTTTGTTGTAGATCTCCTCCACCGATCCGGACCCGCCAAGCGCCCCGAGCGCTCGCAGAAGTGGATTCATCAGCCTGTCGAATGTTGGTAGCTTAGGCTCCATGACTCTCCTATCGTGGGGTCAGATCCTGACGTCGACCAGCCGTGTGATGATCCGCTCCCATCATCGGGAGAGATGTGAAGTCAAGATCTGACCGTGCTTGCTCCCTGGCGGGTCCCTGCCTGACTCCTGAACCAGCATAACGTCAGACGGCGACACTAGTCGCGTTGAGCGCATGGTTACACTAGTCTGCTCAGCGAGGCATGTTCCGGGTTACTCACGTTAGCCGGCGTCAGAAGTTGAACTTCAAGGCGGCGTCTTTTCCGGTGCGCCGGGATCGGCAGTGTACAGCCTTATCCACCAGGCGAACCCCTTGTGCTGGAGGCGGTACACGCCGCGTTCACCTTCCTTCGCAAGGATAATCTTGCGGTCCCGTAACGCGAACAGGGCGTTATCAAGAGTAGTATCGGGGCCCTTGAACAGACTCTTGATCTCCTTCTTGGTCACCCAGCCATCGACTTTCGCGGCCATGATCCGCAGCACCTGTCGGTAGCTTTCCTTCTGAATCTTGTTGTAGAAGTCATCGCGATAGTAGCGGTCGCCGATCAATTCCATCGCGCCGCGACGCGCAAATCCACCCCGTCTGACGTCCTCCTCATCAATGACGTCATCCGAATCTACCGCGAAAGCTGAATAGGCGAACTGCTGGATAAAGTGTGGATAGCCCTCTGAGTAGAACGCAAGATGGTTCTTGGCTTCGGCAGTTATGACGGTTTGCTGGGCGTTAGTGGCGTTAGCGCGCGAAAGCCCGAGATCGACCACCTGTTGGACCTCGGCGGTGGAGAGCCGGCCGAGAATGAGCTCCTCGAACAGACGGAGAGATGACCGGTGGCTCTCGGCAAGGACCGTTCGCAGTTCCGGAAGCCCGGCCAGGCCAACGGCGATTCGCGAGCACCCGCGCCGCTGCAGCCGTTCAGTTAGTAGCTTGAAGAAAGATCCGAGATTCAAGTAGGGAGAGGCATTATCGGCCTCGTCGATGAGGACGAGAATACCATCGAATCGAGCGCCGAAGAGATCGGCTTCGCCGGGGCCGCAGACACGGTTCACGACATCCGCAAGCGCGTAGGCGAATTCCTCGAGCAGGACTTCGTCACTCTGTTTCTGCTCATCGGATCGCAGCTTGACGCCCGCTGCTTCCACGCGCTTCAAGAAACCCAAACTCTGCCTAAGGAAGCTCCGTGCGGGCTCCGACTTGCCTAGCGCGCGATCGAGGCCAAGCTCGAGCTTTCTCGCGAGGCCGAGTTGTGTCGTACTGCGGTCGACGTCCGTGTCGATAACCAGGAACGAAACCATCGTCTCCGCGATTCCTTCCATGCCCTCCGCGACGTCCTTGATGTAGTTCAAAAGGGACGATTTGCCGATACCTCGCTCTCCGGTAATCATGAAACTCGTTGGGTTTCCTGCCTTCGTCTGGATGAGCACCCGTTCTAGTCGTTCAAGCTCCGACACGCGCCCAACAAACATTCCAGAATGAACCGGCGAATTTGGCGCAAAGGGGTTGATCTTTGTCATCAGTCGGTCTCTCGCGATGAGAGGGCTAACCCAAGACCCACCGTCGTACTCGACGGCGACTCGTTTGAATTACTTGCGACCGAGAGCTGTCTGAGGCTGCTGGGTACGATCGAACTCCGCGCGTAGCACCGGCTTCCACCTCAAGCCGCCCCGAGCCCGAAACGAGGCCTGTCGGGTTCGCTGCGCTATCGCCATCCAGTGCCCTCGTGGTGTCTAGAGCATACTCCCACGTGCCGCCAGCACTCCGCTTTGCTCGATCCACGACGCCGCGCAGTTCCCGCCTCGCTCCCACCACGTCCCCTCACTTCCCCTCCAGCTCGTACACCCCATCCCAGTCAATATCCGGCGGCTTCACCGCGTACACCCTCGCCCGGTTCAGGTACATCGTCGTAGTAAAGTCCTCCGGCGCCAGCGCCTGCGCCTGCTGGAACCCCTCCATCGACCCCCGGAAGTCCCGGGCCCGATAGCGCTCCAGCGCCTGGTGATATAGGTCGTAGAACTTCCGCCGCGCCCCCAGCCGGTCGAGGCGATCGACGAGCTGGTACACCGTCACCGCGTCCTGCTTGCCGACCACGCGCACCCGGTCCATCTCGCGGAAGAAGAACTCGCCGCTCGCCCGCGCGCGGGTGTCGTCGCTCACCGCGATGTCGATCTGGTAGTACTTCGTGAGCCCCTCGATGCGCGAGGCGAGGTTCACGTTGTCGCCGAGCACCGTGTACGACTTGATCATCTCCGAGCCCATGTACCCCACCGACATCGGCCCCGTGTTGATCCCGACGCCGATCCGAACCTCCGGCAGGCGCCGGGTCTTCCCCCAGCGCTGGTTCAGCTCGACCAGCGCCTCCTTCATGCCAAAGGCGGCGCGGCAGGCCTGGAGCGGATGCTGGGGCTGGGCCGTCGGGGCGTTCCAGATCGCCATGATCCCGTCGCCCATGTACTTGTCGAAGGTCCCCTGTTGCTCGAAGATGATCCGGGTCATCGGCGTCAGGTACTCGTTCAACACCTCGAGCACCGCCTCGGGGGAGAGGCGCTCCGAGATGCTGGTGAAGCCGCGGATGTCGGAGAAGAGGACCGTCAGCTCGCGGCGCTCGCCGCCCAGCCGGATCTTGTCGGGATTCCGCAGCATCTCCTCGACCACGACCGGTGACACCACCTGCTGGAACGTCTTGCGGATCATCCGCGCCTTCTCCTCGGCGAAGAAGTTCTGGTAGACCGAGGCGGCGGTGAAGGAGAGGACCACGCCGATCACAGGCGTCACGACGTTCAGCCAGAGGGAGAACTGGGTGAACGCCACGTAGTTTGCGCTGACGAAGAGGAGCAGGACGCCAGTCGCCGCGGCGACCCCGTGTAGCGGGCTGACCAGCCGGGTCGCCAGCCACCCGACCAGGCCGCAGAGCGCCAGCAGGACCGCCCCGTCCCACAGGTCGGAGGCGAAGGTGCGGTAGAGGTACTCGCCGCGCAGGATGTTGTCGGCCGCTGTCGCGTGCACCTCGACCCCCGGCGTGGCAGGGTCGAACGGCGTGGCCCGGATGTCGCCGACGCCGGTCTCCGTGATCCCGACGAAGACGAGCTTCCCCTCGATGCCCGCGCGGTCGAGCGTCCCCGCCAGGAGATCGGCGGCGGAGAGATGGGGAAACGTGCGCCCCGGCCCGCGGAAGTTCAGGAGGATCCGTCCCTCTTCGTCGTTATGGATCGTGGTCTCCCCGATGCGGATGCGGGGGAGCACGCGCTGGTACGGCGACAGCTCGACGTTCGCGCCGTCCAGGAACTGTTGCAGCCCCTTCACGGCCAGCGACGGGTAGAAGTGGTCCTCCGGGTACTGGAGCAACGAGTAATAGAACCGCACCACGCCGTCCGCGTCGGGGGTGATGGTGAAGAACCCGAGGTTGGGGGAGGCCATGCCGATACGGTCGATGTTCGTCTCGACCGCCGCCGCCTCGAGGATCTGGTAACCACCCTGCGGTCCCTGGGCGACGTTGATCTCCGAGCGGTGGATCTGTTCCTCGGAGCCGCCGCTGCGCCGCGCCGCGCGTCCCGCGTCCTCCTTCCCCGGCAGGCGGAAGAAGTACCCGAGCACGACGCGGGGGAGCGGCTGGAGCGCTGCCGCGAGCGCCTCATCCTCGGCCGGATCACAGCGGGCCGGCTCGGAGAACACGATATCGAGCGCCACCGCCTTGGCGCCGGCGGCGAACGCCTTGGTCACGAGCTCGCCGACCAGGTTGCGCGGCCACGGCCACTGGCCGTAGGCGTCGAGGCTGCGGTCGTCGATGGCGAGGATGGCGACGCGAGGGTCGGGCTTGCGCGACCCGCGGAAGCGCTGGCGCGCATCCACGGCCTTCAGCTCGAGCTGGTAGAGGAAACCGCCGCTGCCGCCCCAGAGCTGCAGCCCGAAGATCAGCAGTCCGACCAGCACGCCGAGCTTCAGGCCGGACGGTACGAGCAGACGTCGGAGCATCAGCGGGCGAAGGGCTCCGTCTTCCTCAGCGGCGCGCCAGGATCGGGATCACGGGCAGCCGGGACACTGGTCGGGCGGGAAGCTGGTCACGGGCGGCACCAGCGGCGGCAGCGTCTCGGGGGGCGGCTGGTTCAGCCCGGCGTTGTCCCCGGTCTGGCTGACCGCGGGGTCCGAGGTCCCCCCGCCCAGGTCGCCGGCGTCCTGCACCTGGGTGAGCACTCCCATATCCGCCACCTCGGTTCCGATCGCGCCCGGCGGTGGCTGTGGCACAGCCTCGGCCTCCGCCACCGTGACCTCCGGCGTCGTGCGCTCGGGATCCGGCTCCACGGTGGTTTCTCCGACGTTGGCATCGATGAGCGCCTCGGGCGCTACCTGCGGCTCGGAGGGGGCGGTCGATTCACCCACCTCGCTGAACATCCCGGCGGAGACCGTGGTGATGACCCCGGACACCTGGGGATTGGAGCTGCGGAGCTCGACCTCCCCCTGCAGCACCAGGACCAGGGTGCGCTTCCCCTTGGCGTCGTACCCAATGATGACGTCGGTCCCCTTGACCCCGACGACCGCGGTCGGCGTTTCGACCGACGCGGAGCCGCGCCCGAACAAGCGCCCGACCGCGAGGCGCACCTTGCCGGCCGCCAGCCCGAAGCCGATGTCGCGAGCCCCGGTGATCTCGTCGTAGCGGCTGCGGGTGAGCCAGTACTCGGTCGCCGGGCCGATGTTCAGGAACGAGTCCTCCATGAACAGGATGCGCGCGGCGGAGGCGTCGTAGGTCTTGAGCTTGTCGCCGATCTGGAAGGCGTCGTTCAGCTCGCACGGCTTGGCGGGCCCGTCCTTCTGGAACAGCAGGGCGCGATTGCGCACCATGGCCACCAGCCCTTCGCGATTGTCACGCTTCCCCCACCAGGAGGCGGCATCGGCGGGGAAGGCGAGCAGCGCGAGCAGGGGGGCGACGAGCACGACGCGCAGGAGGCTTCTCGATCTCGGGTTCATGTCGGCTCGCTCCTCAGAAGGTCCAGTTGACGCCCAGGGAGGCAATCCCTCGGTCGTAGTCGTAGTAGCGCTTGTTCGAATCGGTGTTGTACCAGCTGTAGCGCCCGACCAGGCTCCAGTGGGTGGCGAAGCTCCAGACCACCGAGCTGCTCAGCAACAGTTGATCGTCCTCGCGCGTAACCGCCTGATCCGGATCGTCGAGCGACGGGTTCGAGTTCAGGTTGTCGTAGTCCCGGTTGAGGAAGGAGGCCTGGAAGAAGAACCCCACGCGGTGGGGGAAGGCGATCGAGATGTCCGCGAAGAACTCCTGCTCGTCGTAGTCGTAGTCGTCCGGAATCCCGCCGTCCTCGATGCGGCGATCGACCGTCGCCTGATCGAGGCAGGGGCCGGACACGACCTGCGTGCACGGGAGAACCGCTCCCGCGGGGGCCTCGGCGAACGCTCCGTCGGCGTCGCTCGCGGCCATGCGGACGCCGAGGCGCAGCGTCTTGTCCCTCCCCCCGAGGTAGAGGCTCTGCACGGCGCGGGCCTGGAAGTAGGTGCCGGTGCGAGCGGAGAACTGGAGGAACGTGTTGTCGCGGTAGTCCGTGTCGATCTGGGTCGAGGTCCACCGTCCCTCCGGGATCTTGAGGGAGGCGCCCACCTCGTTCGTGCGCAGGTACGAGTCGCCCGAGAGGTAATAGTAGTTGAAACCGTACTGGATCGAGAACGCCACTGGGCTGTCCCCGAACGGCACCCGCGTGTAGGTGATCGGGCCCGAGAGGTACCCCTGCGGGTCCTTACCCCAGGTGAACGACACCACGCTCTGCGGGGCGGTCAGGTCGAACTCGTCCAGGTCCTGGTGCAGGCTCTGATACCCGTTGAACACGAGCGCCATCGTCCAGCCGTGTTGATCGATGAACGGGAGCAGCGCGCCGCGCACGTTGAGCGTCAGCCGGTTGTCGCTCTGGTCGGAGATCACGAACGGGTCGTTCGGCTCGAGGATGACGTTGCTGTCCGACTCCGCGGCGAGCCCGACGCGCAGCTCGCCGCGCGGGATCTGCGAGGCCGGCTTCTGCTCGGAGGCCGCGAGGTAGTTGGTCGAGGCCTTCTGCAGGTTCGCGGACGCCCCCGCGGCGGTCAGCGCCGACTCGAACTCCTGGCGGGCCTTGGCCACGTCCCCCTGGGCGTAGTACGCCTTGCCGGCGTAATACGACGTGCTGGCGCCGAGCGCCGGGGCGATGGCGACGGCCCGATCGAGCGAGGCGACCGCCTCCTTGTCCATGCCGAGCTGGAGCTGCGCGAGGCCGAGGTAGAAGTGCGCGTAGGCATCCTGCGGGTCCTGCTTCAGCGCCTCCTGGAACTTCGCGACGGCCGCCTGGTGCTCGCCTAGCCAGTAGTGCGCTTCTCCCTCGAACCAGTCGATCCGTCCGGGCGGGGCGGATGACTTCTGCGCTCGCGCCTGCTCCAGGTGTGGAAGCGCCTCCTGATACCGGCCGAGGCGGTTGAGCGCGACGCCGGCGAGGAAGTGCGCCGTCCCGTTTCCCGGGTCGAGCTTGATCGCGTCCTCGAAACGCTGCAGCGCATCCGCCGCGGAGTCGTTGTTGAGATAGGCGACGCCGACGGTCACCTTCACCTCCGCCTCGAGCCGGTCGCGGCCTGGACCTTCCTCGGCGGCACTCGCCGCGGAGGGCGCCAGGAGCACGCAGGCCGCAAGCGGCCCGGCCAGCAGCATCGATGTGCGTGTTCTCATCCTCCGGCTCCTTTGCGCCTGGCTTGGACCCGAATGCCCCCGCCCCGGCGAACGAAAATCCCGCTCATCTTCCCTGTTCCGCGGCTTCCAGTAAAGACCCCGGCGACCGCTCCGTCACCTTGGCGGCGTTGCTTGGCCGCGCATCACCCACCCCACCTCCGTCACCCCGGCGGAAGCCGGGGTCCAGGACGGCGCTCGATTCGATCGCCGCTCTGGATTCCGGCTTGTATATTGGTTTCAGGCGAGGAGGTTGAGGAGTACATAGACTCCTGATGGCTTTCCGGGGAGACCGCATCCGGCTGAGGCCTCGAGCCTGTGCGAAAGATGGGTCCCCCGCCCTCT
>Ga0137321_1000088_pt1 | contig 37049 bp, 26 predicted proteins | sample EasRivERMZT399_2_FD_104758 | JGI IMG/M metagenome (GOLD analysis project Ga0137321, IMG submission 104758) | Soil microbial communities from meander-bound floodplain in the East River, Colorado, USA - East River MetaG ERMZT399_2 | ecosystem: Environmental > Terrestrial > Soil > Floodplain ... | reverse complement strand
CCAGCTCGGGGCCGTCGTGCGCCGCCGAGAACAGGTGCGTCCGGCCCAGCCGATCCGCCCACGCCCCGGTGAGACGCGCCGACTCGTGGACATGACCGTGGAGGGAGACGAGCGGCTGGCGGCGTTCCAGGAAACGGCGCAGCGCGATGCTGCCCACATGGACGTCGGCCGGCGCGTGCTCCACCCGGACCGCATCGAGGGCGGCCCGGTCGAGTGCCGTGCGGTACGGCGGCGTGTGGCACAACCAGACCGCCCGCTCCATCGGCAGATCTCCGGCGAGGCGCTCCAGATCCTCCGCGATCGTCGCGTAGCGCCGCTCCCGCTCCGGCACCTCGACGGTGAGCCACCCCTCCTCCGGCGAGACGCAGCCGGGGTCGGTGTACCGTGACACGTCGTAGCGCTCCCAGTCCTTGAGCCGGAAGGGCGTCGGCGGGACGTAGGCATAGCCGAAGACCGTATACGACTCGAGCTGCACCCGGCGATCATGGGCGTACACCCAGAGGCCGCGCTCCTGCAGCTCGAACGCCGCGGTCTCCTCGCAGCGGGGATCGTCGTTGCCGAAGATGGCGAATACGCGGGGGTACTCCCGCCCCATCCGGCGGCGCAGCCCCTCCAAGGCGGGGGCGAGGAACCCCTCGAGGAACTCGGCATCCTCGGGCGTGGTTCCCGCCAGGCCGCCCCACGACGGCAGGAGGTCCCCGCCGAGGAAGAGCGCCGCCGGCCGGTCACGCTCGACGGCCTCGAACAGGGAGGCGTAGCGCCCGGCGCTGCCGTGCAGGTCGGACGCGAACAGGCAGCGCAGCGGCGGCGGACCAGGATCGCCGTGGGTCGTGGCGTCAGGCTCCATTTCGGCTATTCTACGGCCGATGAGGTTCGCCCGGCCAATCGCGCGCGCGCTCGGACGCGGCACCCTGCTCGCCGCAGGCGTCGTCCTCGCCGCGGGGCCGCTCCGCTCCCCGCTGCTCCCCCGCTCGATCGCGACCAGCTTGCCGCCCGGGTGCGCGGGGAGTTCCTCCACGCTTGGCGCGGCTACGAGATCTATGCCTGGGGCCACGACGAGCTGCGCCCGCTGAGCCGGACGGCCCACGACTGGCACGCGGCTCCGCTCCTCATGACCCCGGTCGACGCCCTCGACACGCTGCTCTTGATGGGACTGACGGAGGAGGCGGGGAAGGTCCGGTCGCTGATCATCGAGCGGCTCGCGTTCGACCAGGACGCCTCCGTCAAGAACTTCGAGGTGACCATCCGCCTGCTAGGCGGGCTCCTCTCCGGCCACCAGATGACCGGCGACGCTCGCCTGCTCCGGCTCGCCGAGGACCTCGGCACGCGCCTCCTCCCGGCGTTCGACTCGCCGACCGGCATGCCGTACATGTACGTCAACCTGCGCACCGGGAAGACCGAGGAAAGCCGCTCGAATCCCGCCGAGATCGGGACGCTCCTGCTGGAGTTCGGGACGCTGGCGAGCCACGTGGGCGGCGGGATCGACTCCCATTACGAGTATCTCCTCAAGGCCGCGCGGCTGTTCGGCGATCGGGATTGCGCGCGCATGTGGCGGCGAAGCGCTCGCGCGCTCGCGCAGCACCTCGCCGACGAGGCCCCCACCGGCCTGTGGTACGGGCAGGTCGACATGACGACCGGCGCGCGAACGGCGACGGAGTTCGGCGCGCTGCACGCTTTCCTCCCCAGGCTGCTCACGCTCGGTGGGGACCTCGATCGCGGGCGACGACTCCAGGACTCGTGGCGAATAGGGATTTCAACGTGGGAATTCGCGTCCGATGAGGGTCATCCGGTCAACCCGCGCCTTGATTTCGGCTGATCTTAGTACCGGGTGGGCAGCCTGCCGTCCGCATCCTCGATGACCTCGTAACCGATGGCCGTGATGCGCCGGTCGAGCAGCGTGCGCAGCGTCTCCGTCGGCGCGGCCGCGAGATGCAGAAACCCGAGCAGCGCCTGCCCGTCCCTGAGCCGGGCGAGGTCGGCGCCGCTAGGGGAGCCGACGCGAACCACGATGTCGCTCCTCTTATAGGGCTCATCCTCGTCGAACACGACCGTTGCGCCGGCCGCGAGGTACGCCGCGTCCGAGAGATGGCACCCCGCCCCGGCGCTCTCCTCGACGTAGACACGATGTCCGGCCTCGACGAGCTGCCGCGCGCCGCGTGGCGTGAGCACGACCCGCCGCTCCTCCGCCTGCCGGTCGCGCGGAATCGCGATGTTCATCGGGTGCTCCAAGCAGCGATGGCAACTTCGTGCCCGGACCGAGGTCCGACTCGGACCTGCGCTCCAGACGACGAGAGCATCGCAATGGGCCAACGGCGCCCACCGCGAGGACAGCAAGCAGCGTGCCCGGGAATGTCGGCAGCCCGCCGGCTCACACCGCCCGACCGGCGGCCAGAGTGCAGGATTCCACCCAGGAAGTGCGCCTTGAGATGCGTCGGATCGCGCAGACGATGCTGCCATCGGGGCTCCGGCGGACGAGGCTGGCGGCACGGCCGTTGCACCCAGGTCCATGCGAAGGAGATACCGCCATGAAGATCCCTGTTGCGGTGGACGGCTCTGAATGCAGTGATGCCGCAGTCGAGGAGGTGGCCCGTCGTCCGTGGCCGGCGGGGAGCGAGGTCGAGGTCCTGTCTGCGGTGGAACCGGTTCCTCCGATCGCCATGCCCGAGGCGTACGTCGCGACCGAGGGGTACTACGAGCGGATCGAGTCGATGCACCGGGATCGCGCGCAGGCGGCGGTCGACAAGGCCGCGGCTCGCATCCGCGCGGCGCACGGTGCCGCCATCCCCGTCCGCGCAGAGGTCCTCCCCGGCCTGCCGAAGGTGGAAGGGGGAATCGTATGGCAATTGCACTGCAGGTCATGGACGAATCAAAGTCGCTGCCTCGCGGGGCTGTGATGAAGGCCAATGTTCTCCGAGGAAAAGACAAGTTTGGTCTGGAAGACAAACCAATTCCAGCGGCAGGTTATGGGGAAGCCGTGGTCAAGGTGCGTTTGACGACCATTTGCGGCACCGACATTCACATCATCCGCGGGGAGTATCCGGTGACCCCCGGTCTGACGATTGGTCACGAGGCAGTCGGGGTGATCCACGAACTCGGGCCGGGCGTGACCGGCTACGAAGTAGGGCAGCGTGTCCTGGTGGGCGCGATTACTCCCTGTGGGCAGTGCGAGCCGTGCTTGTCAGGGCATCTATCTCAATGCGGGGGCGCCCTCGGCGGCTGGCGTTTCGGCAACACCATTGACGGCGTGCAGGCCGAGTACGTCAGAGTACCCTTCGCGCAAGCGAACCTGGCTGTGATTCCCGACGGACTTTCCGACGAAGAAGTGCTGCTCCTGGCGGATATCGCCTCGACAGGCTTCTCCGCGGCCGAAAGCGGGGATGTTCGCTTGGGAGACACGGTCGCGGTATTCGCTCAAGGGCCGATCGGGCTTTGCGCGACGCTGGGGGCAAGGCTCATGGGCGCCGGAAGGATCTTCACCGTAGAGGCAGATCTCAACCGCCAACGCATGTCCCGGCAATTCGGCGCCACGGACACGCTCACGCCGGAGCAAAGCCCCGTGGAGGCCATCCGCGAGGCGACCTCCGGCCGGGGCGTGGACGTCGCCATCGAGGCTCTCGGCATCCAGCAAACCTTCGAGAACGCGTTGCGCGTGTTGCGGCCCGGTGGAACACTGTCGAGCGTCGGTGTCTATTCTGGACACCTGCAGATTCCGTTGGAGGCGTACGGCGCGGGGCTGTCGGACCACAAGATCGTGACGACGCTGTGTCCAGGCGGCAAGGAACGCATGCACAGACTCATGCGTCTGGTCGAAGCGGATCGAATCGATTTGAGGCCCCTGCTCACGCACACGTTCACGCTCGACCAGATTGAGGAGGCCTACGAGCTGTTTGGGGCGCGGCAGGACAACGTGCTGAAGGTGGCTGTTCGCGTTTCCTGAATCGGGGAAGGTTCACTACTCCGAGCTCAGAAACAAGAAACTCCTCCGCCGGTTCGAGATGCCTGGCGGCATGATATCGCGCAAGTCAAAGCGACCCGGCGTGCTGAGAATCGTTGCGCCCAAGAAAGCTCACCCAGAGGCCAGGAGAGCATCGCTTGCGGCGTAGGCAGGGGTTGCGGAAGTGACCAGTTCCCCTTTCCGGCGGTTGACATGAGGGCCGCACCGATAGACCACGACGTGACGCTGCGTCGGCGCGCTTCGCATGCGATGACGACGGTAGAACTAGCTGAGACCTTGAAGACCGATCTCATTGCCGGCCTCACCGAAAACGAGGCCACTCGGCGTCGCGATGTACACGGCCCAAACGAACTCCCTGTGGAGAGAGGGACTTCAGCGCTCAGGCTGCTGCTTTCGCAGTTCACGAACGTTCTGATCCTCATCCTCTTCGTCGCGATCGCACTTTCGGTCCTACTGGGCCACACGATCGAGGCGGTCGTGATTGGCGTGATCGCGCTCTTTTCCGTAGTCCTTGGATTCGTTCAGGAGTTCCGCGCCGAGCGGGCACTCGAGGCGCTCCGGAGTCTCGCTTCGCCACAGGCGACCGTGGTTCGGGGAGGTCGGGTGCGCGACATTGCCTCACGAGAGGTCGTGCCCGGTGATCTAATGGTGCTGTCGACCGGAGACATCGTTCCCGCCGACGGCCGCTTGGTCGATGCTGCGAACCTGCGCGTCGACGAGGCGGCCCTGACAGGAGAATCCTCGCCCGTTGGGAAGCATGCGGAACCTCTCCCCACCGCGGGTGTTCCGCTCGGGGACCGGCGAAACATGGTTTTCGGGTCGACCGCGGTGACCTACGGACGCGGTCGGGCCATCGTTGTAGCCACGGGAGCTGGGACCGAGGTGGGCCAGATCGGAGCGCTGCTCCGGACGGTCGAGACCGCGAGAACACCGCTTGAGGCGAACCTGCGCCGGGTTGGACGTGTACTTGCGTGGGCCTCCGGTGGAGTCGTTCTACTCGTTGCCGGGGTCGGGCTCCTCCAGGGCCGGGCCGTTCTAGAGATGGTGGTCTTCGCGATCGCGCTCGCCGTCGCCGTCGTGCCAGAGGCGCTGCCTGCAGTGGTGACTATTTCGCTGGCGCTGGGCGCCCGCCGGATGGTGAAGCGCAACGCGCTCATCCGGCGACTCCCCACCGTCGAAACCCTGGGGAGTGTCACGGTCGTTTGCTCGGACAAGACCGGAACCCTCACCACCGGTGAGATGACCGTTCGGGAGCTCTACTCCGCCGGAGAACTGTTCAACGTCACCGGGAGCGGCTACGAGCCCAATGGAACAATCCTCAAAGGCGGAACCGACACCTCGCCGGGACTAGCTCTCATCGAGCTACTCCAGGCGGCCGCGCTCTCGACGGACGCCTACCTGGTCCAAGATCCCGCGGACAATCGCTGGAGAGTGCGGGGTGATCCGACTGAGGGCGCCCTCGTTGTCGTGGCCGCTAAAGCGGGGCTCTGGAAGGAGGCGCTCGAAACGCGCCTGCCGCGCGTGGCTGAGATTCCTTTCAGCTCGGAGCGGAAGCGCATGACCACGGTTCACGGACAGGTCGGGGGGAGCGTCTCGATTTCGAAGGGCGCGCCTGAAGTCATCCTCCCACGCTGCGAGAAGGTCCGTGCGACTACGGGCGACGCGCCTCTGGATTCGGAGCGTCGGGACCACATCCTCTCGACCGGTCGAGAGATGGCCGGTCGGGCGATGCGTGTCCTCGCGGTCGCGCGGCGCACCGGAGCAGACCTCGCCGAAGCTGAAGAAAAGATGACGTTCCTCGGCCTGGTGGGAATGCTCGACCCCCCACGTCCGGAGGCGCGCGCCGCAATCGAGACCTGCTTCGCGGCCGGGATTCGCCCGATCATGATCACCGGCGATCACCCTGTCACCGCCCGGGCGATCGCCGCGGAGCTCGGTCTCCTCCGAAAGGGAGGCGTTGTAACAGGCGTGGAGCTGGAGGACCTGTCCGACCTCGACTTGGAGCAACGCACCGACGAGATCGACGTCTACGCCCGGGTTTCCCCTGCGCACAAGCTGCGGGTCGTCGCGGCACTTCAGCGACACGGCGAGGTGTCGGCCATGACTGGCGACGGAGTGAACGATGCTCCGGCCCTCAAGAAGGCCGACGTCGGAATCGCGATGGGCGTCACCGGCACCGATGTCGCCAAAGGCGCGGCCGCGATGATCCTGACGGACGACAACTTCGCGTCGATCGTTGCCGCGGTCGAGGAGGGGCGGGCGGTATTTGACAATATCAAGAAGTACCTCATGTACCTCCTTTCATCGAACGTCGGAGAAGTCCTCCTCATGGCCGCGGCCGTGGGATTCGGCCTCCCGCTACCGCTTTCGGCGGTTCAGATCCTGTACGTCAACCTCGCGACGGATGGGCTCCCGGCGCTCGCTCTCGCCGTCGACCCGCACGCCCCCGACCTGATGCAGCGGCGGCCGCGAAAGGCGGGGACGGGGATCTTCACACCGCCCGTCGCGATCCTGATTCTCCTCGGCGGCATCTGGTCGGCGCTCGTCAACATCACCCTCTTCGCCTGGGCCCTGCGGAGCGGTCGCCCTCTGACGGAGGCGGTGACAATGACCTTCGTTTCGCTTGTTCTCATCCAGTTCTTCAAGGCCTATAGCTTCCGGTCGGAGCGGCACTCGATACTGCAGCATCCGTTCGCCAACCGGTGGCTCAACTGGGCGGTCGCATGGGAACTCGGAGTGCTAGTCCTCGTGCTCTACGTTCCATTTCTGAGCACCGCTTTCGGGACGTACCCGCTCTCCCCCAATGACTGGATGATTCTCGTGGTCGCGGCCTTGACGATCATTCCTGCACTCGAGGCAGCCAAATGGATGGAACGGCGTCAGTGGTTCGGCGCGTGGGAGTAGTAGTCCAAATGGCTCCGGTCCGAGGGCTTGGCTCATCGACGCCACCCTCTTGTGATGCCTATCCCCTTGCCCGGTCGTCGAGCTCGGAAAAAGAGCCGCACGTGACCGGTTGCCTGCCAACCTGTCCGGATGGGGGCTGGCTTCCTGCCAGGGGGTCGGCACGCGGCACGAACCACCCCACCGAAGGAGATGCCCATGGCTACTCGGAGGTCCGAAAACCGAATCGCTCGTCCGCTGAAACGAATCCTCGTGGCCGTCGACGGGTCGCGAGCTTCCCGACGTGCGCTGCGCGAGGCAATCCGAATCGCGCGCGCCACGGGGGCCGGGATCACGATCACCCACTCCGTGACCTGGGAGCCACCCGGTCCGGGCCGCGAACGGGGGACGATCCGCGAGATCGCGAGGGAGTTCGACTCCGCCGGAGAGCGGGTGCTGAAGTCGATGAGCTCCGAAGCCGCAGGCTCGGGGCTCGAGGTGCACCTTCAACTCCTGCACGGTCCCGCCGGAAAGGCGGTTCTGAAAGCCGCGACGGCCGGAGGCTATGACCTCGTCGTCCTGGGCCGGCACGGCCGGAACGCCATCTCGCGGCTCCTCATGGGAAGCGTCGCGGATCGGGTCGCCCGCACCTGCGACCGCCCGGTTCTGCTCGTCCCTTGACCTCGCCCCGGGGGGAAGGGGCGCCGCGTGTCCGCGACGGCGCGCGGAGCCGGAGCCGACCCGCTCGACCGGCCGCGAGGAGCGAGCTGTCACGGCGTGGAGCAGCTCGGGGACACCGGTCGAGGCGCGCCATCGCTCCGCACCCCGCGGCTTCCTTCCGATGCCGCTTCGCCTGTGACGAGGCAGTAACGGACCTGGCGCGCCGGGAGCGGAGCGGAATCCGAGTACGTCGCCGCCGCCGTGAGTGCTCCATGCACCATCTACAGCGGCCGCAGCCGCGCCGTGAAGTGGCGCAGATGTTCCGCCCCCTCGACGATTCGCAAGCCGCGCAGCGACTCCTTCCGGCGCGCCACCTCCGCCGCCACCTCGATGACGTAGTCGACGTGGCTCTGCGTGTAGACGCGGCGCGGGATCGCGAGGCGTAGTAGCTCGAGGGCCGCGAAGCGCTCGTGGTGGGTGACCGGATCGGTCCCGCCGAACATCAGGGTCCCGATCTCAACGCCGCGGATTCCCCCCTCCTCGAAGAAGGCGCAGGCGAGCCCTTGGCCGGGAAGCTCGCCGGCGGGATGTGCGGCAGGGTGGCCCCGGCGTCGACGTAGTCGCGTGCCCTCCCGGGGGCTGGACGATCGGAAGCCCCGCCCGCACCAGTCCCTCCCCGAGGTAGCGGGTCGAGGCGATGCGGTACTTGAGATAGTCCTCCTGCACGACCTCGGAAAGCCCCACCGCGATCGCCTCGAGGTCGCGCCCCGCCAGCCCTCCGTAGGTGGGAAACCCCTCTGTCAGGATCAGCAGCTCCTTCTCCTGCCGTGGCAGGCGATCGTCGTTCGACGCCAGGAAGCCGCCGATGTTCGCGAGCCCATCCTTCTTGGCGCTGAAGGTGGCGCCGTCCGCGAGGCCGAACATCTCGCGCGCGATCGCTTCCACGCTGCGCTCCGCCTGCCCCGGCTCGCGCAGCTTGATGAAGTAGGCGTTCTCCGCGAAGCGGCAGGCGTCGAGGTAGAACGGCACGCCGCGCCCACGGCAAAGAGCACTCGCCGCCTTCAGGTTCGCGAGCGACGCTGGCTGGCCGCCGCCGGAGTTGTTGGTGACGGTGGCGAGTGTGCATGCGACCTCTCCCTCCGCGCCGCCTATGATCCGCTCGAGAGCTGCGAGGTCGAGGTTTCCCTTGAACGGGTGCTCATCGGACTGCCGCCGCGCCTCCGCCGTCGGGATGTCGAGCGCGCGCCCGCCCAGGTACTCGACGTCGGCGCGGGTGGTGTCGAAGTGCGTGTTCGCGGCCACCACCTTGCCCGCCACGCCCAGGCACGCGAAGAGGATCCGCTCCGCCGCGCGTCCCTGATGGGTTGGAATGATGTGCTTGAACCCGGTCAACTCCCGCACCTGCCGCTCGAACACGAACCAGGAGCGCACACCCGCGTACGACTCGTCGCCGTGCATGATCCCGGCCCACTGCTCAGCCGACATCGCTCCGGTTCCCGAGTCGGTCAGCAGGTCGATCAGGATGTCCTCGGCGGCGATGCGGAACAGGTTCCAGTCGGCGCGGGCGAGGATCTCACGGCGCTCGACGGGCGTCGTCATCCGCAGCGGTTCGACCGATTTGATCCGGAACGGCTCGATGATCGTCTTCATGGCGGGGTGTGATGATAGCTGGGCGGCCGGTGAAGCGACCGGGGCAGTGCGACCCCGGGGCGACACCAGTTCGGCTCTCGGGCGGGTTGGTTCGTCAAGGAAGTTTGCTGATGGTAGGGAGCCGCCCTGCTTCTTACCTTGAATGCGTTATCTCGTGGCTATCCTTCGCCTCCCTGCGGGCGCCGATGCGGAACGCCTCGCGCGCTCCGCCGGCCGCTTGACCGTGGGCGCCTTTGCCTTCGCCGGAACGCCGGCGATGACCTGCAGGAGGTCCATCGCGGATACCAGCCCCACGACCGCCTCGCCGGTCCGGACACGCCAGCGAAGTTGACGGATCGACTCTTACCGGACGCATAATCGCCTGGAACGCAGCTTGTACTGCCTTCCGCTTCGAGACCGACCGAGGAGGGTCTGCGCGTTCTTCGGAACGCGGCCCCGCGTGGGGGGGGGCAACAAGCCTGGATTCCCCCTGCGGCCATGAACTCCTGCCACAGCGAAGGTTGATCCCGCCGCCCCTACTCCCCCGTCGGGATCCCCTCGAGGTGGAACGTCGCGTCGAGCACCTTGTCCACCCGCAGCACGAACACCGACGGGTCGGGCACGCCCCAGTCGAGATACGAGAGCGGGAAGGTCCCATCGACGATCACGCGCGTGCCGCGGAACAAGACCTGGGCGGTGAGGGAGACCTCCCGTGCGACGCCACGGATCTCGAGCCGCCCAGTGAGGGTAAGCGGGAACGGCCCGGCCTCGTTCCGCAGCCCTTCGGGGAGCGCCCCCGCGGCGGTGGCCGGCAGGAAGCGGAGTAGCGGATAGCGCGTCACCTCGAGCGTGCTGTTGTGCATCTTGAGGTCGCGCTTGATATTGCCGGTGTCGATCGAGCCCGCCTCGACGTTGACCTCACCTCCCAGCTTCCAGAGTTCCCGCCCGGACGACTCGAGCGTGAGATCGCCCGACATCTTCCCCCCGACGCCGATCACCTTGTGCAGCGTCGCGCCGAGCGTGAAGCCGGCGCTCGAGGCGCCGGGGTCGATCCGGTAGTGCGCGATGTGCGGCGCCGGCGGGGTGGGCACTGCGGGGATCGGCGTCTCCGCCGCCCGGCTCGAGCCCGAGGCCGCGAGCAGGAGCGCAGCGAGACCGAGGGGCCATTTGCCGGGCGCGCCACGCGCGCTCATCGCGCTCCCGCCACCTTCGCGCCGCGCGCGATCGTGAAGACGCGATCCCCCGGCAAACCGGCGAATGCCTCCCGGCCTCCGTCCGGCCAGACGACCTCCAGCCGCGCGGCCGTCTTCTCCGCTCCCAGGCCGAAGGTCACCGCGGTGTCGCTCTGCGAGGCGTACGAGTTGCCGGCGCGCACCCAGGCGGTCTGCTTCGCGCCCCCCGAAACGAGCGACACCTTGGCGCCGATTCCCGCGCCGTTGCCACCCCGCTCCGCCAGCCGGATCCGGATCCAGCCGTTCGCAGGCGGACCCTCGGCGCGCAGGAGCCTCGCCGGCCCGCCGTTCTCGCTCACCAGCAGATCCGGGTCGCCGTCCCCGTCGAGGTCGCCGGACGCGGCGCCGCGCCCGACCATCGGGATCGCGAGCGCATCCCCCTCGCCGCGCGGCAGCACCTGCTCGAACCGCCCGCCGCCCAGGCCGCGGTAGAGCAGCGGCAACTGGCGGTAGGTGACCCGCGCCTGCACGCGCTGGATCTGGTCCTCCACGTGCCCGTTCGCCACGAACAGGTCGGTCCAGCCGTCGAGATCGGCGTCGAAGAAAAGAAGGCCGAACGACAGCGCCAGCAGGCTCGGCTCCCCCACCCCCGAGATCGGCGCCTTGTCGATGAACAGCCCCTCTCCCTGGTTGTGATAGAGCGCGATCTCCTCGTTGGAGAAATTCGCGATCGCGAGGCTCGCCCGGCCCGAGCGGTCATAGTCGGCGGCGTCGATCCCCATCCCGGCTCGCGCTGAGCCGTTCTCGTCGAAGCCGATGCCGGAGATCACCCCTTCCTCGGCGAAGGTCACCACCCCGTCCGGTCCCCGCCCCAGGTTGTGGAACAGGAAGTTCGGCTGCGTGTCGTTGGCGACGGCGATATCGGGCCACCCGTCGTCGTCGAGATCGAACACCGCGACGCCAAGCCCCTTCCCGGAGGACTGGAACACCCCGGCCTCGCGGGTGGCGTCCACGTACGTGCCGTCGCCGCTGTTCCGGAACAGGTGCGGGGTGTCGCCCGGATATGGCTCGGGGGTGCAGTACGACTTGTTACGCCCGTCGAGGGAGCAGCGGATGTCCGTCGCGATCGTCCAGGGGACGTAGTTCGCCACGAACAGGTCGAGGTCGCCGTCGCGGTCGTAGTCGAGCCAGGCGGCGCTCGTTCCCCAGCCGGAGTCGGCGACCCCGAGCCGCGCCGCCAGCTCCTCGAACGTCCCATCCCCCCGGTTGCGATAGTGCCGGTTCGGCCCGAGCGCCGTCACATGCAGATCGAGATCACCGTCGCCGTCGTCGTCGGCCGCGACCACCCCCATCCCCTGGAACTGTGCGCCGAGACCCGCGCGGCGCGTGACGTCGCGGAAGCGCCCGCGCCCATCATTGAGGTAGAGCGCCAGCGAGCTGTCGTTGACGGTCGGCCTTCCGGGCCAGGAGGTTCCCCCGACCAGCACCGCGTCGAGGTCCCCGTCGCCGTCCAGGTCGGCCAGCGCCGCGCCGGACCCCATCGTCTCCGGCAGGTACTTCTTCCCGAAGGCACCGTTGCGATGGACGAAATGGACCCCCGCCTCGGCCGCGACCTCGCGGTAGAGCGGCCGGACGCCGGCTGCACCCTGCGGCGGCGCGGCGAGGGCCGCCGCGGCGACGAGGCAGAGTAGCGCGGCCCCAATCCTGTCTGGGCAAATCAACGGCGCACCGCGGCGGGGCCGGGAGCCGGTGGGGAAACCTGATGGTAGAGGTCGGGGGCGAGCCCCTCGAAGCGGGCGCGCGATCCATCCGGCCACCGCACCTCCACCCGCTCGACCCGGGCGGCCGTACCGAGACCGAAGAGGAGCCGCGGGTCGCTGGTCGACAGGTAGCTGGAGCCGGCCCGCACCTCCCGCACCTGGCGGCGGCCATCCGTCTCGACCCAGGCGCGCGCGCCGATCGCGTCGGGGTTCAGGCCGCGACCGCGGATCCGCAGGCCGAGCCAGCGCGCCCCGTTGCGACGCTCGTTGCGCAGCAGCGTCGGCGGGGCGTCGAGATTCGTCACGAAGACATCCGGGTCGCCGTCATCGTCGAGATCGCCGAACGCCGCGCCGCGCGACGACTCCTCGACCGCCATCCCCGGCCCGGCCGCCCCGCTCACGTCCTCGAAGGTCCCGTCGCCGCGGTTCCGGAACACCTGGTTCGTCTGCCGGTAGGCGGTCCCCAGCCCGCGCCCGTCCATCTGCGGATAGACATGGCCGTTGGCGAAGAACAGATCTGGCCAGCCGTCGCCGTCGAAGTCCTGGAATGCGGTCCCCCAGCCAAGTTGCGGCAGCGTGCTCTCGCCGAGCCCGGCCGCAAAGGTCACGACCTCGAACCGCTCGCCGTCATTGCGGTAGAGCGTGTTGGTGTCGTGCGAGAACGTCGTCACGATGAGGTCGAGCCTCCCATCGCCATTGTAGTCGCCCGCGTCGGTCCCCATTCCGGCCTGCTCCGCGCCATCCTGGCTGAAGGCGACGCCGCGCAGCAACCCCTCCTCGGTGAAGGTCCCATCGCCGCGGTTGATGTAGAGGAGGTGCGGGGTGGCGTCGTCGGCGACATACAGGTCGGGATCGCCGTCGTCATCGATGTCGGTGAACATGGCGCCGAGCCCGTAGTACGGCTCCTCGCGCCACATCCCGGCGGCGCGCGTCGCGTCCTCGAAGGCACCGTCGCCGCGATTCCGGTACAAGATCCCCTGCACCGGCGTGAGCCCGCGCGGTCCGCAGAAGACCAGCACCCCGAGGAAGGTGCAGCGGGCGTTTCCCAGCCGCGGCGTCGTCTTCGGGTCGAAGGCGACGTAGTTCGCGACGTAGACGTCGAGGTCGCCGTCACGATCGACGTCGGCAGCGGTCACCCCCGTCCCCCAGCGCTCGTCCCCGAGGCCGGCCGCCTCGGTCGCGTCCGCGAAGGTCCCATCGCCGCGGTTCCGGAAGAACGTGTTGCGGCCATACTGCGAGAGGTAGATATCGGTGTCACCGTCGCCGTCGAGGTCGGCCGCGAGGCAGCCGTGGCCGTAGCGCTTCTCCCCCACTCCCGCGGCAGCAGTGACATCGGCGAACCGCCAGCCGCCCCGGTTCCGATACAGGACGTCCGGGGCGTGGACCTGTCCTGGATCGTGCGTGATCCCCCCTTGCACCTGGTAGAGGTCGAGCCGGCCGTCGCCATCGTAGTCGAACATCCCGACGCCGGGGCCGGTCCCATCCAGGATCGACGGCTTGTCCGGCAGACCACAGATGGTCGGTGTCGTCAGGCCGGCCTCCGCTGCCGCGTCGACGAACGCGAACCCGGGATCCGGCGCGACGCCTCCCTCCCCCGCGAGCAGGAGCGCAGGCGGCAGGAGCGACACCGCAACCCAGGTCGTGCCGCGCGCCCTCATTCGTCCGCCATCGACGCGCCCCCCGCCAGGCGCGTGCTGGCGCGGAGCTTGTCCTTGAGGCGGCGGAACTCCGTCATCGCCCGCGCCGCGGCCTCGCTGTCGCCGCGCTTCTGATACAGGCGGACGAGGAGGTAGTACGCCTGGTACATCTCCGGCGCCACCTTCGTGGCGCGCGTCAGCAGGGTCGCCGCTTCGTCCAGATTCCCGCGCTCGAGCAGGATCTCGCCCAGCCGCGTCAACGCCGTCGGCTCGTCGGGGTCGAAGGCGAGCGCCTGCCGATAGTCGGCGACCGCGTCGTCGTCCCTCCCTTGCAGGCGCTGCAGGCGCGCGCGGTGGACGTAGGCCTGGGGGTAGGTTGGAAAACGGGCGATGATCCGCGCGCAGATCGCTTCCGCGCGCGCGTAGTCGAGCGCGTCGCGCGCCACCTGGATCTCCTCGATCATCGCCTCACGATGGTCGGGGGCGATCGCTTGCAGACGCGTCAGCGCCGCGCGCGCGGTGACGAAGTCCCCCTCCAGGCGAGATTGCCGCGCGATCTGGAGGAGCAGATCCGGGAACGGGCCGACTTTCTCCCCGAGCCAGGCGAGCCCCTGTCGCCGGCGGCCGCGATCCTGGGAGGCGTTGAGCAGGTCGAGGAGGTCGCGCGCCGGTGACGGTTCGGCCGGCGCCAGTTCCACAGCGCGGCGCAGCTCCCGCTCGGCGCCTTCGAGATCACCACCGGCCCGCAGCGCCCGACCTAGCCCGTCCCGCACCTGCCAGCTGTCCGGCTCGTGCGCGAGGACCTCCTGGAAGATCCGGACGGCCGCGATCGCATCCCCACGCCGCAGCGCGGACTCCCCCTCGGCAACCGTCGCGGCCTCTGGAGCCGCGGACGCGGGGGCGACAATGGCGACGGCAATCCACAGGAGGGGGAGAAACCTACGGCGCCGAAGCAAGCGGCGGGACATGCGGCGGGAGTATAGCACCGGCACCGTCGAGCGCCCCCGGGGGGAGTCCGATCCGCCCGGCGACGGCGGACGTCAGTCCCCCGCGAACACCAACATCTCGATCCGCCGTCTTGCCGGAACGAGCTCCAGGCCCGCCTCCTGGCGCAGTTGTTCGACGAATCCCCGGGGAGCGTCCGCATCCCAGTCGAGGTGGAGATCGTATCGACCTGGAAGCTCGGTCTCGTCGAGGACCGGCACGGCGAGGACCGACTCGAAGCAGCGCGAGAGATCCCCCGTCGATAGACTCGACGCGTCGAGCGAACCCGTCGCACGGTGGAACCCCTGCGAACCGTCGTCATTGCGCAGCAGGCCTCCCGATGCATGCGGTTCGCCGCGCAGGAGGAGCACGTCCATCTCGCGCGCTTCCCGGTAGGATCGCACTCCGAACGCGGCCTGGATCGCCCGTTGCAGCAGCGCCTTCTTCTCCTCGAGGGGAACGAGGGCCGTGACGCGAAAGTCAAAGCGTCCTTCAGGGGGAGACTTCAGGTACACCACGCGCGTCGGGTCCATCCCGAAGACGTTGCGGACGGCGTCCTCGAAGGTGGCGCCGTGCAGGACATAGCCGCGCGGGTCCGTCTGCGTTCCGAGACCAGTCCCCGGGGGGGATCGAACCACGACGACCTCGAGGAGCGCATCGTCCCCCCCCGCGCGAGCCCGGCGGTCGAGATCCTCGCGCGGGGCGTGGGGGTCTGCTCCGACCGCGGGAGTCCGGCCGGCGAGCACCTCCCGCACGACCCCCTCCGTCAACTGCTCCGGATGGACGTTGGCCCGGACGATCCCGTTGGCGTCGACGACCACCGATTGTGGGATCCCCTCGACCCCGTAGGCGTCGAGCGTCGACCGGCCGGTGTCCAGCGCCACCCAGCCGTGGATGGGTCGCTTCTCGATGAACCGGCGGACCACCGCCTCCGCCTCGTCGCTGATCGCCAGGAAGACGACGGGTTCGGCGGACAAGGTGTCGGCGAGGTGGTTGAGATGCGGGACCGCGGCGACGCACGGACCGCACCAGGTCGCCCAGAAGTCGAGCACCACCACCTTGCCGCGCAGTCCCTCCCAGCTCGCATTCGCGTCGGGCGGCGCCTGGAGAAGCGCCGCAAGGCCGAGCGGGGGCGCCGGGTCCCCCGGCTCAGGGCCCGCCGCTGGGGCGGGGGTCGCGAGCAGCGCAGCAGCCAGCGCGGACAGCATCACCTGCCGCAATCGTCGCATGGGCGGCCTCCAGAGCGCGAACCGACCGCGTCTCACGGTCTTCGGGCGGGCGGCGACGCGCTGAGGCGGCCGACGAAGTAGACGCCGTTGAATCCCCTCTCGTCGGGCCGCGGAAAGAGCCGAATCGTCGCGTGCGGGACCTCGCCGACTCCTTTCAGGGGCTTCTCACCGCAGCTCGCCGGATCGGCCCCCGTGCAGAACCACGCCGTGCCCCCGAGGTGCGCCACATCGAGCGAACGGACGCTCCCCTCCGGGAGGCTCCTGGCGAGGTGGCAACCCATCGGGACATGGCTCGCGTCCCACGGAGATCCCTGCACCGTGCGCGTGTGGAGGTTCCCGGCGAGGGCAAGGACGAGCGGCGCTGCTGCTCCCGGCGCTCCGGGGCGAAGCGCGCCCAGGATCGCTGCTGCCATCCTCCGGTCCCGCTCCCCTGCGGAGGAGACTGCCGGCGAATCGAGGAGCAGCACCTCGAGGCGGTGCGGGCCGGGCAGCGCGGGCCCCTCCTGCCGCAGTGTACGCAGCCGCTCGATGAGCGCCGCCATCGCCGCGCTGCGCCTGCCGTCCTGATAGGCGTCGCGCCAGAACCCCCCCTCGAGGAGCGCGGCGCGGTCCGCATCCGAGCCGGACGAGCCCAGGTAGCGGTCGACCCGCTCCTGCTCGTCGGCGGGGATCTCGAGCGCGACGATCAAGGCCGGAACGCGGCGCAGCGCCGTGCAGGCAACGTCGGAGAAGAACGCCGGGATCTCGGCCGTCCCGTGGAAGTCGCCGAGCAGGACGACCTGCGCTCCGTCGAGCAGGGTGGCCTCGAGAGCGATCGGCTCGCATGGCAGGGCCCGCCCGGCGCGAGCCTCGTCGCCCCGCTCCGCCACGGGGGTCTGCCGGGGGGCGGGGCCACCGGCTGCGAACAGCAGCCACGCCGAGGCAAGGGAAACCCACGCGAGCGGCAGTCCGCGGCAGGTGCGCAAGAGGAACACCTACTCCGACTCCACCCGGCCGCGGGTGCGCTTCACCGTGGCGCGGGCGACCTTGCTCTCGAGCCGCCGTTCCACCGCCCCCTTCCCCGGCCGGGTCTTCACCCGCGGCTTGCGCTTGCGCGCCCGCGCGCGCAGCCGCCGCAGCAGCACCTCCACCGCCTCCTCCCGATTGCGATGCTGCGAGCGATTCTGCGAGATCAGCACGACGATCCCCGTCGGCCGGTGCACCAGGCGCACCGCGGACTCCGTCACGTTCCGATGCTGGCCGCCGGGCCCGCTGCCGCGGAAGGTGTGCACGTCGCAGTCCCTCAACAGCGCTTCCTTCACCGGGTCTTTCGCCACGTCACCCCTCCGGCCCCGTTGCGAACCTCGCCCGCTCATTCTGAACAGCCACAGGTGGTACGGCAACCTCAGCGCAGCCTTCCATCATCGGGCCAACGAGCGTCCGCTTCCTCGGAGCTGCGACCGCGAACCCTCTCCGTCATTCTGACGCAACCGGGAGGGTGGTTGGGCTGGGAGTTCCGCCGATCCGACGACATTCACCGCGGCCCACGGGATCACCTCGCTACCGGTGGACCCGGCCTTCGCCGGGGTGACGGAGCATGGCGGGGCGCACGGCCAGCTTGACCGCCGCGCGCCCGGTGCGGGAACATGCCCGTACGGCGTCCCCTGGCGGGCAGGCCCGGCGATCCAGGCCAGCACCGGCATCGACGGCGGAATCGAGGCAGGATGAGAGGCGGATTCGAGTGTGGTGCCGCGCGCGCCGTCCTCCTCGCGGCGGTCGCGGGCTGCTTCGGCGTCCTGCTGGCGCGCCCCGAGGCGTCGACCTTGCCGGCGGCCCAGACCCGCCCGATCCCCCTCGTGCCGCGCGACGGCGCCTACCACGTCCAGCCAGGCGAATCGATCCAGGAGGCGGTCGAAGCGGCCGCGGCCGACCCGGCGGTCAAGACGGTGCGGGTGCACGCCGGCACCTACCGTCCCGCCGCTCGCGGGCAGGCGCTCGTCTGGCTCAGCGCCCGGCATGACGGCGTGCGCCTCGAGGCCGTCGGCGAGGTCGTGCTGACCGCGGCGAACCCGGAGATCGCCGATCGCACGGCGCTCAGCTTTCCGGCGGTCGTCAATCACGTGGTCTACCTGGGCAACGGCGTGTCACGCCGCACCGTGCTGCGCGGCTTCCGGATCACGGGTGCGAACGACTATCCCGCGGACGCCCTGCCGCTCGGGCCGCCGATCGAGCCGGCGCTGGGGTCGGTCCCCGCCCTCAAGGAGCACCGCTTCTTCTACTCGGATGGCGGCGCGATCAAGATCTTCGGCCGCTCCTCCCCCACGATCGAGCGGGTGGAGATCGTGGGGAACTTCGCCGACCCTTGCGGCGGCGGCGTGTCGGTGGAGCAGCGCGGCTTCAAGGACGACTCCCCCCTCTTCCGCGGTTGCATCTTCCGGGACAATCGCGCCGCCGAGACCGGGTCGGCGCTCGACGTCCTGCCGCACAGCGCGGTGACGGTCGAAGGCTCCTTGTTCGTCGGCAACCTCTCGAACGTCGGCAGCCGCCGAGCGACCGGCGGGCAGGGCGCCTCCCCGACGAACTACAATAAGGAGCATGGCTCGGGCGCGCTGACCGTGTTTCCAGGCGCGCGCGCGCTGGTGCGGCGCAGCACCTTCACCGGCAACTGGAACGGCGTGGACGACCGCGGCACCGGCAGCGAGTACAGCGACTCGCTGCTCTGGGGCAACACCGCGGCCGGTGGCATCGCCCCGCAAGGGCGTTACGAGATCGACATCGTGGACGGCCGCGGGGTTCGCGGCTGCATCATCCGCGGCGGCATCGCGGATCTGCGCGGTTCCATCGACCGAGCGGCGAACCGGTTCGAGGCTCCCGACCCGGAGTTCGACGATCATTTCAACCCCCGCGCCGCGGCGTTCGCGGGGGTCGGGTACCGACATGAGACGACGGCAGCGAACTGAGCACGGCCACCGGCTTCGCCGCGCCGCGGTCGCGGCAGTGCTGGCGGCGCTGGCCCAGTCCGGTGGACCGCAAGCCCAGACGGGCGCCTTCTCCGGGACGCCGGGCGACCTGAGCGTGCAGAACGCCAAGGTGCTCGAGTACAAGCGCGCGGAGGAAGTGAAGGGACTCGCCGGGCTGGCGGTCTTCCACGATTTCCACCTCTCCGATCGCCTGCAAGAGAGCGGCATCACCTTCCGCCAGCAGTTTGTCGATGACGCCGGCCGTGACTACAAGGCGGTGCATTACGACCACGGGACCGGCCTCGCGGTCGCCGACGTCGACGGGGATGGCCGGCCCGACCTCTACTTCGTCTCGCAACTCGGCGGCAGCGAGCTGTGGCGAAACCTCGGGGGGGGGAAGTTCGAGAACGTGACGGCGACCGCGGGGGTGGGGCTCGCCGGACGCGTGGGAGTGGGCGCCTCGTTCGCCGACGTGGACAACGACGGGGATGCCGACCTGTTCGTGACGACCGTCCGACACGGCAACGTCCTGTTCGAGAACGACGGCAAGGGGCTGTTCAAGGATGTCGCGCGCACCTCCGGGCTCGGATACAAGGGCCACTCGTCGGGGGCCGCCTTCTTCGACTACAACCGCGACGGGTTGCTCGACCTCTTCCTCGCGAACGTCGGCCGCTACACCACCGACCAGCAGGGGCGCGGCGGCTACTGGATCGGCTTCCCCGACGCCTTCTCCGGCCACCTGAAGCCGGAGCGCGCGGAGGCGAGCATCCTCTACCGCAACGCCGGCGACCGCCTGTTCATCCCCGCCGGGCGCGAGACGAAGCTCACGCACTCCGCCTTCTCCGGTGACGCGCTCGCGATCGACGGGAACGACGACGGGCTCCCCGACCTCTACGTCCTGAACATGCAGGGAAATGACGAGTACTACGAGAACGTCGAGGGGAAGCGGTTCGAGCGCAAGAGCAGGACGCTGTTCCCGCGTACTCCGTGGGGGACGATGGGGATCGTCTCGCTCGACTACGACCAGGACGGGAAGATGGACCTGTTCCTCACCGACATGCACTCCGACATGAGCGAGAACGTCGAGCCGGATCGCGAGCGTCTGAAGGCGCAGATCAAGTGGACCCCGGACTTCCTGGGCAAGGGGGCGCAGAGCATCTTCGGCAACGCGCTGTTCCACAACGACGGCAAGGGGAGCTACGAGGAGCGGTCCGACGCGCTCGGCGTCGAGACCTACTGGCCCTGGGGGGTGAGCGCCGGCGACGTCAACGCCGACGGCTGGGAGGATCTGTTCATCACCGGCGGCATGAACTACCCGTTCCGCTACTCCACCAACTCGCTGCTGCTGAACGACCGCGGCAAGCGCTTCGTCGAGACGGCGTTCACCCTGGGAGTCGAACCGCGGCGTGGCGGGCGCACGCTCCAGCCCTGGTTCGATCTCGACTGCGACGTCGCCGACAAGCAGCGTCCGGAATGCCAGGGAAAGACGGGCCGCATCACCATCGAGGGGTCGCTCGGGAGCCGCTCGTCGGCCTTCCTGGACGTCGACGACGACGGCGACCTCGACCTCGTCACGAACGAGTTCGGCGCCCCGCCCATGGTGCTGCTCAGCGATCTCGCCGAGCGGCGTACGCTCCACTTCCTGAAGGTGCGGCTGATCGGCACGGCGTCGAACCGCGACGGGGTCGGCGCGCGCGTGACGGTGCGGGCGGGAGGCCGGACACTCACGCGCGTGCACGACGGCAAGTCGGGGTACCTGTCGCAGAGCTCGCTGCCGCTGTACTTCGGCCTCGACGAGGCGACCCGCGTCGACGCGGTCGAGGTCCGCTGGCCTTCCGGACGGACGCAGACGGTGAGCGAGTCGATCGCGATGAACCGGATGCTCGAGATCACCGAGAAATGAGGCGCGCGATGGTCGCGGCGGCCGTCGCCGCGGCCTGCCTCGCGGTATCGGCTGTCGGCTCCGCGCGGGCGGAGGAACCGGCGGTGGCGACTCCCCAGGCGCGCCTGCCGCCAGAGGCCGCCCGGTGGGTGCAGGAGGGGATCGACCACTATCGCCAGGGGCGCTATCCCAAGGCGGCGCAGGCGTTCGAGAAGGCCCGGCAGCTGGCGCCGAAGGATCCCGAGGTCTCCGACCTCCTCGCCACCTCCCTCCTGCACGCGAACCGCCACGCGGCGGCGCGGCAGGAGTTCGAACGCCGCCTCGGGTTCGACCCGGAGGCGCTCAGCCCACGCCTGGGGCTGGCGCGTGTCGCGGTACGCGACGGAGACTTCGAGCTCGCGGAGGGATTCTACCGGGAGGTGCTGGAGCGGGCTCCCACCGACCTGACCGCGCTCTACAACCTCGGCTGGCTGCGTTACCGGGATGGAGCGTACGAGCAGGCCCGCGACCTGCTGCAGCGCATGGTCGCCCTCGCGCCCGACCACGCGCCGGCACACTACACCCTGGGGCTGACGCTCGACCGGCTCGGCGACATCGGCGCCGCTGAAAGGGAGCTCAAGCGGGCGGTCGCGCTCGAGCCTGACAATGTGCGCGCGCACTACAACCTGATGAACCTGTACGTGCGGGCGGGACGAGACGCCGACGCCGCCCACGAACGGGAGATCTACCAGGGGCTCGCGGACCGCTTCGCCGCGGACCGGGCCGCCGAGGGAACGGCGCGCGATCGGTTCCTGGCCGGCGACTACGCGGGCGCGCTCCAGGAGTATGACCGGCTGCTCCTCCTCCACCCCCAGTCGGGACGCTTCGAGCTGGGGCGCGGCCTGTGCTTTCTCAAGATGGACCGCGATCGCGAGGCGCTCGCCTCCATGGAGAAAGCGCTCTCGATGGACTCCCGGCTCCCGGATGCCTACTTCCACCTCGCCGCGCTCTACCAGCGGCTGGGCCAGCCGGAGAAGGCGCGCACAGCCCGGGAGAGGTACGAAGATCTCGAGACGATCCGCGAGGGGAAGAGTGGGTTCTGAGCACACTCCCTGGCGGCGCGGGAAACGCCCTCGCGGTCGCGCACGGTCCACGCCGATGGCAATCCTGGCGCTGATTTGTGGCGCGCCGCCGTGCGCCGCGGCGGCGGACCCCGCGACCTTCGTCGAAGTGGGTGAGGCTGCGGGGATCCAGTTCGTCCACATCGGCGGCCACACCGCCGAGAAGTACATGATCGAGACGCTCGGCTCCGGGGTCTGCTTCCTCGACTACGACGGTGACGGGCTCCAGGACCTCTACTTCGTGCAGTCGGGCACCGTCCCGGGACGGCAGGGGCCGAAGGCGGGCGACGCCCTCTACAGGAACATCGGCGGCGGCCGCTTCGCCGACGTGACCGCCGCCGCGGGGATCGCCGAGTTCGGGTACAGCATGGGGTGCGCCGCAGGCGACATCGAGGGGGACGGCGATGTCGATATCTACGTCACGAACTTCGGCCCTGATGTCCTCTTCCGCAACAACGGCGACGGCACGTTCACCGACGTCACCCAGGCGGCGGGCACCTCGAACCCGTTGTGGAGCAGCAGCGCGGCGTTCGCCGACTACGACGCCGACGGTGACCTCGATCTCTACGTCGCGAACTACGTCGACTTCGCGATGGACAACAACAAGATGTGCGGCGATCTGCCGCGGCGCATCCGCACCTACTGCCACCCCGACGCGTACGAAGGTGTCCCGGATGCCCTCTACCGCAACCAGGGGGACGGCACGTTCCGCGACGTCGCCGCCGAGGCCGGCCTGACGCGGCGCTACGGGAAAGGGCTCGGGGTGGTCTGGAGCGACCTCGACCTTGACGGGGACCTCGACCTGTATATCGCGAATGACTCGGTCCCGAACGCGCTCTACCGGAACGAGGGGAACGGCAAGCTCCTCGACGTCACCCTGGCGTCCAACACCTGCTGCAGCGAGGACGGCCGCCCGCAGGCGGGGATGGGGGTGGACGCCGGGGACATCGACGGCGACGGCCGCTTCGACTTGATCGTCACCAACCTGTCCGGGGAGCCGAACGAGCTGTACCGGAATCTCGGCGGGATGAGGTTCGAGATCATCTCCTTTCCCTCCGGGTTCGCGGCGGTGAGCCTGCCGTTCGTCGGCTTCGGCGCCAACATCTTCGAGTTCGACAACGACGGCGACCAGGACATCATGGTGGTGAACGGGCACATCATCGACAACATCGCCCTGCTGAACGACGCCAGCACCTACGAGCAGCGCGCCTTCCTGTTCGAGAACCTCGGAGGGGGTCGCGTGCGGGAGGTCGGGCGGGAGCGCGGCGCCTATTTCAGCGGGGTCTTCGTCGGCCGGGGGTTGGCGCTCGCGGACCTGGACCTCGATGGCGACCTCGATGCGGCGATCAACAACCACGATCAGCGCGCCCGCCTGCTCCGCAACGACGGCGGCAACGCGCGCCACTGGCTGCGCCTGCAGCTGCGGGGGCACGGGGCGGGAAACCGCGACGCGATCGGCGGGCTCGCCGCCGTGACCGCGGGGGGAAGGCGGCAGGTGGACGAGGTGCGCAGCGGCACCTCGTACGGCTCGGAGAACGAACGGGCGCTCCACTTCGGGCTGGGCGACGCCGGGTCCGCGGAGCAGATCGAGATCCGCTGGCCGTCCGGCGCGCGAACCCGGGTGGAGGGGGCCGCGGCTGACCAGATCCTGGTCATCTTCGAACCGTAGGACCCGCTGCACCGGCAGTCGGGCGGCGGCGCGCCCACGGGCGGGGCTGGCGAGCCTCGCGGGCGCTGTCCCCGTCTCACCCCCGCCGCCTCACTGCTAGAATCGAACCGCTGGACCCCACCCGAGTTCCGCCCCGGGATGGAGTTGCCCGGGGCCGAAGGAGTGCCATGAGAGCCCCTCGCCGCGCGGTCGTTCCGGTTCTCTGGCTGCTTGCTCTGGTGGCGGCACCGCTCCGCGTCGAGGCCCAGGAGAAGGTCTCATCCCCCCCCGCGGCGCCCCCACCCGCAGCAGAGGAGCCGCAGACCGCCCCCGCCGAGGTGGCGCGGGTGTTTGTCGCGGAGCCGGCTGCGGTGAGGGCGGCGTACCTTGGTCTACTGCAGGCGGAGGCCTTCCCACTCACCCCGGAGGCCTCCGAGACGGAGATCGTCACGGAGTTCACCGAGTTCGCCGCGGGTCGTTTCGGTCGCAGCGTCGCCACGCCGCCCCCCAAGGTCTCGCCGACCTTCCCGTTCTACCAGACGAACAAGATGCAGACCGGGAAGGCGCGCCTGCGCGCCTCGATCGAGGCGAACGGCACGGGCTCGCGGGTGCGGGTGGAGGCCCTGTTGCTGTCCGCGGCGATCAACCGCCTGACGTACGAGCCCGCGGAGATCCCGCGGCAGTCGAACGGCACCATCGAGAACTACTTTCTCGACAAGCTCGAGGAGCGCCTGTCGGCGGGCCAGCCGCAGACCGCCCCTGCGCACTGAACCCGTGACGGCGCTCCCCCTCTCCTTCCACCTGGCCCTGGCGGGGGCGATCGTGGCGTCCGCCGCCTCGCGGCTTGCCGTGGCGGAAACGGCCGCGGCTCCGCCCGCCGGCCCTGCCGTCTGGTTCGTCGAGGCCACCCGCGAGGCAGGAATCGACTTCGTGCACGTCAACGGCGGCACCGTGCCAATCGTCATCTACGAGGAGATCGTCCCGGGTGCCGCTATCTTCGACTTCGACGGGGATGGGGACCTCGATCTCTTCCTGGTGCAGAGCGGCGCCCGCCGCTTCCCGCTTCCGGAAGGGCTCGAGCGGCCTACGCACAGGCTCTACCGCAACGAGGGGGCGGGGCCGGACGGGACGCCGCGTTTCGTCGATGCGACCGCGGCCGCGGGCGTCACGGGACGCGGCTATGGAACCGGCGCGGTCGCGGCGGATATCGACAACGACGGCGATCAGGACCTGTACGTGACCGCCTACGGCCCGAACCAGCTGTTCGTGAACCGGGGGGACGGCACCTTCAGCGACGGGACCGCGGCGGCCGGCGTGGGGGACGACCGGATGTCGCTGTCGGCGGTGTTCGGGGACATCGACCGCGACGGACGCGTCGATCTCTTCGTCGCGAACTACGTCGACTACCTCAAGGGCCCGGAGTTCTGCACCTACAACGGGATCAAGTCCGGGTGCTCGGACAAGGAATATCCCGGCCTCCCCGATTCGCTCTACCTGAACCTGGGGGTCGGCGAGGATGGGCTACCCCGCTTCCGTGACGTGGCGCGCGAGCGCGGCGTCGAGGACCCCTTGGGGCGCGGCATGGGATCGCTCTTCGCCGACCTCGACTCCGACGGGGACAGCGATCTGTATGTCGCGAACGACGGCGGCTCGAACCGCCTCTTCCTGAATGACGGCAGCGGGCGCTTCAAGGACTTCACCCTGATGTCGGGCTCCGGGCACAGCGAGGCGGGGCTGGGCGAGGCGAGCATGGGGACCGACGCGGGCGACTACGACAACGATGGCGACCTCGACCTCATCGTCACGAACTTCGCGCGTGAGACCGAGGCGCTCTATCGCAACGACGGCGCCGCGATGTTCGACTATGCCACCGCGGCCGCGGGGATGGCGCAGTCCTCCTACCTGCCGCTCAGCTGGGGGACGCAGTTCTTCGACGCCGACCTGGACGGCGACCTCGACCTCTACGTGGTGAACGGCCACGTCTACGATGTCTGCAACCTGATCAACCCGCAGGACCATTTCGAGCAGCCGGACCAGTTCTACCTGAACGATGGTACCGGGAGTTTCAAGGATATCTCCGCGCAGGCGGGGCCGGGCCTGGCAATCGCGGCATCGGGTCGCGGCGCGGCGTTCGGCGATCTGGACGACGACGGCGACGTGGATCTCTACGTCGCGAACGACGGCGCCCGCGGCAACCTGCTGCTCAATCGCACGCCGCGCGGCTCCCGTCACTGGGTCCGCCTGACGGCGGTCGGCTCCGCCTCGAACCACGATGCGCTGGGCGCCCGTCTCCTGGTCACGACGGGCGGGCGCCGCCAGCTGCGCGAGGTGAAGTCAGGCACCGCCTATCTGTCGCACTCCGACATCCGGCCGGTCGTCGGCCTCGGAGACGCGACGCAGGTCGATCGCCTGGAAGTGCGGTGGCCCAGCGGAGCCCGCCAGTCGTACGAGAACCTCGCCGCGGACCACGACTACCGCTTCACGGAGATCCGGCGTTGAGCCGCCACGTCGCGCTCTCCCTGTTGCTGTGGGGGCTGACACTCGCGGCGGCTCCGGGCGCCACTGGCGCCGCGGAAGGCCCTGCCGCGGCCGCGCTCCTCGACGAGGGGAAGGCGCTGTTCGAGGCCGGCAACGTCTCCGAGGCGCTGGCTCGCTTCCGCGCCGCGGTCGCCGCCGATCCGCGCCAGGCGGAGGCTCAGGCCTGGCTCGGGAAGACGCTCCTCGATCTCAAGCGCGCGGGGGAGGCCGAGGGGCCTCTCAAGCTCGCCGTCGGGCTGGCCCCGAGCGAACCCGAGTTCCGCTTCCTGCTGGGGATGTCGTACTACCTGCGCGCGGACTGGGAGCCGGCGCGACAGCTCCTGGAAGCGGCGACCCGTCTGCGCAAGGGGAACCCCGCGGACGCGTACTACCTCGGCCGGGTTTACCTGAACACCTCGCAGCAGGCACTCGCGGAGGAGGCGTTCCGCAGCGCCCTGAACGCCGATCCGCGGTATCTGCCGGCCCGGCTCCACCTGGCGATCACGCTCCGCGATCGGGGCAAGCTGGACGAGGCCGAGGTGGAGTTCAAACGGATCCTCGAGCGCGACGCGACGCAGCCGCTCCCCCACTACTATCTCGGCTCGCTGCAGCTCGAGCGCGGCGACTACGAGGCGGCGCGCAGCAGCCTGGAGACCTCGATTCGCCTCGACCCGGAGTTCGAGGCCAGCCACTTCCGCCTCGGGCTCACCCTCATGAACCTGAAGCAGTTCGACGCGGCAGCCGCCGAGTTCCAGCGCGCGATCGACCTGAACCCGTACTACGATCTGGCGTGGCAGGGGCTGGGGCGCGCGTTCGCCCGCCAGGGCCGTACGGAGGAGGCGGAGAAGGCTCTGGCCCGGTTCCAGGTGCTCGAGCCGGTCGGCCAGCGGATCACCTACCTCCGGCAGGTGCTGGCCAACTCCCCCGCCAGCTCGCGCGCGCGACTCGACCTCGCCGCGGAGCTGACGAAGATCGACGAACTCGGGCCGGCCAGGGACCTGCTCGAGCAAGCGCTCAAGATCGACCCCGAGTTCGCGGAGGCGTACGCGCGCCTCGGGCGTGTGCTGGCACTGCAGGGGGATACCGAGGGGGCCGCGGTGCGCTACTTCGAGGCGGTCCGCCGCGACCCCGGCAACGTCGAGTACCGCTACGAGTTCGGGGTGACGCTCGCCCGCGCCGGCTACTGCCGCCAGGCCGTTGTGCAGTTCCTGGAGGTGGTGGCGCGCAATCCCGAGCACGCCGCGGCGTATGGCGACCTCGGCACCTGCTACGCGCAGCTCGGAGATCTCCCCCGCGCCGCGCAGAGCCTCCAGCGGGCCGCGGAGATCGACCCGATCCCGTCGGGGCCGTACGCGAACCTCGGCTCGCTCTACGCCAGCAGCGGCCGGATCGACGAGGCAGTCGCCCAGTACCGCTTGGCTCTGCAGCGTGCCCCGGAGGACGCCGACATCCGCTTCAACCTGGGCGGCGCGCTGCTCGATCAGGGCGCCTTCGTGGAGGCGCGGACCGAGCTCGAACGCGCCGTGGCCCTGCGGCCGGAGGATCGCGACATGCGCCGCGCGCTGGCCCGCGCCCAGGTGCGCAGCGGCCAGGGGGAGGAGGCCGTGCGACAGCTGAGCGAGATGCTGCGCTCGGAGCCGAACGACGCCTTCCTGATCTCCGACCTCGGCGCGGCGCTGGGCGCGCTCGGCCGCGTCGACGCGGCGGAGCGGGCGCACCGTTCCGCGATCGCGCTCGACCCGCGCAGCCCGTCGCACCGCCTGCAGTTCGCCGACACGCTCGTGCGCGCCGGGCGCGGGGCGGAGGCACTGGAACAGATCGAGGCGGCGCTCAAGGTCGCCCCGGGAGAGCCGGAGATCCTCTATCGGCTGGCCGCCGCGCGCGCCGACCAGGGGGACGCCGCGGGCGCCACCGACGCGCTCGACCAGGCTGTCAGCGCCGGCTTCCGGGACGGACGCCGGATCGGCGCCGAGCCTGCCTTCACGGGGTTGCGCGGCGATCCGCGCTTCGAGGGGGTCGTCGCCCGGGTCACGCCGTGAGCCGGCGGGCGGCACTGCACTCTCCGGCGGCGGCGCTGCGGCTGGTCGCCTCGGGGGGAGGCACGATGCTGGCAGGCGCCGTCGCGCGCCCCCTCCTCCCGCTCCTTCGCCGGGTGTCGGCGTTTCGCGCCCTCGCCTCGCGCCAGCTGGCCTCGGACCCGCCGGCGCCGGCCGATCTGATCCATGTGCTGGGCGGCGGCAATACCGGTCCCACGGTACGGATCGATCATGCGGTCGCGCTGTTCCAGCATCGTCTCGCGCCGCGGCTGCTGCTGACCGGATCGGAGTGGGGCATCGACTGGGCGGCGCGCTCGCGCCAGCGCGCCCTCGAGCTTGGCGTGCCGGCCACGGCGCTGCTCCTCGACCCGGCGCCGCGCTCGACGCGCCAGGAGGCGGCCTGTCTGGCGCGCCTCGCCCCATCCCTCGGCGCCCGCTCCGTGATCCTGGTGACCGAAGCGTTCCACTCCGGGCGGGCGCACCGCCTCTTCACCCGCACCCTCGCGCCCGCGGGGATCCGGGTGCTCTCCTGCCCGGCCCACCCCGACGGCTTCCCCCCGCCGCGCTGGTGGGATGAGCCCGGCCTGCGGGCTCTGGTCCTCGGCGAGACCGCACGCCTGGCGCTGGCGCGCGCCTGCGGCTCGGCTTGAGAGGGGGCGTGTGCTCGACCTGATCCTCGCGGGAGGAGAGGTGTACGACGGCTCCGGCAAGCCTCCGACGCGCGCCGACGTCGGCATCCAGGCAGGCCGCATCGCGATGCTTGGAGCCCACGCGGCCGCGCGACGGACGCTCGACGTCACCGGACTGGCGGTGGCCCCGGGATTCATCGATCCTCATTCGCACGCGGATCTGATCGTCGCCGAGGATCGTCCGGACGCGGCGGCGCTCCTCGTCCCGCGCCTGCGCCAGGGGATCACCACGCTGCTGGTCGGCAACTGCGGGATGGGCGCCATGCCGCTCACCGCCGCGACCGAGCCGGCGCTGCGCGCCCTCACCGGGTGGATGAGCCCGGGGGATTCCCCCTGGCCGTGGAGAGACCTCGCGTCGTATCTGGACCGTCTCGCCGCCCGTCCCCTGCCCCTCCACGTCGGCGCCCTGCAGCCTCACGGCCCCCTGCGGCTGGAGGCGATCGGCGCCAGGCCCGGTCGCGTTCCGGCCGAGGGGATTGCGACGATGCGGCGACGCACCCGTGAGGCGCTCGAGGCCGGGGCGTTCGGCGTCTCCGCCGGGCTGATCTATCCCCCGGGGATGTACGCCGACACGGACGAGTTGATCGAGGTTGCCGAGATCGCCGCGCGGTTCGACGCGATCTTCACGTGTCACCTGCGCGGCTCGAGCGAGCTGCTGCTGCCGGCAACGGAGGAGCTCCTCGCCATCGGGCGGACGGCGGGGTGCCGCGTCCACCACTCGCACAGCGAGGCGGTGGGATCCGCTCACTGGTGGAAGGTGGATGCGGTGCTCGAGCGCGAGGCGCAGGCCCGGCGGGCCGGCGTGCGGGTCGGCCACGACCTCTTCCCCTACCACGCCGCCGCGACCATGCTGGCGGCGCTCTTCCCGCCGTCGGCGCTGGCAGGGGGCATCGGGGCGCTGCTCGAGCGGCTCCGATCGCCCCGCGATCGCGAGGCGGTGCGCCGGGAGATCGAGGAGACCCAGCCCGCCTGGCCGCCGTGGCACGCGGGGGGCTGGCCGCACAATCTGGTTCGCGCCGTCGGCTGGGAGTCGATCCAGGTCGCCTCCCTTCCGGGCGCCAGCGACGGCGACGGACGGGTCGGGCTCGATCTCGCGACGCTGGCGCGGCGGCAGGGGGTGACGCCGTTCGCCGCGCTCTGCGATCTGATGCTGGCGCACCGCGGGGAGGCGGGGCAGCTCCTCTTTGGCATCAGCGGCGATGATCGGGACGATGCGCCGTTGCGTACCCTCCTGTCCGACCCGCACGGTGCCATCTGCACCGACGCCGAGGAGCTCGGACGCGGCTTGCCACATCCCGCCGCCTACGGCGCGTTTCCTCGCGTCCTCGGACACTGGTCTCGCGAGCGCGGGGTGCTCCCCCTGGCGGAGGCGATCCGCCGCATGACCGCCCTGCCGGCGGAGCAGTTCGGGATCGCGGGGCGCGGACGCCTCACGCCCGGCTTCCATGCCGATTGCGTCGTCTTCGACCCGGCCGAGGTCGCGGACCTCGCCACCTACGGCGCGCCACGCACGGCGCCTGCCGGCATCCGCCACGTTCTCGTGGCCGGCGAGCTGGTGGTGCAAGAGGGGGTGCCGACGGGGGCGTCTCCAGGCCGGGTGCTGCGACGCGGCGAGGCCGCGTGAGCCGCGGACGGCCCTCCCCGGGCCGCGCCCCCGCGCCGAGGATGCCGGCACCCGGGGTCCCGCGCGCCGCCTGGCTGCTGGCGGCCACTCTGCTGTCGCTCTATTTCGCCTTCGGGGCCTTCCAGGTCTACGACTTCGACCTGCCGCTCCATCTGGTGACCGGCGAGCAGCTGCTCAAGGACCCGGGAACCGCCGACGTCGAGATCTTCTCGTTCACTTTCCCCGGCTATCGCTGGCTCAACGACAAGTGGCTCGAGAACATCCTCGTGTACGGCGTGGACGCGCTCTGCGGTCCGGCGGGGCTCGTCGCGTTCCGCATGCTGCTCGTCGCGGGACTCGGGGGACTGCTGTGGCGGGCCATGAGCGCCGGCGAGATCGGTCCACCGCAGGCGACCGACCTGGTGCTGCGGGGGGCGCTCCTGTCGCTCTTTCCATTCGTGGCCTACGAACGCTTTCCGCTGCGACCGGAGCTGTTCTCCCTGCTCCTGCTGGCCGCCGTCCTGGCGCGGGTGGCTCGCGACCGGCGGACGCGCGGCGACTGGATCGCGATGGCCCTGATCCATGGGGTGTGGGTCAACCTGCACGGCTACTGGATCCTCGGGCCGCTCGTGATCGCCGCATTTGTCGCCGGCGACCTGGTGGAATCGCTGACCGCCCGCCATGGCTGGCCGCACGACGTGGACCCCGCCGCCGCGCCGCCGCGCGCACGGTACCGCGGCAAGCTGCTGGTGGCCGCCCTGGCCGGCGCGCTCGTGAGCCCGCACCCGCTCGGGCTCTTCCTGAACCCGCTCGCCGTGCTGCGCTTCGTGGGGGCAAAGCAGGGGGGGATCGAGTCGATCGCCGAGATGCGTTCTCCCTTCGACGAGAGCGGGGTGTTCAACCTCGCGATCGGCTTCTTTTACGCGCTCATTCCGCTGGTGGCGGCCGCCCTGCTGGCGCGCCCCCGCCGCCTGCGGCCGGCGCACCTCTTCCTGGCCGCGGGGTTCTTCGCCATGGCCGCAACGAGCCGCCGCAACGTCGGCATCTTCGCGGTCGTCGGAATCGTCGTGGCCGCCTGGAGCGTGCGCGGCACCGCACCGGCCGCCTCCCGGTCGAGCCTGCGGCGGGCGGCGATCGCGTCGCTCCTGCTCCTCGCGGCCGTCAACGTCTACGCGGCCGCGTTCGTGGCGACCGACCGCTTCTACATCGCCGATGGCACCTCGCGCCGGACCGGCTTCGCCATGTCCCGCTACACCTATCCGGAGGGGCTGGCGTCCTTTATCCTCGCGAACGGCCTGCCGGGGAAGTTCTTCAACGACTTCGCCTCCGGCTCGTACCTGGCGTACCGCCTGTACCCCGAGCACCGGGTGTTCATCACGGGGAACACGTTCAAGTACCCGCCGGAGTTCTTCGACGAGTACACGCTGACCGCGCTGGGCGGCGACGCCTATCAGGGGGTGGCGCGGAGGTACGGGCTCGACGCCTTCGCGATCCTCTGTACGGCGGCCGACATGATGCCCCTGGCGCGCCGGCTGTTCAACGATCCGGAGTGGGTGGCGGTCTACTTCGACGACAACGCGCTGCTGTTCGTTCGCGATAGCGAGCCGATGCGACCGCTCATCGCGGCGCACCGCGTCGACTTCGCGGCGCTGGCGCTGGCGCGCTCACGGTCGGCTCCGCCGGAGTCCTGGCAGGGCGCCGCCTGGCTGCCGCTGGAGCGACGGATCTTCCCGCGCGGCGAACTGAACCGCGCCACGTTCCTGCACCGGGTCGGGCTGTTTCCGCTGGCCGAGGTCGAGTATCGCCGGGCGCTCCAGGTGGACGGGTCACTCGTCGACGCCCGCCATGGCCTCGGCGACGTACTGCTCGGACAGTCGCGGTTCGACGAGGCCGCGGCAGTCCTCGAGCCGCTCCTGGTGCGGCAGCCCGACGATCCGCACCTGCTGCGGGACCTCGCCGAGGTGCGCAGCGGGATCGGCAGCGTCGCCGCGGCGCGGCAGGACTGGAATGCGGCACGGCGCGAGATCGAGGCCGGCCTCGAGCGGCTCCTGCGGGCGCGGCAGGTCGATCCGGGTGGCGACCCGAAGCAGGGCCTCGAGGCGACCGACCGCTTCAACCTCGGGTTCGTCCTGTGGCAGCTGAGCCAGGCGCCCGGGTCCGACGCCGGCCTCGCCGCGCGCTCCGACCAGGAGTTCGCGTCGCTGCTCGCCCATCCGCCCGTCGAGGCGGCAACGCTTTACCGGCTGGCGCGGGTGCGGATGCGCCAGGGGCGGCGCCCCGAGGCGCTGGCGCTGCTCGAGCAGGGACTGCCGGGGGCCGATGACCTGCTGCGCAGCCAGGCGATGGTGGACCCGGCGTTCGCGGAGCTTGCCGCCGAGCCTCGTTTCCTGGCGCTGCTCGCGCCCGGCGGGTCACGGTAGCGCGGGAGATCCCCCCGGGATGCGGCGGGTGTTGAGCGCGCGCAGCCACTCCAGCCGCGCCGGGTCGAGCGGCGGCAATTCCCCCGGCGGCGGCGGGTACGCAGACATCGCGTGGTACGGGAGCGGCTCCACCCGGTCGGGACGCGCGGAGTTCACGTCCATGTCCTTGCCGAAACCGTCGGCGTAGACCAGGTAGTCGCGGGTCCACCCCGCGGGAAGCGGCGGCAGCGCGCCGGCCGCAAACGTCAGCGCGATCTCATCGCCGTGCCGCAGGGTGACGTAGCGGTCGTCGATCGCGGTGAGCAGCTCGCCCACCTCGCCGTAGCGAGTGAAGGCGCCCTCGAAGTCCTTCCACCCCGCGGTCGCGGCGGCGGCCGCGTAGTCGTACCCGAACGGCGGCCGGCCATCGGCCGAGACGGGCGCGGGATAGCCGTGGAACCGGACCTCCGCGGTCTCCGCCTCGAGCGGCGTCGTGCGCAGCGCCGCGCCGGGGTCGACGATGCCGAAGCGGATTCGATCCCAGTAGATCCGCATGCTGGTGACGATCCGGATCCGGTGATCACCCTCGCGAGGGAACAGGCCGGTGAGCTCGACCGCGAGCGTCTTGGGAAGCCCCGCGGGGAACCCCATCTGCGGCAGCGCCACCTGCCACTCGCCGTCCTCCCCCACCACCTCGAGCCGCGGCGGCACCAGCGCGATCCCGGCCTGCGCCGCGGCGAGGTTCGAGGAGGAGTCGGCGTAGTCGATCCAGGCGTCGGCGAGCAGGACCAGGCGCGCGTCCGGCGGGACCGGCCCCGGGTCGAGAATCAACGCGTGCTCCTCGGCGTACCCCTTGTACGGCAGCAGGCGGAACCCGGCCGGCCAGCGACGATCCTCGCGCAGCAGGAGCGGCCGCACATCCTCGCCGCGCTCGTCCCGGGCCGCGGCCGGTGGCCGCTCGGCGCTGACCGCGTGGATTGCGAAGGCCGGAAAGGGCGGCGCCGGGAGGAGGCGCTCGTTCGGGTAGACCGCGATCTCCGCGGGGTGGTCGATGGCCAGCAGGCGGGCCCGGTCCACGAAGATCACCTCCTCCAGCTGGTTGACCATGCGCAGCTCGAGTCGGCCGCCGCGCGGGCGGAGCTGATCGCCGCGCACCTTCACGTACTCGTCGGTGTCGGGGTGGTTGAACGCCGTCGCGGAAACGCGCGCGCCGATCGCCGCCCCACCAAGAAAGTCGGTGATGAACGCGAAGCGGTCGCCGTCCCAGGCGTACAGGATCGGGCAGGAGGAGCCCTTGCGGTCCAGCTCCTCCACCGTGACGACCTTGCCGGCCGCGACCTCGATCTCGTCCTGCAGCACGCCGCTCGGCCACAGCACGCGCACCGTATCCGCGGAGGACCGCTCTCCCAGCCCGAGGTGCAGCCGGGTCGGCCCGCCCGAGAGGTAGCCGGATCCGGCCGCCACCTCCAGTTTCTGCCACAGCCGTCCCGCCTTCACCTCCACCTTGGCGCCGACGCCCGAGCGATTCGACCCCTTGCCAACGACGTCGAACGCGAGCGAGGACCGCGCTGAGCCGCCGTCGTTGCGCAGCAGCGTCGGGGCGCCGCCCGCGTTCGTGAGCAACAGATCGACGTCGCCGTCCCCATCCAGATCCCCCGCGAGGAGCCCGCGGCCGCGCCGCGCGCGGACGCGATCGAGCGCCGCCGCACGCGTCCAGTCGCTGAACTTCCCCTCGCCTGCATTGCGCAGCACGACCACGGCGGCCCCCTTGCCGCCCGCGGCCGCAGCCGCGAGATCGAGGTACCCGTCGTTGTCGAGGTCGGTGAACACGACGCCGGCCGCCGCGGTGCCGCGCTTGATCCACGCCGAGGCCGCCGCCGGGATCCGGGGGTCGGGAGAGAACTGGCCGCCGCCGGCGTTCCGCAGGAGCATCACCCCTCCCGGCCCGGATGCCGCCAGGTCGAGCCAGCCATCCTTGTCGAAATCTCCGGCGGCGACGGCGTGCGCCGGCGGCGGCGCGGCCGACGCCGATGCCAGGTCGGTGAAGGTGCCGACGCGATCGTTGCTGAGGAACTGCCACGGCCCTTCGAGCTTCGGCAGCACCAGATCGATGTCGCGGTCGTTGTCGAGGTCGGTGAAGACGAGCCCCGTCCCCGCGGCCCCATTGCCACCCAGCCCCGCCGGCGCGAGGCCGCGATCGAACGTGCCGTCCCCCCGGTTGGTGAACAGCACGTTCGCGGCCGGGGAGCTCGCGGCGTCCGCCCGGCGGACGAGATAGAGATCGAGGTCGCCATCATGGTCCACGTCGGCCCAGGCGACACCGGCGCTCGGCCCGGACTGCGCGACGCCGGCGGCCGCGGCGCGCTCCTCGAATCTCCCCTCCCCGAGGTTGCGGTAGAGGCGCACCCCATCGAGCCCGCTCACCGCGAGATCGGGCCGCCGGTCGTTGTCGTAATCCCCGGCCGCCGCCCCCAGGCCGCGGCGAGGATCTCCGAGTCCGGCCGCGGCGGTGATATCGGTGAACCTCCAGCCCCCCTCGTTCCGGTACAGCCGGTCTCCTCCGCCGCTCGCGGCACAATCGACCAGGAAGAGATCGAGGTCGTCGTCGTCATCGAGATCCTCGAGCACCGCGCCGGAACCGTCGGCGCAGGTCAGGGTCCGCGTGGGGCTTTCTCCCTCGGGGGCGCCATGCCGGAACGCGATCCCGGCGGCGGCGGCATCGACCGCGACGAACCGCACCGGGACGGGGGTCGGAGCGGGGCCGCGCGCGAGCGTGCGCACGCGGTCATCCTCGACGGCATACGAGTATTCTCCCTGCTCTCCGTAGCGTGTGCCGACCGTGACATTGAGCCCCGAGGCGGCCTTCATCTGCTGCGACAGCTCCAGGTACTTCCTGCCTTCCTCGGGATTGCCAGCCTGGAGCAGCGCCTGCCCCAATCCATAGGTGGCGGAGATGCTCTGCGGCGCCAGCTCGAGCGCGCGGCGGAATGCCGGGATCGCCTGCTCCGGCTGCCGCGCTCGCGCGTAGAGAGTCCCGAGCTGGTAGAGGGTATCCGGGTCATCCGCGTCGAGCCGCTGGACCGCCTCGAACGCCGCCAGCGCCTCGGGCGTCTTCCCCTGCAGCTTGTAGAGCAGCCCGAGGTTGAAGTGGGGATAGGGAGAGGCGGGGTCGAGGGTGGCGCCACGCCGGAGCGCTGCCTCGGCGGCCGGGTAATCCGCGGCCGCCAGGAGCGCGATCCCGAGGTTGCTCTGCGCCGCGGCGTAGTGGGGGTCGAGCTCGAGCGCCTCGCGGAAAGCCACGAGCGCCGCGGCTTCCTTGAAGCGGGCGAGCTCCGCGATGCCGAGGTTGTTGAGGCGGATGAGGCGATCGACCCGCCCCTCCTCGGGGGACGACGTGCCGCTTGCCAGCGTGCCGGAGCCGGGCTGCGACCCGAGACCCCCGATCAGAAGCAGCAACAGGAAGGCGGCGTGGCCCAGGCGATGGCGGCTCAGGATCGACTCCTCAGGAGCAGGCGTGACTCGTCAGCGCGGCCCGGTGACCGGCAGGCAGAGCCGCATGCGCACCGGTTGCGCCGCCTCCCCGCCGAGGCCGTCAAGATACGTCTCGATCCGCGGGCCGTTCACCGCGTATCCCTGGCCGCGGATCCACTCCCGCAAGGCGTCCCCCTCGACTCCTCGGCCACCCGGCACAGCGCGCAGCTCGCCGCAGGCGGCGGCGCGGATCCGCTCGCTCCGGATCACCCCGACCCCACCGGGAGCGGGAGGGCTCCCAATCGGTTTGTCCAGTGCCAACGGCAGGCGCGCCTCCCAGAACAACGTCGCGTCGGGCGCCGGGCCCGGGTCCGTATAGAAGAGGACCGACGCCGGTCCGGCGACCTTCACCCCGTTGACCTCGGCCCAGGCGCGCAGCTCCTGGATGGCGTCGCCGATCCCGCTCACCGGCCCGGTTCGCTGCTGGTAGGCGACGACCTGCGCTTCCACCGGTACTATCTCGAACGGTCCGGACGCCGGCGTCGCCGCAAACAGCGTCCCGCCCGCGATCCAGAGCGGCCAGTACGGGGACCGGCGGCGCGAATCCATCGCACGACTCCTTGCTCCCACGGATTCCCGCGGGGCTTCACACCTCCGGCCGGCCCACCGTCAGGCGCGAGCGGAACGGGGAGAGCTTATCATTCGACCGGACCCCCTCCCGCTTGACCCGATTCGACCTTGCCCACCCCCAGTTTCTAATTCCTGGTTTCGGAGGGTTTTCCTTCGCGGCCGCGGGGCGATCGTTTTTTCTTGACTGCTATATGTGTTTTATGACACATATACAGCATGGCTCTCCGCT
>Ga0137321_1000087_pt1 | contig 37132 bp, 36 predicted proteins | sample EasRivERMZT399_2_FD_104758 | JGI IMG/M metagenome (GOLD analysis project Ga0137321, IMG submission 104758) | Soil microbial communities from meander-bound floodplain in the East River, Colorado, USA - East River MetaG ERMZT399_2 | ecosystem: Environmental > Terrestrial > Soil > Floodplain ... | reverse complement strand
TTCTGGTCCATGGCTGACGCCTCGCTCCAAGGCATGAGAGACCACCTCCTGATCTCCCATGCTGCGATAGGTGTAAACCATGTGCCTGGACTGATCTGTAAAGGATGTGTCTGGACCGTACCATATGTTCTGCAAACTCGCTAGAGCACCGGTGGACTGCCGACGGTCGCCGCTCAACGCGTTGGTGGGGGCGAGCCACGGATTTGGTGTCGAGCAGCCGCTGCGTTTCGATGAAATGCACCGGGGTGTTGTCCTGCATTTCACGGAGCCAGTCTGGACTCTCGGGCGTACGCAGGTCTTCGGGAAGGTCCGAGGCATAGAGGTGGGTTATGTCCTCGAATGTCAGAACACGGTCGGTGTGTGTGTCGAGCCACTCGTCAGGCCCAACGCGACGGAGGAAGGGGAGGACGACCTCCATCCGGTGTTCGAGCCTTGGGGGAAAAGGAATAGTAGCGTGAGAATACTCCTCGCTAACGTCTCCATTACGTCGAAGCTGAAAGACCAGACGCGCCCGGGGAGCGCGACGACGGGGACGAGCGGATGACGGACTGTCCTGGTCGGTCGGCATCCTGCGGGATACCAAGAGCGATGCATCGTTGTCGAAGAAGATCTCAAGCTCGCGGAATGGGATGTGCCGAAGGTGCGAATACGCGGGCCGTAGAGAACCATAGATAAGCCGGAGAATGGAGGTCTTCCCGACCCCATTAGGGCCGTGGATAATGGTAATGGGATCGCGCTGGAACAAGGGGATCTCGTGATCGAACATACCGAAAAGACCGGCGATGGCAATCCTCCGAACACCCATCTGTCGCTCTCCTCTCTCAGTCGCCCAACGGGCCATCGCCTCGAAATCATGCAGTTGTCAGTGAACGTGTGAGTTCCTGCTACAACAACTTAGGAGAGCCGGGGACAGGCGGGCAGCTACGGGGCTTGGACACGACACCCGCTACCGCCTTGCGCAAATGTCGGGTCGAATCCCAAACGCGCTTTCCCTCGGATGAACGAAACCCCTGGAGAGGTAGATACCCCCTTCGACCGCCTTGCGATAACCGATGCTGACTCGAAATCCAACGGCCACGTTGGGTCGGATCACGAACGTCGACCGATTCGACCTTTTCGACCTCTGGGCAGGGGCGCGGGGATTATAGATCGAGTCGGTTTCGGCTTATACCTCTTAATACCGAAACCCTGGTTTTGGGGGTTGGTATAATCGGCCTCTCGGTCGCGATGATGGCAACGCAAGCCATTGATATAGAAATAGTTGTGGATTCGACGCTCGCGCCGAATGGGCCGAAAACCGTTATACCTCGACTTGGAAGGTATAACCTGCTTCCCGACGCCCCCTGCCACCCTCCCGGGCGCCAGAAACATCGAGGCCACCGACGTCCACCACCCAACCACCGCCAGGACGGATCTGTCCGTTCTGCCACGGCTCGGGACGCTGCAGTCAGTGCGAGGGAAGCGGTCAGCACGCACGCCGGCGACGCTGGCTGCGCGCCGGCACGGCGCCCTGCCGCGGGTGCGAGGGGTCGGGGCGCTGTCAGCTCTGCGGCGGGTCGGGCAGTCTGTCTGACGACGCGACCGTGCCGCCCCGACGAGGTGGCTGACCGAGCGGGTCAATTGTTTCCGGGGCCCCGGGCGGATTCAGCAGCGGATCCCGGCCACCGATCGCGCCCGGTCCTCGTCGGTGGGATGCAGGTAGACCGCGGTCACCAGCAGGCTGGAGTGCCGTGCGAACCGCTGGGTGAGGAGGATGTCGCGGGTCGCCCGGTAGACCGAGTTGATTGCCGAATGGCGAATCGTATGGAAGGAGTAGTGCTGGTCGAGCCCGGCACGCCGCTGCCACATCTCGAAGATCTGCTGCGCCCGGCGCTTCGACAGCCGCCGGCCGTCCCGCGAGGCGAACAGCGGCGCCTCAGGCACCAGCGACTCGCCGCCCCGCCGCTTCCAGACCAGGAACCGTCGAAGTTTCGTCTGGAGCCGTCGCGGCAGGAAGATGTCGCTGGTTCGGCCGCCCTTCGCGATTCGGAGCCGGACCCGCAAGCGAGGCGTTCCGTCCGGAAAGGCGATGTCGCCGACGTCGAGGGCGAGCAGCTCGTGGAGCCGCAGCCCGGTCCCGAGCGCGACCGCCAGGATCATGTGGTCCCGGAACGCGTCGTCGCCGGCCGTGACCTTCAGCAGGCGGCGTTGCTCCTCGGCGGTCAGCGTGCCTGGGGCAAGCGCCATCGTGCTCCCCCTACCGGAGGTCGCCCGCGAGGATCACGTTCCCCTCGGCGTCCTTGAGCTCGAACCGCCGGGCGTTCCCGAGCGCCTGGCCGGGTGCGCTCCGGAGGATCGCCGCCGAGGTCTGCAGGGCGATCATCCGGGTGCGCGCTTCGGCTTCCGCCTCGGCCCGGTCCGTGAAGATCGTCGGGTTCTCGGCGATCGTGAGCCCGCCCCGAAACTGCCGCTCCAGACCGGCGAGGGTCGTCTCGAACAGGATGTCGACGAGCGTGCTCACCGGGGTTGGATCGGTCACCACCCAGAACTTGTCGTGGGGTCCGTAGCGCATCGAAATCCTCCTACGAGATCCGGCCATGCCGGCGGTCCCATCCTTGCTTCAGTGGGCGCGCCATGGGAAGCGAAATCGGGCGCCTCAGGCGAACGAGATGAAGGGCATCTGTGACCAAGGAACCTGGTCATAGGCCAGCGCCAGCGAAATCACGCAGTCGTCGTGCGAGGGCGCACCGGCCATGGCTCTCCGGAACGCATCACCCTGTCCTACAACCGTTCCGGCTGTATCCTCTTGGTTATGGGCAGCCCCTACGAGTGCACTCCCGCGTAATACGACGCAGGGATGGCCGTACATGGCTTCCGCTCAAGCGAGGCGTGATCGTGAACGTGCAGGGACCGAAACGCCGACACCACTTTCTCCCGCGCTACTACCTGAACGGATTCTCGGAGAAGGCTGCCGGTCACTTCATCTGGGAATACCGGCGAGGGCTACCCTTCCATCCCGGCCACGTGCGCGAGAAACACAACCCCTGCAAGGTGGGGACTCGACGTCAGGCCGGAGTAGTGGAGAACTTCTACGCGTTCAAGGACATCGAGGGAGAGGTTCGCCTCGAGGACGTCGAGAACGCGCTCGAGAAACTCGAAAAGCCCATCGTCGAAGTGATGGACAAGGTCCGCTGCCAACGCCGCCTTGACGTCCAGGAGAAGAGCACGCTGGCCGAGTACGTTTTCCTCATCAGGCAGAGGGTTCCCTCGCGAGCGAAGCGCGCTTCGGATCTGATGGAGCGCGCAATGGCGGGCTTCAACTGGGATCTCCTCCAGCGAAAGGCGGCAGAGGAAGGGCGTTTCGATCTCGCCCGGAGACTCGCATTCGACCGTGGATCTATGGTTGAGGACATGCGTCGTGAGCTGCTCGTTCGAGGAACGCTGTTCCGACTCACGAACGTGATAGCCGCGCTAGCGGCGATGACATGGCAGTTCGTCGTCACCGACCGGGACCGGATCTTCGTCACGAGCGACGATCCCGTGTTTTTCCCGGAGGACCTGGGGCTCAATAAGGAACGGTCGTTCCTGCTATTTCCGGTGAGCTCGCATGTTGCGCTCGTCGCGTCGTGGATCCAAGGCGACGACCTCGCGTTCTACCACGCACCCGAGGACCTGATCGCGAGCATCAACGGCGTGACTCTCCAGCGCGCCCAGACGTACGCGTACGGCGCGCGGTCGGAGCCCTGGATTGCGGCTGGGCTCGTGCCCGAGGCCGAGTCCCCAGCGGGATAGGCTTTTGTCGATCCCTAGCAACGGATCCGGGCGACCGGGCGCGCCAGGTCCTCGTCCGTCGGGTGCAGGTAGACCGCCGTCACCAGCAGGCTGGAGTGCCGCGCGAACCGCGGGGTGAGCAGGATACCGCGGGCGGTCCAGTAGACCTGGTTGGCAGCGGCGCACTGACGGTGGTGAAGAGTGGAATGCTGGTCGAGACCAGAGGAAGGCACTCCAGGAGAGCGAAGATGAGCAGGAAGAAAGTCGCTCGGACCGTCGATCTATCGGGGGACTCGCAGCGCGTCTTCGACGTGCTGAACGAAGAGCAGGATCTGGCGGTCGTGCTGATCGGCACGAGTTGGCTCGACGCCTGCCTCGAGTCGGTCCTCCGGGCGTACTTCGTCGAGTCAAGCATTTCCGAGAAATTGCTGGACCCTCGCTCCGGCGCGCTTGGGACGTTTGGCGCGCGCATGGACGCGGCGTACGTGCTCGGCCTTATCAGCCCGCGGACCTACACCGACCTGACAAGGGTCGCCGAGATCCGGAACGAATTCGCACACGAGCACCTGCTGTTGACCTTCGCGGATCCGAGGATCGCCCAGGCCTGTGCTTCCTTGGATTTCGTGGATAGGTTCTATCGCGGTGTGCCGGGACAACTTGGCGAGGTGACGAGGCAACCACGAATCAGGTTCGTCCTAACGGTGGTCCACCTTGGGGAGCGACTCCTCCTGCAAGCCCTTGGGGTGGAGCGACGGACGCAGCTGAAGGAGCCGGTGGTGGACGGTCAGGGGTTGGCGTTCGATGTTTGAGAGGATTGCAAGCGCCGGAACCTCCCGGCTTCTCGGGGATCAGTAGCGCAGTCGCTGTATCGACCGCTGGAGATCTCCGTCATCGGGATGCAGGTAGACCGCCGTCACGAGCTCGCTGGAGTGCCGGACGGACCGCTGGAAAGGCGAGGTCGTCGATTCTCCCTACAGGAGCTCGCCCTCGAGGATCACCTTGCCGGCGGCGTTCTTCAACTCGAACCGCCGAGCCTCCGCAAGCGCCTGGCCGGGCGCGCTCCGAAGGATCGCAGCCGAGGTCTTCAGGGCGATCATCCGGGCGCGCGCCTCCACCTCAGCCTCGGCGCGATCGGTGAAGATCGTCGGGATGTCCGCGATCGACAGCCCACCCCGGAACTGCCGCTCGAGGCCGCGGAGCGTGGTCTCGAACAGGATGTCACCGAGCGTGCTGTCGGGGGTAGGGTTGGTGACGACCCAGAACGCGTCGTCGGGTCCGTATCGCATCGTCGTTCTCCTTCCGCCTCGCCGTGCGACGGTTGGGGCTCCGAGAGAGAAAGGGCCCAGACCTCAGGCCCAAGTCCTGCATGGCAATGCAGCGTCTACCGCGCCTTGACGTCCCCCGCCGCCTTCGCGAGCACGGCGTCGCGGCTGTAGCGGGCGAGCGGCACCCGATCGGCGGCCTTCGCGATCAGTGCGGCCTCGTCGCCGGAGATCCGGAACGTGATCACCTTCTCCCGCGGCACGCGTTCGGCTTCCGCCGGCGCGGCCTTCTTGGTGCTCGTCTTCTTGGTGGTTTTCGCGGCCATCTTGACCTCCTGGTAGGGGCGGGACCATCCCCGCTGGCCGGACATTCCGGCTCGGGGGGCTCCGGAATGCAAGGCAATTCGACCGGGCCGTGTGCCGCCCGGAAGCCGCGTCCGTTGGCCGTTCTGGGCGCCCGCCGCTGTCCTAGAGGACGAGGACGCCTCGGTGCTCGTAGACGCTCTCCTCCTCCTCGGGCTCGATGAAGGCCAGGCCAAGCGCCATCACGAGGGCCACGATGCCGTCGATTTTCTCGTAGCTGTGCTCCTTGTCGGGCTTGAGGTTTCCAGCCGGGTCCTGCCTGACCGCGACATTCGACGCCATCCAGCGCAGCGCGGGGTTGCCGCCGTGGTGGAGCTTGCGGGACAGCACCAGCTTCTCGAGCTCCTTGGTCGGCGAGCTCATGCTCTTCCAGCCCTGGCCCCAGGGCTCGATCGTGAAGCCGTCGCCCTGGAGCTGCGTCGTGATCTGCGCCGAGTTCCAGCGGTCGATCGCGATTCCGCGGATGTTGAACTCCTCGCCGTCCTCATGGATCCGCTGGCGGATGACGTCGTAATCGATAACGTCCCCCTCGGTCGCTTCGACCACGCCCTCGCGCAGCCAGGCGTCGTAGGGGACCCGGTCCTTTTTCACCCGGCGGATCAGGTTCTCGCGCGGGATGAAGAACCGGCACAGCACGTCGAAGCTGCCGTCGTCGTAGGGGAACGCCAGCACCCACGCCGCGATATCGCTGATGGACGCCAGGTCGAGGCCGGCGTAGCACTCCGCGCCGGTCAGAGCCTCACGCGCGACGGGCGCTGCGCAGGCGTCCCACTTCTCCATCGGCATCCACCTCACCGCCTGCTCCGTCCACTGGCAGAGGTGCAACCTGCGGAAGGTGTTCTGGTAGGCCGGGGTCTCCTTCGCGCGCCGATACTCCGCCTCGAGGTAGTCCCGCTTCACCGAGATTCCCAGGCTCGGGTTCGCCTTGGCCCAGACCTTGGGGTCCCCCCAGTCGTCCTGCTCGCCGGCCGCATAGATGACCGGTAGAAACGACGGATCGTCGATGGTTCCGTCCAGGACCTTCAGCGCGTAATCGTGCTGCTCCCAGCAGATCGAATTGCGGTCGAAGCCGGCGGTTGTGATCGCGACGATCACGGGCTGCCTCCGGGCGCCGGTCGAGGTCACGAGGACGTCCCAGAGATCGCGGTTCGGCTGCGCGTGCAGCTCGTCGAAGATGACGCCGTGGGCGTTCAATCCATGCTTGGACGGGGCATCCGCCGACAGCACCTTGTAGCTCGCCCCGAGGTCCGGGAAGACGATGCTTCGCCGGTAGATCTCGGCCCGGGATCGGAGCTTGGGGCTGTGCTCGACCATGGCGCGTGCCGGCTCGAACACGATTCCGGCCTGATCGCGAGCTGCGGCGGCGGAATAGATCTCCGCCCCCTCCTCTCCGTCCGCGAACAGGAGATACAGGGCAATTCCGCCGGCGAGCGTGCTCTTGCCGTTTTTCCTGGGAACCTCGAGGTAAACCCTGCGATATCGTCGCAGACCGTCGGGTCGCTTCCAGCCGAACAGGGGCCGGACGATCTTCTCCCGCTGCCACTTGGTGAGCACGAACGGTTGGCCGGCCCACTCGCCCTTCACATGAGCGAGGCGCTGCTCGAAGAACCGGCAGGCGCGATCGGCCGCCGCCTTGTCGAACCAGAAGCCGCGCTTCCGGCTAGACCGGTCGCGGCCGCGGCAGGAACTCATCCTCCTCATCCTCCTGGGGCCTCGCAGTCACCCGGCTGCGGGAGCTTGGGCTCATCCCGAACTCGACGAGCAGCCGGGTCATCTGCTTCATCGCCTGGTTCGCCACGGTGAGGAACGGGGACTGGATCGGGTAGCCGCTCGGGGACTTCACGACCACGCCGTGCTGCCGGAGCTTCTCCTCGGCCTCCAGCCACCGACCCCACGCGACGCAGTAGACAGCGAGTGCAGCGCGGTCGATCTCGCTCAGAAGCCCCAGCCGGAAGAGCTCCTTCGAGATCCGCCGCCATTCCTTCTTCGCCTCGTCGCCCAGCCCCTCGGGGCATGGAGGAACCGCCCGTTCGGGCTTCGCCTCGCGGTCGTTCAGCTTCCGCTTGCCAGGGTTGCCGGCGAGCAGTTTGAGGCCGCTCGGTTTCGGCGGTCGGCCGAGGTTAGCCACCCTTGCCTCCCGGGATGTGCTTCGCCTCCTTCCCGCTGAACTCCTCCCAGCGCTTCACGGTCACGTCGCAGAAGCGCGGGTAGATCTCGAGCGCGAAGCAGCGCCGGCCCAGCTCCTCGGCGGCGATGATCTGCGAGCCGCTCCCGCAGAACGGCTCGTAGCAGACATCCCCGCGCCGGGTGTGCATGCGCATCGGGAGGCGGAACAATTCGACCGGCTTCGACGTCGGGTGGTCCGTCTTGGTGCCCGGCTTGACGGTCGGGACCTGCCAGACCGACGGCAGGGACAGCCCCTTCTTCAGGGGCGGGCGGTTGCCCTTGAACCAACCGTGGAAGCACGGCTCGTGCTGCCACAAGTAGGTCGAGCGGGTGAGCACCGGCCGGTCCTTCACCCAGATGATCTGCTGGTGCACGAAGCCTCCGAGCTTCTCCCAGATCGCTTCCAGAACCGCTTGGCGCTTGGACGCGTGCCAGCAGTACCAGGCGGCGTTGTCGCGGACGGCGTGCTGGATCGCCAGCCGGTAGGCGTCCTCGTAGAGGGCGATTCCCTTCGGCGACTCGTCCCAGGTCACGCCGTAGGCGTCGCTCCAGTCCTTGTTCTTGCGCTTCTTGGCCGCCTCCGCGTCGTTCCATTTGTGGGGGTGGTTCATCCCGTCGTAGTCGACGAGGTAGGGCGGGTCGGTCGCAAACAGAATCGCGCGCTCGCTCCCCATGACCAGCCGCACGTCGCTCTCATGCGTGCAATCGCCGCAGAGGAGTCGGTGCTCCCCGAGCAGCCACAGGTCGCCCAGCTTCGTGCGAGGCTCGACGTCTTCGGGAATTTGGTCGGCGTCGGTCAGCCCACCACCGGGCTCCTCGAGGATCTCCAGGAGATCGGAAAGCTCGTCCTCGCTGAAGCCGGTCAACTCCAGATCCGCCCCGAGCCGCTTGAGGTCCGCGAGCACCTCGGCCAGGGCCTGCGGCTCGAACTCGCCGGTGATCCGGTTCAAGGCGAGGTTCAGCTGCTTCTCCGACGGTTCGTCCAGGTCCACGTAGACGACCGGGAGGCTCTCCATCCCCTCGGCAACTGCGGCCTTCACCCGCTGGTGGCCGCCGACGATGTGGCCGCTGCGGCGGTTGACGACGACGGGCTCAACCGCCCCGAAGAAGCGCAGCGACCGCCCGAGCGACTCCAGATCGTGCGGGGAGATGCGCCGCGGGTTGTAGGGGGCGGCCATGGTGGCCAGTTCCTGGGTGCGCTTCTGGACGACCTTCATGCCCTACCCCCCCCTATCGAGTTTCGCGGACGCGCGCGACGGATGGCGCACGTGGTTTCCCGTCACACTCTGTAGAGATTTGACCGGCCATACCGGTCAGTGTGTTCAGAGACGATTGATCAGCGCGCCGCCGACCAAAGGGGTGGCGGCTATCGCCATCGGCGCACGCACGAGATGGGTTGCGGCGTGGCGGTGATGGCAGGCGTCGGCGTACGACTAGCGCCGAGCGTGTTGCAGTCGCGTGGCTATCAGCAGGGAGGAGAGAAGGCACCCGTCCGTCTCCGACGGCCTTCTCCGAGGATCATGTTGGACACGATTGCACCGTTTGTCAATACTGGTGCCGTGTCCCAGCCACCGCCACAACGGGGGCGGAGTCGATGAGCCCAAGCACCAGAAAACGGTCCTCGCGCACGGGGTTCAATACTGGTGACGGAGAATCCGTCTCCCTGTCCCGAGAGGCGCTCGAAGCCTACTTGAAGCTCCAGCGCTATCTCTCTCCCGCGCAACTCAGGCGTCACGTAAGCCACAGCTTCCGGACCTCGGCCTACAGGCTCCGGCGACAACAGGCGGAGGCGTTACGTCCAGAGCCCAAGAGGGCACTCGCCAAACACCCAGACGCGCAGCATGGCGGTCGCACCGCGCCGCCATCGATGAGGCTCGGTGGGCTTCGCGCGCTCGCTACGTTGTGCGACGAGCTGCAACCCGGCGCCTTTCAGCGACACTTCAGTTCCGAACTGCGTGGCGTGCTGAACCAAGTGACCTCGCTGGGCTCGATCCGGAGGGACATGCTAGAGTTCCTTTCGCGACCCGAGATCCAGGCACGCATCCAGAACCTCACTCGAGCGGAGGCTGGAGACTGGGATGCCGTCTGTGGCTTCCTGGAAGAGGAGCCGTTCGACGCGCTCCAGCACCAAGAGATTCTGCGCCACCTCGAGGCCCGCTTTGACAGCGGCAATGAGATTCACAGGATCCAACTGGAAAGGGCGGCGACCAGCATTCGTAAGGGACTCCTCCGTCCGAAGCCCGGGCGCCCGCGCAAGTTCCTCGACGCCGAGCGGGCTACAGAGCAGGCGCGCGCCATCCAGGTTCTCTATGAGAGCGCCCCGCTCAAGATCCGACGCTGGTACTCGCGCGACGAGAAAGCCAGCGTCGCCGTCAGCGCGCTAGCCGACCACGTTGCCCGTCCGTTTCCAGAGCGGGAGGGGGCGCGAATCCGAGAAGCCATCGCAACTCTCTATAGCAAGGAAACCCCCCAAGGCGGGTTGCCGCGATACAAGACGACCTTCGGGGTTTCCGTCGTGGCACGGATGAACGGCGTTTCCACGCGAACCGTTCGATCTCGCCTCAAGCCCCGCTGAACGGGAAAAAACCCGCGTCCTTTTTCTCCATCAGCAAGCGGGAAAAAACTTTCTCGAGTTCCTGCCCGTCAGCCCCTGGATTCCGGGCGTAGGCTCCCTCGTGGGCGGCAGTCTGTTGCTGCCCTGGAGGAAGCGTGATGGACCGTCTCGCCGTGAAACACCGGCTCCTGGATCGAGGGATGACGCTCCTGCAGTTGGCGGGAGCCACCGGCCTCACCTACGACCGGCTGGTCAAGGTGGTCAATGGGTACCGGGCTCCCCGTGCCGATGAACTCCGTGTCATCGCTACGGCACTCGACCTCACCGAACCCACGATCGGCGCCGTGGAATCGAGCTCAGGTTCCGTCCCGAACGAGGACTTGGGATCTTGAGTTTCCCGCCTGGCGCGATTGTTGAGGTCGCCCGTCTCGCGGGCCTGAAGGTCCGTCCTCCTGCGACACCGCGGGGGGAGCATCTGATCCAATGTTCCAGGCCGGAATCCCACCGGAACGGGGACGCCCACCCTTCCTGCCGGTTGAACTCGGAGAAGAACACCTGGTACTGCGACCCTTGCGGGGAAGGTGGTGGCGTAGTCGACTTCGCGGACGCTCACGGAGTGGACCTCGACGTCCTGCGGGGAAACGACCACCGTCGTCCGGTGGAACAGTCGCGGCTGCAGCGAGCGAGGAAGCCATCGGTCCACTTCGAGCCGTCCGGCCCGATCACCGAGGCCACCCGCGATCACTTCGCGAGCCGCCTAGGCAAGGACTACCGGCTGGAGACCTGGCGACGGCTGGGGGTCCAGGAAGGGCGTGTCGACGACCAGCCCGCGATCGGCTTCCCGCTCCCGACCGGCGGCTGGAAGGTCTGCCTGTACCGCCTACCGGATCCGAAACGGGGAAAGCCGTACTCGTGGCGAGTCGCCGATGGTGGCAAGGCGTGCCTCCTCGTGGTCGGGGAAGGCGACAAGGTCCTTGTTGTGGCCGGCGAGTGGGACCTGCTGGCCGCGGTGAACGCGGGAGTCGCTTGCGTCGCGACCGGCACCGCCGGGGAGGGGACGTGGCGTCCGGACTGGTCGGAGCAGCTGCGCGGACTGCGGGTGAGGATCGTCTACGACGTCGACGCCGAGGGCAGACGCGGCGCCGCCAAGGTTGCGGCCGCCCTAAGAGGGATCGCTTCGGAGGTCTGCGTCGTCCTGCTTCCGCTGTCCGGCCGTGCCGAGGAAGACGGCAAGGACCTCAGCGACTTCCTGCTCGTACACGGCCTCGACAGATTCCACGAAGTGCTCTCGGCGACGGCTCCCGAGCCCGAAGGCATCACGAACCGGCTCGGCCCATTGGCCAATGGCGGAGCCTCGAGCGAAGACCGACTGCGGCAGATCGAGGAGATCCTCCGATTCGTCCCCGAAAACGCTGACCCACTCCTCCGGAATCAGTCCTTCGAGCGAGTTGTTCCGCTCCTCACCGGATTGGATCCTGCAGCCCAGGACCTCGGAATCCAGTGCGTGAAACAGCGTCTCCGCATCAGCAAGCGGGCGGTCCGCACGGAGATCGAACGGCATCAACAGCACGAACCGACGCGGCAGGATGAAGAACCGGAGCCACCGGTTTCCGCCGATTCGTTCGCTCTTCTCGACGACCACGATCTAGTTCAGCGGTTCCTGGAGGACACGACGACCCTCGGTGTGGTCGGTGAGGACGAGAACAAGGTGATGTTGCTTCTCGTGATGAGCTCCAGGCGAGGAGATCATCCCCTCAATGCGGTCGTGAAGGGGGAGAGCTCCGGTGGGAAGAACCACCTCGTCGGAGCGGTCGCTCGTTGCTTTCCTCCGGCGGAGGTCGTCTTCACCACGTCCCTGTCGCCCCAATCGCTCGGGTATTGGCAGGGTGATCTGAAGCACAAGGTCCTGATCGTCGCAGAGGCAGCGGGCTCGGAGCGTGCGGACTACTCCCTCCGCGTCCTGCAGTCGGAAGGGAGCTTGTCGTTCCACTACGTCGCCAAGGTGGATGGCCAGCTTCAGACGGTTGAGAAGAAGGTTGAGGGACCGGCGGCGACGATCACGACGACCACGCGCGAGTCGCTCCACCCAGAGAACGAGACGAGGATCATCGAGCTCACACTCGACGAGACAGTCGAGCAGACCGGTCGGATTCATCGGCGGCAAGCCGCCGACCGCGTCGCCGGCATCGATCCGACGCGCATCGCGACGATCGAGGAGCTGTGGCGCGGAGCGCAACGCGCCCTTGAATCCCTGCCGGTCATCGTTCCCTTCGCGAAGCTCATCCGCTTCCCCACTAACCGCGTTCGGGCACGCCGGGACTTTCCCAAGCTTTTGAACCTCGTCGAGGCGTCTGCATTCATCCACCAGCGGCAGCGAGAGCGGCGTGAGGTCGCTGGCCGAATGCACCTCGTCGCTGACGTGCGTGACTACGCCCTTGCCTACGACCTGATGAATGCATTCCTGCAGCGCGTCCAGGCGGGCGTCAACAGCCGAGAGATCCGAGTTCTCGAACTGCTGCAGCGGGCGGCTAGCGAGCACATGACCGCGCGTACTGCGGGGGAGCGGCTCGGCTGGGACGGCGACGCTGGCCGGAAGCGGGCGAAGCGCTACCTGGAAAGCCTACGAGCGAAAGGCTACGCCGCCGCAACCGATTCCGAAGCCGGGGTGGCGACCGAGTACTGGCTTCGAGACGAGGCGCCGACGACCGAGCCAGGGATCAGCACCCCGGAGGAACTGGGCCTGGCGTGGCGGGAGCAAGGTGGACAGGTGCCCACCACCTGGACATCGCCTCTGTCCGGGTCTAAGGCACAGATATGAAAGAGCTTACTACCGCCCTGGACACGTGGACATCCCCCCGTGGAGAAAAAAATATCTCTGCCTCGTTCGCTCGAGACTTTTTTTCTGATGGTGAGAGGACCCTCTGGGTAGCAGCTTGGATAGCTCGATTCTTTTCAGAGAGATGGAACCTGGACAGGCCGTTTGTCCACCTTTGTCCAGGTGACCGACTCCACGAGCACCTTCGAATCCTCGACCGACTCGCTCGCCGTGCGGACGCCGCGCGTTGCCGCGCAGCCGCGGTGGTCAACGCGGCACAGCGATCCCCGCAGCTCCACCCGGAGTCCGGGGCGCCCTTCCGGCCCTCTTGGTGCCCCGGCTCCGGTTCTTCCCTTCAGGCACCGGCATGACCCGGCCTTATCGGACTAGCCCCACAAACCGCTCGCGCCGTACCCAACAGGAGATGGCTCAAGTCCGGAGCACGCTCCTCGCCGTCCTCTCGGAGGACCCGCCGATGACGGTCCGCCAGGTCTTCTACCGGCTCGTCAGCACCGGCGCGATCGACAAGACCGAGGGCGAGTACAAGGCCACGGTCTGTCGCCTCCTGGGAGACATGCGGCGGTCGGGGGAGATCCCGTTCGGCTGGATCGCCGACAGCACCCGCTGGATGCGCAAGCCCACAACCTACGGCTCACTCGCCGAAGCGCTCCGCTCCACTGCCCGCTACTACCGGCGCGCGGTCTGGGACGACCTGGATGTCTACGTCGAAGTCTGGTTGGAGAAGGACGCGCTCGCGGGCGTCCTGATGGAGGAGACCGAGGTCTGGGATGTTCCGCTCATGGTCACGCGGGGCTACCCGAGCCTCACCTACCTTCATGGCGCCGCCGAGCAGATCGCGGCGCTGGGAAAGCCGGCCCACCTCTACTATTTCGGCGACTACGACCCCTCGGGCGTCGATATCACCCGCGCGGTCGAACAGGGGCTGCGGGAGTTTGCGCCCGACGCGGACATCGAGTTCGAGCGGGTCGCCGTGACCGAACAGCAGATCGTGGACTGGTCGCTCCCCACGCGCCCGACGAAGGCCACCGACAGCCGTAGCCGCTCGTTCCGCGGCGAGAGCGTTGAGGTCGACGCGATCCCTCCGGCGGGGTTGCGGGAGCTCGTCCGGGAGCGGATCGAGCGCCACGTGGACGCGTCACGCCTCGATCGCCTGGCCGTCGTCGAGGGCGAGGAGCGGAAGATCCTCGAGATGTTCGCGGATCGGGTTGCTCGATCGGAGGCGGGAGCATGAGACGCGCCCGGCCCGGTTGCCCCTGCTTTCCAATCCGGCCTTCTCCAAACCGGAAGCAGGTGGCTGGGCCGGGCGCGCTTTCTCCACTAGCGAACCGCCCAATGCGTCGAGGTGACGATGTCTGACCTGGAACCCGGCACCGCGCCGGCCCGCGACATCAAGGCGTCCTCCCCCGAGGATCCGATTGCGGAGGTCGCGACGCTGCTCGCCCGCGGCTACCTGCGACTGCTCGCCCGAAAGGCCGCGCCCGGGGCGGCTTCCCATGCGCAGGGAAGCGTCGGATGCTCGGCGGAATCGCTTGCTGATGTCGGGGAAAGGAGGCCTCATGGACGGCGTGGTTGACGCGAGGGAGACGCCCATGGGTGAGGAGAGCATCGCTGCCAGGATCGCGAAGCTCCAGCAGATGAATGTCGCGGAGCTTCGGGAGGAGTGGCGGAAGCTGTTCAACGAGGAGCCGCGGTCGCGCAACCGCGTCGGCCTCTGGAAGCGGCTCGCGTGGCGAGTCCAGGAGCTGGAGTACGGGGGCTTGTCCGAGCGCGCCAAAAAGCGGCTCGAGGAGCTCATGCCGACTGCCGAGCTGGCGCTGCGCGTGCCGCACGGCTTCATGAAGGACGCGACGACGCCCCCGGTGATCGCCGACCGCCGCGTGCGCGACCCGCGCATCCCGCCCCCCGGCACCGTGCTGTTGCGCTCCTACAAGGGCCAGAAGCTCGCCGTGACCATCCTCGACGACGGCTTCGAGTGGGAGGGGCGGGAGTATCGCTCGCTCTCGGCGCTCGCCCGGGAGGTCACCGGGTGCAGCAGCCTCAACGGCCTCGCCTTCTTCGGCCTGAACCGAAAGGGCGCCGCGAAGTGAGCGCACGCACACGCCGCGAGCCCGTCGCCAGCATCCAGCCGGCGGTGGTCCGGTGCGCGATCTACACCCGCGTCTCGACCGACGAGGGACTGGGCCAGGACTTCAACTCGCTCCACAACCAGCGTGAGGCGTGCGAGCCGTACGTGGCCTCCCAGCGCGCCAACGGCTGGGAGCTGATCCCTGACCACTACGACGACGGCGGCTTCTCGGGCGCGACGATGGATCGCCCGGCCCTGAAGCGCCTGCTCGCGGACGTCGAGGCGGGAAAGGTCCAGCGGATCGTCGTCTACAAGATGGATCGGTTGACCCGGTCGCTGATGGACTTCTCTCGGCTAGCCGACCTTCTGGAGCGCCACGCCGCGAGCATCGTGTCCGTGACACAGCAGTTCGACACCGGCAACTCGATGGGGCGGCTGACGCTCAATATGCTGTTGAGTTTCGCTCAGTTCGAAAGGGAGATGATCGCCGAGCGGACGCAGCACAAGATGGCCGCGACGCGGCGCAAGGGGAAGTGGGCCGGCGGCACGCCGCCGCTTGGATACAACGTCGTCGAGAGCCGCCTCGCGATCAATCCCGCCGAGGCCGAGCGGGTGCGAGCGATCTTCCACCTCTACCTGGAGCACGAGGCGATACTGTCCGTCGTTCAGGCGGTCAACGCCCGCGGCTGGCGAACGAAGTCGTGGACCACCAAGGACGGCAAGCCGAACACCGGCGTCCGCTTCGAGAAGGGCCGCATCCACCGCATCCTGACCAACTGGCACTACCTCGGGAAGGTCAACTACAAGGGCAAGGTCTACGACGGCGAGCACGAACCGATCGTCGACGAGGGGACCTGGAACCGCGTCCAGCAGATCCTGGAGCGCAACCGGCTGAACGGCGGGGCCCACCAGCGGACGAAACTTGGGGCGCTCCTCAATGGCCTGCTCGTCTGCGACGTGTGCGGCGCTGCGATGATCCACCAGCCGTCCGGGTCCAAGAACGGCAAGGTCCACCGCTACTACCGGTGCCGAACAGCGGCGGCCCAGGGGCGGGACGCTTGCCCGACCGGGTTCGTCCCCGCGGCGGAGCTGGAGCGCTTCGTCGTGGACCGCATCCGCGACCTGGGGAAGGACCCCTCCGTCGTCGCTGCGACGCTTGAGGCTGCCAGCCGGGAGCTGCAGGCGCAGCGGCCGGTGCTCGAGGAGGAGCGCGTCGCGCTTCTTGCCGACCTCGCAGTCAAGAACGAGGAGATCCGGCGCCTTGTCCGATTGGTCGCCGCCGGGGACGGAGCCGCCGAAGCGGTGGCCCCGGAATTGGCCGATCGCCAGGACGCGATCCGGGTCGGGGAAGAGCGCCTCCGAGAGGTCCACGCCGAACTCGCCGGCCTTGCCGCCGCGACCGTGGACGAGGACGACCTCCGGCAGGCACTCGGTCTGTTCGACCCGATCTGGGATGCCCTGCTGCCGCGGGAACGTATCCGCGTCCTGCACCTGCTCCTGGAGCGAGTGGACTATCGGAACGGCAAGCTCGGGCTCACGTTCCGCCCGACGGGGATTCGGACGCTGGCGGCAGAGGCGACGACAACGGAGGCTTCCACGTGAGCGACAAGGGCGTCCGCGTCGAGTACGAGGTCCACTTCACGCGCGACCGCCGGGCGCGAAAGGTCGTGCGGCAGGGGCCGCCGCCACCGCCGACCCAAGACGCCGTCCCGAGAGTAGCCCGGCTCCTTGCTCTCGCCCACAAGTGGGAGGGAATGGTCCGGCGTGGAGAGGTCAAGGAGTACGCGGATATCGCGAGGCTGTTCGGAATCACGCGAGCCAGGGTTTGCCAGATTTGCAGCCTCGCACTGCTTGCGCCCGGTCTGCAGGAGAAGATCCTCTGGCTCCCCTTGCTCAGTCCCGGAGCGGCTGTCCTTTCTCGAACGGTTGTACACCTCCGCTGGAAGGACCAGTGCGATGCGGCCGACGACGGTGCTGGATCTCACTGTGGATAAGCTACTTGGCGAGCATGCCACTCAACGCTACGCGCGCGAGGCCGCTCGGGTGGCATGCCGCCATCCCCGCGAGAGCGTTGCCCGGCTTGTGCAAGCGACGTATCTTATGGTACACACGGATGCTCGGGGGGCGAGAGAGCCATGTGCATTTCCCCCATCAGCGGAGTTCAGTCGGTTGGTTGTCGCCGACGGCCTCAGCGTCGAGGCCGGCGCCCCAACCCTTGCCGCGTGAAGGGTGCATGGCAGCCAAGCCGAGTCGAACCCGTGCCGACGTCGAAGCAGAGAATCGTGTACTCCGCCGGTATCGCCAAGCGGAAGGTGTCGCGTCGATCCTCTACAACATTGTCCGGTGGGGTGGCATCGTTCTCGTTGCGCGATATGGGTACCTATCCCTTGACACCCTCGCTGGAGACCGTACGACGGCGGACATTGGGATCAAACTACTGGCAGATGTGCGGATCAGCCAGGCACTGGCGTGGCTGTTGGCGGGCAGCGGTACTGCGTACGGGCTCGCCCAACGAAAGCTCCGCCGCGACACTGTTCAACGCCTCCAGCAACGCAACGAAGAACTGGAGCTGCGGCTGGACCCAAAGCGAAGTTCTAGTCGACTCACGCCTCGTGGGGAAACTCGACCGGAGGACAAGTGACTCAAGCTAGCGCAGAGCTCCTCGCTGTCCTCTTCTCCGTGGGTTCCATTGGGGGCCTATGGATTCTGGTCTTCTGGACGTACCGTGACTATCGCGTCGACCGCTTTCGGCAGGAGATGTTCACCCTACGCGACGAACTCTTCGATCAGGCTGCAGCTGGACGGTTCCAGTTCAATGACCCGGCGTATGGAATGCTCCGGAGCACGATGAACGGCTTCATTCGCTTCGGTCATCGTCTGAATCTCCTTCAACTAGCGGCGGCGTTGGCGATCGGCCAGTCAGAGGATTATCGCCGAACTCAGCCCCGTTCCTTTGCCGAAGGGTGGTCCCGCGCGACCGCTGACCTAACTCCCGATGCGCGCGCTCGCCTGGACAAGAACCTGGCGCGCATGAATGAGCTAGTTGTGTCGCACATCATACGAAGCTCCCCACTCTTTCTGATTAGCGTAATTCCTCCCTTAGCATTCTGGCTCACGGCTCGATGGAGTGTTGACCACCTTTTGAGCCTGTTCCGTGGTCCGATAGATGACGTCGACTCGGCTGCAATGGCCTACGGGAAGATCTAGTCAGCCTCCTCGCCAGCCGGAAGAACCACAGGCGCGGGAAACTCGCCAGTTCCACGCGGCCCCCGCCGACGTTGTACACGCCGCACCGACATCGCGTTTACACGACGGCGCGTCAAGGCTACGCGGAGATCGCCCGGCTCATGGGGTTGATGACGCGAGCACAGGTGACGCAGACCTGCGTTCTGGCGCTACTCACTCCCGCCGTCCAGGAGAGGTTGCTGGTCGAACCCGCAGCCCTCGCGAGTCGCTCCGAGCGTCGCCTGCGTGCCGTCGCCGCTGCGGTGCTGTGGTCGGAACAGGAGGTCGTGTAGAGCCCTACCTACCGCGGGCCGCGCCCAACCTGAGGTGCAGGCGCGCTCGGTGCTAATTCCGCCAGGGCCTCGACGCAAGGCGGCAATCCTGCCGGATCCCTCCCGCTCAGCACGCCGTTCTCGCGCTTCCGGCCGTAGCGCGTTTCTCCCTGGTATGTGGCCGAAGTAACGTAGTAGTAGCCCTGGATTGAGGGAGGGTCGGGGACGACCCCGGTCTCGAGGTAGTCACCGGGCTGTGGGATCGTCGCTGGGTAGTTGCAGCGAATGGGTTGGGCCCGCGAGAAGTCCTTCGGACCGCTGAGGGGGCCGTAGTAGGTGTCGAAATGGTCTGCGCCCAAGAGGCCTTCCGGGGCAGCGGGAACACGGAAGGAGAGTGCCTCCGTCCCAGGGGAGAACGTCATGAGAAGATCGAACACTGTGATGAGGCCGCGAATGCGCACTATCTCTTGGATTACATCTGGTCGGCTAGGGTAGTCGCATTGACCGCCAGGCGAACCGGCGTCGCACGACGGAATGAACTTCACGTACAGAAACCCGTTCATGATGTCCACGCCGACGCGCGCGAGCGCCACCTTGTCCCACCGCCCCGAGATCGGATCGTAGCGTTCGTCGATGTAGGCGACAACCTCGTCGGTGCCGTCCGGTCGAATCCGTTGTATCGTGCGCCGGGCGCACCAGTTGCTTGGGCAGACTCCGGAGGCGAATCCAGCGGCGGTTACGTAGTACATCGCACCACCAGCGTCTTGAGTATTGCTGTACTCCCACTCACAGAGAAAGCGAGGGTTGCACGTTCCTCCGTCAACTGGGCCGACGAAGGTCTCAACCGACAGCCCTGGTAGCACCCCAACCCAATCGTCCGAGGCGAGGGGTTGTCCGGGTTGGCTGGCGTTGACTGCGGAGAATAGGCCTAGGACGAACACGACAGCGAAGCTGCTTCGCATGTGGCTCTCCTCGTTGCGTGGCATCCGCATCGCTTGTTACAGGCGACCTGCTGAACCATCGACGGTCACGGACATGGCCACTCGTTCGGCCGCTCGACCCCGGCGCTGTTCGTGCCGAGCGAGTACTCCACACCCGCGACGCCGGTCACCAGGTAGAACACCGTCTCCTTCGACGGCGGCTCGAACGCGTCCCCGTAGAAGTAATCCGTGACGCCGCAGAAGCGATCGGTGTTGACGTTGCCGAGGTCCTGGGTGTACTCCCCGGTCGAACGAAGCACCGCGAGGTCCCCGCGGTACAGGTTGAACGATCCGTAGACGACCTCTGGCTGCCAGATCTGGTAGTCGGGTCCCATATCGGTGAACAACAGCAGACCGTCGTTGAGGTCGCAGATGTCACCCTCGAGATCGGAATCCACGTCGGCCTGGGCCGGGTTCGGCTCGAAGATGCAGTTGTCGCAAACGTCGCCGACCTTGTCCAGATCAGTGTCCGCCTGGCCGGCGTTCGCTTCGGTGGGGCAGTTGTCGCAGGCCGTTCCCACGCCGTCGCTGTCCACCTCCTCCTGGCCAGGGTTCGGCACGGTGAGGCAGTTGTCGCAGGAGTTGCCGCGCCCGTCGGCGTCGACGTCCGCCTGCGACGGGTTGTAGGCGAAGGGGCAGTTGTCGCAGGCGTCACCGCGGCCATCCGCGTCGCCATCCTCTTGGCTCGGGTTCGGTACTGCGAGACAGTTATCAGCGTTGGCACAGGAGCCGTCGCCGTCAGCGTCGTTCTGCGCGTCCAAAGGGCAGACATCGCACGGGTCCCCAACGCCATCGCCATCTGCATCCTGCTGACCCGGGTTCGCGATCGAGGGACAGTTGTCCAGGTTCGCGCAGAAACCATCGGCGTCCACGTCATCCAGCGGATCAGCGGGGCATGGGTCGCACGGATCTCCGCGACCGTCGCCGTCAGCGTCGTCCTGCCCTGGGTTCGAGAGCGCCGGACAGTTGTCGCAGAAGTCGTGGACGCCGTCACCATCGGTGTCGGGGCTGGAGCCGGTCGCGCCTGCGTTGTATAGCTCGGTAACCTCGGCTGGACTCAGGGCCCTGTTCCAGAAGTGCACCTCGTCGACATCGCCATCGAACAGATGGCCGGGGGTGGTGCTCGAGGCGAGCTTCGCTCCGATGCCCACGTTGGCGATCCCCTGCATGATTACGATGGGCGGATCGGTGCGTGCCGCAGCCTCCGACCCGTTCACGTAGATGCGACGCGTCCCACTCGACTGGTCGTAGACGGCAGCGACGTGGCTCCATTGGTTCAGCGCGACCGCGTTCGGCGGGCTGTCGAACTGGTGGAAGGAGGCGTCGCCCTGATGCGCGAGGTCCGAGATGGCGAACTCGATTCGCTGGTTGGACCGGAGATTCAGAACGTAACTGCGCTGGCCGCTCCCATAATCCCCAGTATCACCCCACTTCGCAACAACGTTACGATAGTCGATAGCCGACCGCGGGAAGATCCATGCGTCGATCGAGAAGCTGCCGGTGGGATTCAGGCTGGGAGTGTTGGCGATCTCCACGAAGTCGTCCAGGCCGTCGAACGCGAAGGCCTGGCCCGACGTTCCAGGGGTGAACGTAGCCCCGTTGCGAATGAGGCCGTCGTTTCCATCCACGCTGTCCGCCGCGGTTCCGTCACCCGCCCACCAACTGACAGGCCCTTCTGCTGTCGGTGGACATGGCGTCGAATCGCAGGCATCACCTCTGCCGTCGCCATCGGAGTCAGCCTGGTCCGAGTTCGGGACAGTGGGACAGTTGTCGTTCGCGTCCGGCACCCCGTCGGCGTCGACGTCGAGGATGTACTCCCAGGTGTCGTTGAACGTCTCCCCTGTGCAGTAGACGAACCCCCCAAAAAGGACGAGGCTGCTACGAGCAGCGAAATAGACGACCGCTGCAGATGAGGGTGTGTTTCTGCTCTGTGGTGAGACCGCTTGATCAACGATGCGAGGACAGCTCCCGTCGGCTCCCCATTCGTACATCGGGCTGAAGGACCGCGAGCTATCGGGGTCGATCGCTTGCGTCGCCACGACCACCCCTCGGGAATCGTCGACACCGATCCCCTCGATCCCGCAGGCGAATGATTCCAGCAGCGACCAGTCGTTTCCATCGAACGTCCAGATCGCGCTGTCCAGAAAATACAGCAACTTGCCGCGAGCCGAGCTCCAGACGAGCGGCGTACCCCAGTTGCTGTGAGTGTTGTCCGCCGGTTGGTTGGGCGTGATCGCTTGGCTCCAGGTGACGCCGTCGTACTCCCAGGTTGTCTGCGCCATGGGGCAGAGCCCATCGCCGGCGTCATTCCGCTGTCCGCGCGCCACTACCCGGCTACGCAGCGGGTCGAACGCCATGCTCATGGGGGAGCAGGCTGGTGGCGAGGCGATGGGTTGAACTTGCCTCCAATCGACGCCGTTGTATTCCCAGGTGTCGGCGTACGGTGTCGCGGAGTCCGTGCCTCCGAACAGCACCATCACATGGCGATTCGAATCGAACGCCATCCCGCCGTGGTACCGAGGTGGCGGCGCGTTTGCGGTCACCACTTGGCGCCAGTCTGTGCCATCGAACTCCCAAGTGTCATTGCGTGGCGCCCGGTTCGTGCAGCTCTCAGCGCCGCCGAACAGGACCATGACGTGGCGGTCGCTGTCATACGCCATGCGTTGGTTTATGCGCCCCGACGGGGAAGTCGAGGGAAACCGCTGAACCCAGTGCCCGCGGGGCTCGGGGCCTGCCGGGCTACACCCGCACGCTGCGGTTGCGCTCTCCGTACCGGCGGAAGCACTGAGGAGTGCTAGAAGGGCGATGAACACCGGACGGAAGGTGGACACGGCTTGTCGCCTCCTCGCGCGTACGCGCCCCGCGCGAAGCGGGAGGGTGGGAACAGGTGGCTGCGGTCACCTCTCAGGATCGCATCACGTATACGCCCGGCGGCCCGAAGATGTCAATCGGCGTGGGTTTTCTCGAACCTATTAAACAGAGAGTACCAGCGAGCCGAGCGAAGGAGAGGCCCTCGGCGAAAAGCACGACGAGTCGCAGATGCGAGCCAGGCGAGACGCTCGCCACGGAGAGACCGGCGCCCGGGCGGCATCGCGCGCGATTCCGCGCGCAACGGGCGGATTCAGGGGATGCGCAGTCGGTGCCGATTTCTATCGCGTGCTAAGTGCTTTACAGCGTGAGAGATCTGGTTCGCGAGAGGTTGGCTCCCCAGGAGGGAATCGGATTCCCGACCACCTGCTTAACAGCCCGGTCGAGCCAAGGTGGAATCGGGAACAGGGGCGACGGTCCCTTGCGTCGATCCCCATGCGGACCGGATGTCGGGACATTGGGGTATGGGCGGCGTTTGGTCCCATTCTTCTTCTGAAATCGTGTAGCAATCTTGACTATTCAAAAAAGTAATACTAGTATTCCCTATATGTTGAACTACCTGGTGACCTCGAAGGGAAGGCGAACGCTTCTAAGGCTGCTCTGGGCCGAGGGAGAGAGCGGGTCTGTTTCCGAGTTGGCCCGCCTTGCCGGACTCAGCTTCCGCAGCGCCCATCGGGAGTTGAATCAGATGCACCGCGCGGGTCTTGCCGTCTGCACGAGAGCCGGCAACGCCACGATGTTTGAGGCCGACAAGGACCATCCCGCCGCCAAGGTGCTCCTCGCCTTGGTCCGCGAGCAGCCGCCCAGGAGTGCGGGAGCCACGAGTCGATTCGACCCCCAAGCCGACGCGGTGCGGGCCACATTGGGTGCGTGGGGTGCTCCGCTGCCGGCGGCGGGTGCGCCCGCGACCCTGCCGAATCTGGAGAAGGCGCTTGCGCAGGGTGCCAAGCTCGCACATTCCGACGCGTCAGTCACCCGCGCCCTCCCGGTGTGTATCTGGAAGCATCGGCACCGCTTGGATTGGGTGCGGCTCCGCGGGGAGGCGCAGCGCCTCGGGGAGGCTCATGCTCTGGGATTCTTCGTTGCCCTGACAGGGGCGCTGGGTTCTGATCCCGCGCTCGTCGACGCGGCCGAGAATCTCCGGGATGGTCGCCGACGGCGCGACCGGAATTTCTTTCAAGGAAGGGAGTCCGCGCTGGCGCGGCGGCTGGCGGAGGAGCGCGCCCCGGAGGTCGCGAAGCACTGGCAATACAGAATGAACATGGGGTTGGATACGTTCGCCGCCACGTTCCGGAAGTTTACCCCCGATGCAGCGGTTTGAGGCCTCGCAGCTGAAGCAGTTCCTGAAAGCGGTAGACAGGCATCTCCCGCGGCCGTTCCGCCTGCAGGTGATCGGTGGTTCCGCAGCGGTCCTGGCGTACGGTGCCAGGCGCGTGACCAAGGACATCGACACGTGGGATGACACCTACCGGCAAATCGCGCCAGCACTACAAGCGGCAGGTAAGGAGACCGGGTTGAACATCCCGGTGGAGCATCCAGGCGTCGCGGACGGACCGTACAACCTGGAGGAACGGCTTCAGCGTGTCCGGATCCCGGGGCTGAAGAGACTCTCGATCTGGGTGCCCGAGAAGCATGATCTGGTGCTCATGAAGATGCTCCGTGGCGAGGAGCCAGACCTTCAAGCCGCGGAGGAGATCAAGCAGTCTCACGGGCTCGACCTCGAGATCCTGGTGGTTCGGTACATGGAGGAGATGAGCCAGTGCGTCGGCGAACCTCGTCGCTTTGACCTGAACCTGCTCGCACTCGTAGATCGACTCTTCGGCGAGGAGGCTTGCAAGCGCGTGACCACCCGCCTCGAGGCACGGGGCTTTCGCAATCGGTAGGCTCCGCCGCCTGCGGAGCGTCCCAGCGATTCGAAATCAGGCGCCGGACTACCAGCCGCCCGCGCCCTGGAGCTCGCGTTGCCGGGCGACTATCTCGCTTCGGCCCGTGCTCCCCAGGTGGCGTGAGGCCCCCCCCGGGACCGCTTCTAGCCGCCGAGGGCCATGAGCTGCTCGCGAGCGGCGGCCAGGTACTCGGCTTCGACCTCCTGCTGCGGTGCCGGCCGTCCGAGGAAGAAGCCCTGCCCGAAGCCGCAGCGTAGATTCTGGAGTTCATGAAGCTGGACGCCGGTCTCGATCCCCTCCGCGACCACCCGCTGTCCGAGCGTGCGGGCGAGCCCGACGATGATCGCCACGACCTGACCGCCGTCAGCCGCCTCGCCGAGCCGCCCGACGAACCGGCCGTCGATCTTCAGGATATCGATGGGAAGCTCGTGCAGGATGGAGAGCGAGGAATACCCCGTCCCGAAGTCGTCGAGGGCGATCTGGAATCCCCATTTCTTCAGTTCGTGCAGTATCTCGGCGGCCTCCTTGGGCCGATCGATGAAGGCGCTCTCCGTGATCTCGAGGTGAACCCTCGACGCGTCGATGGTGAACCGCCTGAGAAGTGCGCTGATGTCTTCCAGAAGGTTGGGATGCGCAAGATACCTGGCGGAGACGTTGACGTTCACGCTCACGTTCGTATGAGCGGGGAAGCGCTGCGTCCAGTCGTGCAGCGCGTGGAAGGCACCATCCAGAGCGAAGCGGCCGATCCGGATGATCAGTTCGCTCTCCTCGGCGAGCGGGATGAACACGCCAGGAGTGATCCAGCCGCGCTCTGCGTGGCGCCAGCGGATCAGCGCCTCGAACCCGTCGACCTCGCCGCTCCGCAGGTCGAAGATGGGCTGGTACCACATGGCGAGGTCATCGCGATCGAGGGCCCGGTGGAGCTCCATCTCGAGCGCCAGCCTCTCGCACGCGCTCAGCTTCATCTCCTCATCGAACACCTCGAACCGCGATCCCCCGGACTCCCTGGCGCGGTTCATCGCCACATGCGCATCACGAAACAGGTGCTCGTGATGGGCGTACTCGCCGGGGCCGAGGGCGATGCCAACGCTGAGTCCCAGGCGAAAATCACGTCCCCTGGCCTCCAACGGGCGTTCCATCTGTTCGAGGATCCGCGTCGCGAGGCGAATCGCATCCCGCGCCGAGCGCACCTCGTAGAGGAGAATGGCGAACTCGTCGTTGCGGATGCGGGCCAGCGTGTCCCCGAGTCCCGCGGCTGCGCCGGCTGGGAGGTTGATGGAGCTCGGGAAGGCCTGTCGGCAGGCGTCCAGCCGCTCCGCCACCTGCTGGATCAAGAGGTCGCCCACTTCCTGCCCGAGCGTCTGGTGAACCTGCTCGATCCGCTCCAGACCGAGGTAAAGGACGGCGGATTTACGGTGGCGTACCCGGCCGCGCTCCATGGCATGGCGAACGCGTTCGAGGAAGAGGCTCCGGTTGGGGAGCTTCGTCTCCACGTCGTGGAGAGCGCGGAAGCGCAGCTGATCCTCAGCGGCCCGGGCGGCGTGGATGTCCCGCTGCGAGCCTGCGATCCGGAGCGCGCGTCCGGCAACGTCACGTTCTGCGAGACCGCGGGCCCTCATCCAGCGGAACGATCCCGCTTGCACCCTCAGGCGGTACTCGGCGAAGAAGCGCGGTGTGCTGCCGTCCAGATGTGACCGCAACCGCTCCCGAAGCTCCGGCAGGTCTTCCGGGTGGACCCGGTCGAACCACTCGCCCTGGGACTTCGACAGCTCTCCGTCCTTCGCGCACACGAGGCGGTGCCAGCGCGGAGAGTAGTACATCTCCCCGGTCACCAAGTCCCAGTCCCACAGCGCGTCGTTCGCACCTGCGGCGGCCAGAGCGTAGCGACCCTCGCTCAAACGGAGCGCGCTCGTCCGCTGTTCGACGATGGTCTCGAGGTTCTCGGAGTACAGGCGGACGCGATCATGCAGTCTTCCGAGGCCCGCACCGGCGAGGGCAAACAGCAGACCGAACAGGTCGGTGAAGTAGTGCACCGGCGTCACGTCGTGCAGGCCCTGCAGCAAGCCCAGGCTCCATCGTTCCGGAAGGGTGCCGTAGAGCGCGTAGTAGTCCACCACGTAGCCGCTGAGGGTGAGGGACAGCCCCAGGAGGAGACCCAGCACGACGTAGAGGCTCGTTCGCGACGGGAGTCGCAACCCCGGAGGCGGGAGACGGCCCGCCCGCGGTCGGCTCGCGTTTTTCACGGAGGCGCTCCGGGCCTTCCCTGGCTCACGGTCGGTGGCGCCCCACCGGCCGGGGTGGGTGACCGCAGTGGGACGTTCTCGACGACGCCCTCCAGCTCGTCGATCAGGGCGTCCTGATCGGTGGCGAGACGAGTGTCGACGCCAACGGCATTGACCTGCCGCAGTCGTCGGATCTTCTCCATTCGCAGCGCCTTCTCCGCGGGAGTCTGCCCCGGCACGGTGCGCAGGAACACGATCTGGTGGCGAAGCCGCCGCGCGAAGGCGAAGCCCACCTTCTCGGGTCCCGTGTCGGCCTGCACGGGGAGAAGCACGTCGCCACCATCACCGGTCAGGTCCAGCAGGAGCGTGAACAGGCGTTGGCTCGCCCCGCGCCACGCCTCCGCCTCGGCCTGGACGCGCTGCACCTCGTCGGACTTGCCGATGGAGTCTCGCTTGACGCAATCCAGGCGGGCCTTGAGGATCTGGGCACGCTCGTCGGCGCCCAGGAACCGGGAGATCTCGGTGTCCATCGCGGCGGCCATCCTCCTGGGAATCTCGAGCGCGAGGAAATCCTCGGTCGCACCGAAGATCCTGGTATTGCGGAGGGAGGCGCGATCGGCCTCCTCCGGGAGCGTCGCGACGATTGCCTCGCGGTCGGCCTGGAGTTGCCGGATCATCGTCTCGCCCCAGAGGATCAGGGCGCCGCCTGTCCGGCGAGTCTCGGACCTCTCCGGCACGTGCAGGTCGGCTGCGGCCGAATCAAGGAAGAGCTGGAGGGCGTGCTCCGCGTGGCCCAAGTGTTCGAGGCGCTCGCGAAGCCGGGGGAGCAGTTGATCCCGGAACAGGCCCGCCGGGTCCCAGCCCGGTTCCTCCGTGAGCTGTCGCTCGAGCTCCTTTACCTGCGTCTCGGCACGATCGAGCGCCCCGCTCGCCAACGCCTCCGCAGCCTCGGAATACCTCGCCTGCGGGTCGGGCGCGAGTTCTGCCGCGAACGCGCCGCGACCCGCGAACAGCACGGCGGCCAGCAAAAGGGATGAGGCGGCTTCGGGTTTTCGGAGGCGTCCTGGCCGGCACCGACGTGCCGGGGCGGCAGAGTCAGTCTTATGGGCATCTCGCATGCAGCTTGCCCTCCGGCGAGATGAACCACGGCTCATGATCCGGCGCGTCCAGTCGCACACAGATTGACTCTGCGGTGCCGAAGTGGGCGAGTCGCACTCCGGAGAGCGGCCGGGCGGAGAGCGGCAACGCACGGTACCCAGCCTCAGAGGAACCCGGCCTCGGCGTGACCTCCCAGACGTTCCGGAAACCGTCGGCCCAGAGGTAGTACTGTCCGGCGCGCTCCAGCACCTGCACGGCGGAGACGACAACGCCCTCCTCTGCGAGAATGGGCCCAACGTCGAGGCGCCCGAAGCGCGGAGGATCGTCGGAGAGGCTCACGGTGCCGTCCCGTGCTACGGCGAGCGAGACTCGCATGAGATTCTCCTCGAGCCTCAGGCCGGGTGGTTGCTTGCGGGCGCATCCCGGCGGGAGCGCCAGGATCAGGAGCATCAGGAGGGCAGCGCAGCGGATGTTCTCGGCGCTTGGTGTCCAGTTCATGGACTCGTCCACCTATGCGAACCCGGTGACGACACCAAGTCGCGGCCGGTCACCTCCAATCTAGTTCCGAGGGTCAGGGCTGCAAGCGGCTGGGTGCCGCACGCGCAGGAACGGGGCGGCCGGGCAAGGCTGACTCACCGGCCGACGCCCGTGCTCTGCCTCGCTGTGGCGAATGGCGAGCTTCGGTCCGCTCGTCGTTGATCGGCGCGCAAAAGAAAAGGGCGGCCCGTGGGCCGCCCGTTCCAATCGCGAAGGGGGGAGCGCTCTAGTACTTGTACGACTTGCTGCGGCCCGACTTGGAGCGCTTCTTCATCCGGTTCGGGTTCCAGCTCGACGCAGGCGTGAAGACGACCTGCTTGTACGGGGCCACCTTCCGGCCCACACCGGTGCGCGGGTTGCGGGCCGTGAAGCCGCCGCCCTGACGGATCGCGAACGACCCGAATCCGGCGAGCTGGACCGTGGCGCCGCGCTTCAGGCTGTTCGACACGCCGTCGCAGAACGTCGTCACGACGCGGGTGGCCTCCCGCTTGCTGAGCTTGTGGTTGTGCGCGATCCGGTTGACCATCTGGCTCTTGTTCACTGCGGCACCTCCGCCTCGATTGATGTTGACCGGAAACCATTTCCGGCCGTCATGGCGGGGCTTCAATATAGTTAGGATCGAAAACACGTCAAGTTAGAACATAGAAAACGCATTTGACCCACCGGAAATTTGCATAGCCAGGTGGGTGCCGAGGAGCTCGGAGGCCGCCAAGTGAGGGGGAAGTGGACAGCGATCAGGCGAGAAGCGAGCCGGCCGCAGTCGCCTCGGCGTCCGCCCACTCGGCGAACCGCTGGACCACCACCCGGTAGTCCTGCTCGTCGTCGATATCGATGCTCAGGCCGCCGAACGGCGTATCGACGAAGCGCAGCGAGCCGCCGAGGATGAGGGTGGCGATCGACTCGATCTGCTCGCGGTTATTGCGCCGACGCAGGGCCCGGTAGATGCGGCCGGGGTAGCGCGAGGCGAGGCGGGCCGCCTGCAGGCTCAGGACGGTGCGGGCCCCGCGCCAGCCGCCGGGCTGACGGAAGAAGGTCCAGGCAAGACCGAAGACGTGCGTCCAGTCCTTCGCCTTGCGATGCGAGAAGCCGGCCTGGAGGATCTCGCGGTTCGCCATCGCGTGCGGCCGCGCGACGTAGATGTTCGCGAGACGATAGCGGCCGGTCAGCACCTCGACGTACGGGCGGACGATCCCGAGCCGGTCCCCGTGCGGGTAGTACGGGATGAGCGAGGCCTCCTCCGTCGCCCCCGCGAGGAACGCGAACGGGTGCGCCGGGTCGCGCGCATCCTCCGCGGCGCAGCGGGCGACGAAGTCGTCAACGGCTTGGCCGGTGATGAACGGCAGGTCGCAGGAGGTGAACAGCACGGGCCGGACCGGATCCGCGGGCTCAGAGGCCCGCAGCCGCTCCGAGGCCTGGAAGCCGGCCCAGGCGTTCTTGAGCATCGCCCCTGCCTGCTCCACCAGCCGCAGCCGGTTCGTCTGCCCCCCGGTGGCCTCGACCAGCTCGGGCACCGGGCCGACCACGAAGATTCGATCGATCGATCCCGCCCGGAGCAGGGCGTCCACGACCCTCCGGACCAGCGGCTTCCCATCCACCTCGAGGAACGCCTTGTTGCGCCCGCGCACGTGGTGCCGATCGTTCCTGGGGCTGCCGGCGAGGACCACGGCGTCGATCGGGCGGATGTAGCTGGCGGCAGGCGTCGGCCCGAGCTGCGGACGGATCTGCACCTTGTCGGGAGAGGGCCCGGAGATCCGGGGGTTCGCGGGTGTTGTTTTTTTGCGCATGAGAGCTTCCGGGTCGAGCGTCGGCCGGGGTTCATCCTAGACGCCCTTGGGCGCGGCATCAAGCCCCAGGTGTCCGGCGGGGTCCTGGGCCGGAGCTACGGCGCGGGGGGGGTCACCTTCGCCGGGTCGACCGCGTACTCGTAGGGGAGCCCGCGGACCTTCCAGCCGTTGACCGTCCGGTGGCCGTCGGCGTCGGTATCTCCTTCGACGCCCTCCAGCACGTTGAAGGACTTGCGATAGCCGGCCTCCGCCAGCAGCTTCGCGGCCTTGGACGACCGGCTGCCGCTCCGGCAGATCGTCAGGAGGGTGTCCTCCGGCGTGAAGCGTGCCCGGATCTCGTCGAGGAACTTGGGGTTGGGCGCCATCCCGTACGTCTTGGGGTCGAACCTCAGCAGGGGGACGTTGACGGCTCCCACCGGATGCCCGACGAACGCGAACTCCGCCTCGGTGCGAACGTCCACGATATACACACCAGGTCTCCCCACCAGCGCCGCGGCCGTGGCCAGTGGCACATCCGAGCCGGGCGCGGCGTCAGCGGGCAGGCCAGGGGCCGGGAGCGGAGCCTCCCCGGCAGCGGGCAGCCAAGGGGTGAGTGCGAGGCAGAGCAGGCCAATAACAGGTAGGAATGTCGATCGTCGCATCGGTACCTCCCGGGGCGCGTCCCACACCGGTCCCCACGGATGACGCCCAGGGCCGAGCGTACCACTCAGGCGGCGGATTGAGGGCCAACCTCCCGACGGGTAGACTGGGAGCATCATCTCGATTGGGGGTGAGGGGGGAGATTGTGGCTGGCAAGCCATCGGTGACGCGTGTGACGTTGGTCCGTCATGGCGAGACCGACTACAACCGCACGAACCGTTACATGGGGCGGCTCGCCGGCGGCCTGACTCCGGAGGGACGGATGCAGGCGGAGCGTACCGGACGCCGCTTGGCCCAGGACGGCGCTGATGCCCTCTACACCTCGCCGCTCGAGCGCACGCGCGAGACGGCGGCATTCCTCTCGGAGGCGATGGGGCTCGAGGCGCGGCCGGAGCCCGGTTTCGTCGAGATCGACATGGGGCCCTGGGAGGGGCGCGACCGCGCCGAGGTCGCCGCGGAGGACCCCGTCCGCTGGAAGGTCTGGCTCACCGACCCCACGCAGGTGCACGTGCCCGGGATGGAGTCGATCGACGTGCTGCGCGGCCGGGTCGGCGAGGCGTTCGATCGCCTCGCCGCAGCCCACCCGGGCGGTCACGTCATCATCGTGACCCACTACGCCTGCGTCGCGACCACGGTGCTGCACGCGATCGCGCTACCGAGCGTCGCCTACCGCCGCTTCCCGATCGACAACGCGTCGCTCACGGTGCTGCGTCTGGGCGGCATCACGAAGCTCCTCCGCTTCAACGACACCGCCCACCTCGAGCTCCTTGGAGGGGCCGGACTGGCCGAGCACGCGGAGTGAGCACCTCGCTCCCGTAAGGCTCCTATCGGGTGTAGGTGATCTCCATCTGCTTCACTTCCTTCCCGTCAACCATGGCGTACGCCGTGAAGGTGTGCGTCTTGTCGTTCCCGAACTCGACGACGGAGCGCATGGTGTTTGGCATTCCCGGCATGGGATTGTTGAAGGTCGTCTGCCAGTTGATCACCTTTCCGTTCGGATCCAGCTTGCCGACCGAGGTGGCGATCCCGGTGCCGAAGTTGTCGACCCAGACACCGACAAACTCCTTGGAGACGTTGTCGTATCCGGTCAGGCCGCGCCCTTCGAAGGGCATCCCGGCGTACGTCCCTTTGACCGTCTCCCGCACGAATCGCCCCCCCAGGATCCACTCGGAGGTCGACGTCCCCTCGCTGACCTCCGGCTCGCCGGGGCCCGAGTACATCTTCACCGTGGTCTTCCAGGTGCCGATCAACGGCTTGAGTTTCTCGTGCATCGCGCCGGGGGTGGCCGCCTTCATCATGGCCTCTGTCGCCGGATCGACCTTGGGGGCCTCCGCCGCCTTGTCGGCAGCAGGAGCGGGGAGGGTGGCGCAGCATCCAAATACAGCGCAGATCAGCAATCGGCACAGCAGCGAGCGGCAGGGCATCGGCGGATTCCTCCATGGGGAATTGAAGTGGCGTCACGCGCTCGCGGCCTCGGGCGCGCGGACGGGGAAGTGCAGTGACCTTTCCGGTGCTCCGGATGCTATGCGACGGCCACGGAGCCGTCAACGTGGTGGCGGCGGGGAGAAGGGCACGCACCAAGGCGGTGCGGTGACCGGCGCCTCCTGGCGGAACGAGCCGCGGCAGTCGCTGCCGGTCTCGAGGGCGTCGCAGTAACGGCGGGGCAAGGCTCTCCTCGCCTCCACCTCCTCGTCCTCCACCTCCGCCGTCCTCAACCTCCATCCTCCTCCACCTCCGTCGTCCTCCACCTCCGTTGTCCTCCACCTCCGTAGTCCTCGACCTCCGCCGCCCCTGCCCTCCTCCGCCACGCGGCCCCCCCCTCCGTCACCCCGGCGAAGGCCGGTCCACCGGTGGCGTCGTGATCCCCTGACCCACCAGCCGTTCGCCACAGCCCGCTCGCCGAGACTGGCGCCTCGACGGCTCATCTGGCGAGCCACGCCGCCCGAGCATCCCCGCCAGCACGTTTCAGAATGAGATTCGTCACTGGCCAAAGTCGCGTGGGTGGCTTCAACGTAATGCGTTCATTTCAATTGCCTTGCAGTGGGTAGGGAGTCGCGCGAGTCTCACTTCGCCGCATCGACCCAGTGAGATGCCGTCATCAGAGCGCCCAGGGCGTCATGCAAGGGGCTTTATTTCAGCAGCTTAGCTCGATCTGAACTCAAGGATGTGCTCTTTGGCACTGATCCTGCCCTACTTCGGCGCGTCTGGGCACGTTCGCCCGGGCCTTTTTCGTGTGGGGGGGTGGCGCGATGTTGAGGAAGCTAAGCGGGGCAGCGCTGGTGATCATGGCGGTTCTGGTGACGGGCTCGGCCGTAGCCGCGGAACGTCCGATGCGGACCGAGGGCGTGGGCGGAGCATTCAAGGTTGCCGACACGAAGGCTCCCCGCTGGAGCTCGATCGTCGATGGCGCCGGAAAGCTCGCGGACCAGGTGAAGCGCGCGCTGGCCGCTGCCGCGGAGGCTCTGCGGAACCAGGAGAGCGTCACGGCGGGGAGCGGGGATGTGAAGATTGCTCCGCAGTCGCTGAAGGGTGTGGGCAGCAAGGAGTAGCATCCGGCTCGCTCGGGCGCGTGCCGGCGGAGAATAGAATGTGGCGGGATTCGTCTGCGGCAGTGGCTGAAGTGATCTTGATCGACCCGGCCATCCCCTAGGAAGGCAACCCGCCAAGCGTGTGCGGTTCCTCAATCGGGTGCGAGGACCGGCGTGGCGGGAGTACGTTTCAGAACACGGTAGATCCGCATCCGGCTCCACCCCAACTGGCGCGCCGCAGCGCTCTTGTCACCGCATGTGGCAATCAACGTCTGGTGGAGCCGCTGGGAATCCTCGGTCAGTTGAGATCGCATCTGAGAGCGTGAAGTCACCACCATCGACGGCCGTAGCACCCCTTCGATATCCGCCCGCTGGATCGAGTCGCCCCGAGCGCAAGCGCTCGCGGTCTCGAGGACGTGTCGCAGTTCTCGGACGTTACCTGGCCAGTCGTGGACACACAATGCTGCAGCTGCAGGGGAGGATAATACCCTTGCTTGTTCGTTGTCGGGCGGCGCGATTGCATGGAGCACTTGCGCGGCGATCGGGATGATGTCCTCCGGCCGCTCCCGAAGCGGTGGAAGGCGAACGACAAGACCCGCGACTCGGTAGTACAGATCCCGCCGGAACCGCCCAGCCTTCACCTCGGCGGCGAGGTCAATGTTCGTCGCCGCGACGAGGCGAAAGGTCACCCTTCTCGCGATGCTCCCTCCCAGCGCGCGCACCTCTCCAGTCTGGAGGACCCGCAAGAACTTCGCTTGAAGCGATGGCGGCATGTTGCCAACCTCGTCGAGGAACAGTGTTCCTCCGTGGGCAGATGCAATAAGCCCAGCTCGTGCCTCGGCCGCCCCGGAGAAAGCTCCTCGTACACAGCCGAAGAGCTCCGCCTCGGCCAAAGTCTCGGGGATCGCACCACAGTCGAGTGCCACGAATGCGCCTGAGCGGTGCGCTGACAGTGCGTGTAGCCCACGCGCTGCGAGCTCCTTTCCCGTGCCGCTCTCCCCCTCAATCAGCACCGGTGCGGGTCCCCGGGCGGCGTCGCGTAGGCGCGCGAACGCTGACCGCATCGTAGCGCTTGCTGCAACCAACTCCCCAAACGCCTCCATCGGCGATGCCTCGTACCCGGGCTCCGTCCGAACCTGGCAAGTTGTCGACGCCGCTTCGAGCGCTACTCCGACCTGCGCCGCGAGAAGCTGCAGAAGATCCAGGTCGCCTCGCTCGAACTGAACGGTCTCCGGTGAGTCAACATAAAGCACTCCCCATATTCGATCGCTTCCGGGGATGGGCACTGCAGCGGCGGACGCGATCCCCCTCCGCGTGGAGTCATCAGCTCGAGTTCCCGGGGACTCAATCCCTACGCTCGCCCGAACTGCCTCGTTCCTTGCGCGCGCCAGGTCGATGAGAGGAGCGTTCGGGCCTACTGTCTGATCGGCCGTGCTCCCAGCAATGCCGACGGTGGCGATGACGCGATAGCTGTCCTCCGCGACGAGGCAGATCACCGTCCCTCGCGAAGCCTTCACTGCTGGTATTGCTACTGCGAGCAGCGCCTCCGAGTATTCCTCGACCGAGGCCGCCGTCGCGAGAGTACGACATAGCTCGGCAGCGACGCGCGCGGGAGTCGGGCGTTGCTCTGGGGCGCAGCTTTCCCCCGTGCGGCTCGCGACGTGTTGCAGGCGAGTCAGCGCGCGCGCGCCCTTGAGACGCATCTCCATCCGCTGCGGCTCCCGGAGGTAGCTCGCTCGCAACTCCTCATCGCTAATCGTCCCCGCGATGGACTCGACGATCGCCGCGCCCGCGCGATAATGCACGGCTGCTTCGGTTGGAGACCCCTGTGAATCTAGCAGCTTCCCGGCGACGAGGTGTGTGCGCCATTCCGCCTCTGGAAACGTTCGGCCAGAAAGCGCCTGCCAAGCATGTGCAAGTGCGGCCGTCGTGTCCCCCTGTGAGCCTCGTCTTCCATGTGCCTCGGCTGACATCACACTTGCATAGGCGGCGCTTTCGCGCAGGTCATGCGAACGCGCCTCGTTCCAGACAATGGCCGCAAGCTCTGCCGCTGCTGTGAGCTCGCCTTGGTCCATCAGGATATGAGCGCGCTCCAGATCGGCTAGGAGGCGAATCTCTCGAAGGCCGACGCGAGATGCGCTGAGCGAGGCCTCCGCGACATGCTCGGCTGCAGCCTCAAGTTCGCCGCGCAATCGGTGGATCTGCGCTCGGTAGACAGTGGGATAGCCCTGAAGCAGCCGATCGCCTAGTTCAACCGCCAACCGAATTGCCTTCCTTGCGAGTTGCTCCGCTTGCGCAAGGGCATTCAGTTTGACCAGGACACCCGACTGGTTGAGCCACGAGAGCGCAACGTTGTAGCGCTGACCTCTCTGAGTTGCGATCGTCTCGTTGCGGCTGTAGCACGCGAGTGCATCTTGGTACAGCCCCTCCTGTTCGGCGAGGCAGCCGAGGTTGTTATGGAGCGATGCGAGAATCGGAAGATTGTGGTCGACGGCAAGGGCGAGTGCCTCGGAGAAGTGCTCACGGGCTTGCTCGACCCTTCCTTGAGCCAGGAGCGCAAGACCCAGTCGGTTAAGCACCATGGCACGTGTCTTCTCGCTGCCAGCGGCCGGAAGCCAAGTAAGCGCAATCGCGTAGCAGCGCGTCGACTTGTGGATGTGGCCGAGGTCAAAATGCGCCAACCCCAAGACCTGGAGCGCGTCGGCCTGTACGCTCGGAAGCGCACAGACGCGTCCAACCCCAAACGCTGCCCGTGCCAGACGCATCTGCTCTGCATAGTCCGAGAGCCGTCGCGCGATCTCCGCGAGCCCGAGATACGATGCTGCCATCGCTTGCGGATCGTTGGCGGCTTCGGCCAGACGTCGCATCTCGTCGTAGCGTGTTCGCGCGTGCGGCACCTTCCCCTGCACCAGGTACACGTCTCCCAGGCATCCCAGCGCCTCCCACCGAACCGGGTCGTCCTCGGCCGCGTGGTACTTCAGCGCCTGGAGATAGAAGTACGTCGCATCCTCATTCGCATACAGCCGCCGCGCCTTCTGCGCCGCACGCATGCAGTAGCGGGCGGAACGCTCGTCGTCCCCGGCCTGGATGAAGTGGTACGCAATCCGCTCGATCCCATCCTCGCTGTCCGTCCCGTGACGGCTCTCGAGCGCGAGGCCGGCGGCGCGGTGGAGGAGATGGCGGGCAGCTTCGTCGATTCCACGGACGAGCAGGTCGCGAGCGGAGTCGTGGGCGATGGTGTAGAGCGGAGCGGAGTCTCCCCCGCAGCGCGCCACGAGCCCGCGGTCGATCACCGATTCCAGCATTGCCGACACCGAGGCAGTCGTGCCGGTGCCCGCCACCACCTCCGGAGCTGGCGCGGCGACGACGCGTGCGAGAATCTCCAGATCGATGTTCCGATCCAGGATCGCCAGCGCGCGCAGGACCGCCAGCTCCTCCGCCGAGGCTCGCGCGACGCGCCGCTCGAGCGCCTGCGTGATGCTGGACGATGCCGCGCGCTTGCGCAGTGCAGGCTCGTCACAGACCCACTTGCCCGCGCGCCAGGCAAGGACGCCGTCCTCGGCGAGGTCGCGCAGCATCTCGACGACGAAGAAGGGATTGCCGGCGGCGTCCTTCTGGACGCGCGCGGCCAGCTCCGGCGGTGGCTCGGTGAAACCTAACGATCCCCGGAGGAGCGTCACGACCTGCTCCTCGCTCAGCCGGCCGAGGGCCAGCCGCAGCACCGCCCCCGGTCCAGCCTCCCGCTCGAGACCTTCCCTGAGCCATGAGGCGCGGTTGTCGGATGGCCGCGCCGACGCGGCCAGCGCGAGCCGCCCGCGGGCCCGGTTACGGAGCAGGTAGTCGACCAGGTCGGCGCTGGCGTCGTCCGCCCAGTGCAGGTCCTCGATCGCGAGCACGAGCGGCTTGGCGAGGCTCACCTCGAGCAGGAACGTGCCGATCGCGTCGATGAGGCGCAGCCGCTCGTGGCGCGGCAGCAGTTGCTCGGACGGCACCACCGCCCGGCAGGCGAAGGCCCCCGGCACTACCTTGACGACCTCCGGACCGTAGCGGGCGATCAGGTCGCCGCCGCTGCGCTCGTCCTCGCTCGAGGGACGCAG
>Ga0137321_1000086_pt1 | contig 37521 bp, 31 predicted proteins | sample EasRivERMZT399_2_FD_104758 | JGI IMG/M metagenome (GOLD analysis project Ga0137321, IMG submission 104758) | Soil microbial communities from meander-bound floodplain in the East River, Colorado, USA - East River MetaG ERMZT399_2 | ecosystem: Environmental > Terrestrial > Soil > Floodplain ... | reverse complement strand
CTCGCCCGGACGACCTCGGGGTCGGCGGCTTTTCTGCCGATGAGCCGCTTCGCGGCCGAGACGGTGTGCCCCGGGTTCGTCACCATCGGGCGCTTCGCGATCTGGCCGACGAGCCGATCTCCCTTCTCGGTGAACCCCACGATCGAGGGAATGGTCCGGCTCCCTTCGGGGCTGGGGATCACGAGCGCGCGCCCTCCCTCCATGTAGGCCACGCAGCAGTTGGTCGTCCCGAGATCGATCCCGATCATTCTTCCCATGAGGCCCTCTCCGGGATGGCGCCTCCGGCCGAGGCGGTCGGCGGCACCGCCACCCTCACCAGCGACGGCCGCAGCAAGCGTCCGCGATACCGATACCCCTTCTGCATCTCATCCACCACGCTGCCGGGCGGCAGCTCCGAGGTCTCAAAACGCGTCACCGCCTCGTGGCACTCCGGATCGAAGGGGTGCCCGACCGCCTCGATCGGCTCCAGTCCCTCGCGACGCAGTAGATCGAGGAACTGGCGATGGACCAGGACGATCCCCTTGCGAAACGGGTCATCCGACTCGGCGGCATCGGCCAGACCGCGGCCGAGGTTGTCCACGATGGGGAGCAGCTCGCGCAGCAGCGCCTCGGCGGCGCGCTCGCGCAGCTGCTCGCTCTCCTTCGCCGCGCGCCGCCGGTAGTTCTCGAAGTCGGCGCGCAGCCGCAGGTGACGAGCCTCGAGATCGTCGGGGGGCGGCACCGCGCGCGGACCGACCGGCTCCGGCTCCACCACCTCGGGGTCGGGGACGTCGACGGGTGGATCCGCGTCGAGAATCTCGAACGCCTCGATCTCCGCCTCCGTGCCGGACGCCTCGTCGTCGGCGAGGAGTCGCTCGACGTCCAGCTTCGGCGGTCCCTTGCGATCGTCACTCATCGAGCATTGCCTCGCTCAGCACCGGCCAGACTACTCCGCGGCGTGGGTGAGATGACGGCTGACCAGGTGGCTGATCTGGTCGACCATGGCGATGAGACGCGCGTACTCCATGCGGGTGGGTCCGATGATCCCGAGGGTCCCGGCGGCGCGATCCTGGAAGAAGAACGGCGAGGCGATGACGGAGGTGCCCTCGAGCTCCGGGTCCCCCTGCTCGGCGCCGATGCGGACGGCAACCCCGTCCCCCTCGACGCAACGATTGAGCAACTGCACGACCTTCCCCTTCTCCTCGAACGTGCGGAACAGCGCGCGCATGCGCTCGAGGTCCGGGAAGTCGGGTTGGCCTACCAGGTTCGCGGTCCCCTCGACGTAGACCTGCGAGTCCGAGGGGGTCGGCTCGAAGAAGCGATTGCCGACCGCGAGCACCTGGGCGAGGAGCTGATCGTACCTCGCCTTCTCCTCCGCCATCATCTCGAGCAACCGCTCGCGAATCCGGCGCAGGCTCTGCCCTGCGAACTCGTCCGAGAGATACCGACCGACGCGATCGAGATCCTCCTGCCCGATCTCCTCGTCGAGCTGGAGGAGTTTCTGCGACACCATCCCGGATACCGAGACGAAGAGCGCCAGCACGCGGCGGTTGCCGAGCGCCACGAACTCCATCCGCCTCAGGTCGATCCGGTCGATGCTGCCGCAGAGCACGACCCCGATCTGGTGGGAGAGGCTCGAGAGAAAGTGCGAGACCCGTTCGAGCACCTGGTCGAAGTTCCCGTCCAGCTCCCTGAACGCGTCGTTGACCAGACGGCGATCCCCCGGGTCGAGCCGCGGGTTCATGTCGAGCGAGTCGACATACAGGCGGTAGGCGCGGTCGGTCGGAATGCGGCCGGCCGAAGTATGCGGCTGCTGCAGCAAGCCCATCTCCTCCAGATCCGCCATGAGGTTGCGGATGGTCGCGGGGGAGAGCTTGTCCGGGTGGACCTTCGCGAGGGTCCGTGAGCCGACGGGGCGTCCGGTGCGGACGAATTCCTGGATGACGGCGTGCAGTAGCTGCCGCGTCCTGCGCTCCAACTGGATGCCGCTCACCGGGCCCCCCTCCGGAAGCCGTGCCTGCCGGCGCTTTTCCGCTCCTTGGCACTCACTCGCCAGGAGTGCCAACGATAACACCCGACCCCCCACCCGTCAAGGTAATCTATTGTTGTTGAACGGTTTGTCAACGATTCACTCCGGCGCGTCGGCGGTGAGGTCAGGAGCGGGTGCGACCCAGAAGCTGGGCGCGGATGAAGGCATCGATCTTCCCGTCCAGAACCTCGTCGACGCGGCCGGTCTCGACCCCCGTCCGATGGTCCTTCACCAGGCGGTACGGGTGCAGGACGTACGACCGGATCTGGCTGCCGAAGGCGGCCTCCATCTTTGCCCCTTCCTCCCTGGCCCGTTTCTCGTCCTTGAGCGTCTGCTCGCGCTCGTAGAGGCGGGCGCGCAGATAGCGCAGGGCCATCTCCCGGTTGCGATGCTGCGACCGCTCGTTCTGGCACTGGACGACGATCCCGGTCGGCAAGTGCGTGATCCGGACGGCGGAGTCGGTCACATTCACGTGCTGACCACCCTTGCCGCCCGAGCGGTAGGTGTCCACCCGCAGCTCCTTCTCGTCGATGGCAATCTCGATCTCCCGCTCGATGTCAGGGTAGGCGTAGACGGAGGCGAAGGAGGTGTGCCGCCGCGCGGCGGCGTCGTAGGGGGAAATGCGGACCAGGCGATGGACGCCGTTCTCGGCGCGCAGCAGGCCGTACGCGTCGCGCCCGCGCACCAGCACCGTCACGCTCTTGAGCCCCGCTTCCTCGCCGTCCTGGTAGTCCAGCTCCTCGACGGCGAAGTTGCGGCGCTCGGCCCAGCGCACGTACATGCGGTACAGCATCGCGGCCCAATCCTGCGACTCGGTCCCGCCCGCCCCGGGGTGGATGGCGAGGATCGCATCGACCGCATCGTGCTCCCCGGAGAGCATGCGCTCAAGCTCCATGCTGTCGAGGACGGCCTCGAACTGGTCCAGCAACGGGCCCAGATCGCCGTCGACCGCCTCCCCCTCCCGGTCGAGGTCCTCGAAGGTCGAGACCTCCTCGAGCAGCCGGTCGAGGCGCGCGGCGCTCGCGATCACCTGCTCCAGCTCTCCGCGACGTCGTCCGGCCTTCTCCGCCGCCTCGCGATCGTCCCAGAAACCCGGGGCGTTCATGCGCGCCGTGATTCCCTCGATCTCGACGCGCGCCGCAGCTGCGTCAAAGGTGCCCCCGGAGCGCGGCGGCGCGGTCGGAGGCCTTCTTGCAGCGGCGCGACAGTTCCTCGTGCATCGGGATCCCCTCGGGCGGCGACGACGCCGCAGCGGAGTGGTCCGGCCCGCGGTTCCCGCCGCGAGCCTGCCGTCAGAGCGTGGGGTTCATGCTGCCTGGGGCGCACGGGAAGCGGGGAGCACCAGCACCGCGGCCGCGAGTGTAACACACGCCCAGGCAACGAGATCGCCGACCACGACGTACGGAGTACGCGCGTCGCGCCAGACGACCTCCGCCGCGACGACCTGCTGCGCGCCGAGGGGCGCCGTCGCCAGGACCTCGCCGCTCGGTGCGACGATCCCGCTCACGCCGGTGTTCGCCGCACGCACCAGGTAGCGCCCCACCTCGACCGCCCGGACCTGTGCCTCGGCGAAGTGCTGGTAGGGGGCCGCGGTCTCACCGAACCAGGCGTCGTTCGTCAGGTTCACCAGCAGCCCGGCGCCCAGACGCACGGACCGGCGCGACAACTCCGGGAAGACGACTTCGTAGCAGATCTCCACTCCCAGCGGCGCCGCGAGCGACCTCGTGGTGAGCGGGTGGCCCTCCGCACCGGCCTGGAGGCTGCCGACCTCCTGCACCAGGCTGTCCACGAACCAGAGCCATCGTGCCGCGGGGACGTACTCGCCGAACGGCACCAGGTGGACCTTGTCGTAGACTCCGGCGATCGACCCGTCCGGCGCCAGCAGGAACGCGCTGTTGTAGATTGCCCGCCCCCCGGGCGACCCGCCGCGCACGTCGAGGCTGCCGACCAGCAGCGGCCTTCCGGCTCGCCGGGCCACGTCCCGCACGACCGCCTCCATGCGCGCCTGGCTGCGCAGCGCCATCGGGAGCGATGACTCCGGCCACACCACGAGCTCGGCTCCGTCGCGATACGCCTGGTCCGACAGGCGCACGTGCGTCGCCAGGTGCGCCTCCGCCTGGCCGGGCTCCCACTTCTGAGCTTGCGCCACGTTCCCCTGCACGCACGCCACCCGGAGGCGTCGCCCTGGGGCGGCCTCGCGGGCCTCCTCCTCCAGGGCGGCCAGGCGCACCCCACCCCACACCGCGACGATGACCACTCCGCAGGCGGCGGCCGCCGCCAGACGAAGGGCGGCGCCGCGCGGCACCGCGCCGGCCAGCGCCGCGCCCGCGACGGCCACACCCATGAGCACGAGACTCAATCCGTAGACCCCCGCGAGGGCCGCACCCTGGAGCAGCAGCGGGAAACCGTGCAGCACCAGCCCGAGCCGCGCCCAGGGAAAGCCGGTCAGCGCGTAGTTGCGGAGGATCTCGAGTCCCACCCACAGGCAGGGGGCGATCGCGAGGGCGGCGACCGGACCTCGCCGGACCCTCACCCGGTGCAGCAGCGCGGTGAAGGCGGCCGGAAAAGCGGCGAGATAGGCCAGCAGCGGCAGGAAAACGAGCGCGGCGAGCCAGCGCGGCAGTCCGCCATAGCTCCACATCACGGGGACCACCCAGTAGATCGTCCCCGTGAAGAAGGCGGTTCCGAACGCCGCCCCCGTCAGCGCCGCGTCGGCGCGGCTCCGCGCGCCGCGGACGCCGATCCAGCACAGCGGGGCGGGGGCGACACAGGCGAGCGGCCAGAGGGAGAACGGCGGAAACGCCAGGACGAGAAGCGCGCCCGCGGCCGCGCCGACGCTGACGAGCGAGCCGGTGCGCCGGCCTGGGCTCAGTGGACCACCCAGGTCTTCAGGCCCTGCTCGCGCTGCAGCGCCGCCGCTGCCTGTCGCGCCGCCGCGTCGCTCTCGAATCCGAAGACCCGCACCTTGTAGAGGGGCGGCTCGCCCGGGCCGGCCGTCAGCACCCGCACCTTGTGGCCCTGCGCGCGCAGCTTCTGCACCAGCGCGTCGGCGGCCCGGCGATCCGCCGAGGCAAACACCTGCACCTCGTGGCCGCCGGCCGGCGCCGGTGCCACCCGGGCGGGTCCGGGGACCGCGGTCGCTGGTGGGATCGCCTCGATCTCGGGGGCCTTCTCCAGCCGATCGAAGAAGGTCAGATCCTTCTCGACGTCGCCCAGGTCGGCCACCTGATCGGGCGTCGCGGCCCGGGCGCCCGGCACCAGGCGCGCGCTGCTGCGCCCGAGCCAGAAACAGGCGGCACACAGCGCCACGATCGCCGCGCCCAGCATCACCAGTCCGTACCCGCCGAGCTCGATCTCCATTCCGCGACGGTCGGGAGTCCCCTGGCGCGACAGGCCCGAGTCGGTCATCCTCTTTCCTGCCGGTCGGCGGGCACCTCGCCGGCGACGGCGATGGCGTTCTTGCCTGACTGCTTGACGCGGTACATCGCCTCGTCCGCGGCCCGCACCAGCCCTTCCTTGGTGGCCGCATGCACGGGATAGGCCGCCACCCCGAAGGAGGCCGTCAGCGCGACTCCCCCTGCCTCGGAGACCAGGATCGGCAGCGACTCCATCGCCCGCCTGAGCCGCTCCGCAACCTCCAGCGCTCCCTTCCAGGGGGTCTCCGGCAGCACCACGCAGAACTCGTCGCCGCCGTAGCGGAACAGCTTGTCGATGGTACGAATCAGCGGCATCAGCCGCTCCGCCGTCTGGCGTATCGCCTCGCTGCCCATCGCATGGCCATGCGCCTCGTTGATCGACTTGAGATTGTCCAGGTCGATGAAGATCAGCGACAGTGGGGCCTGGTAGCGCGTGGCGCGGATGAACTCATCATCGAGGAAGGAGTCGAAATATCGCCGGTTGAACGACCGCGTCTGATCGTCCCGGATCATCAGCTCGCGGTAGCGGCCAAGGAGCTGGACGGTGCGCAGGTGCGGCGCGATGGCGCGGGCGAAGCCGATCGCGGCCTGCGCCGCCGCCTCGCTCAGGGCTCCCGTGCCGGGCTCGCGCCCCACCACCAGCACCGCGTGGAACATCTCCCCGAACAGCGGGACCGCCGCGAGGCTACCCGTCGCGAGCCTCTCGGGGGGAGGGACGTCGGCGAACAGGAGTGCCATCTCGTCCGCGCCCAGCGGCCCCGCTTCGCGACGCGCCACGAGCACGGACGGCTCCGCCGAGGCCGCGGCGGCGAGCGCCCGGCGCACGGCGTGCGCGGGGCCGAGCGTCGAACCGCGCAGCGTGATCTGCCGGTCTCCCGGCCGCCCGAGGAACAGCAGCGCATAATCGGCGCCGCTCAGGTCGACGGCCTCGCGCGCCACCGCTTCCGCGAGCTCGTCCTCCTCCACGGTGTCGATCAGGCGCACCACGGCCGCCAGCCGCCGGAGCTCTCGCGCCTCTCCGGCTCCAGGCCCCTCCGCCTCGGCGCTGCGGGGCCGCGCTCGCGTCGACTTCGGCTTCACGGGCGCTTCAGGAATGCTTGCAGAAGGTCAATCGGGACGGGGAAGACGATGGTGGAGTTCTTCTCCGCGGAGATCTCGACGAGGGTCTGCAGGAAGCGGAGCTGCACCGATACCGGGTTGGCCGACATGACGTCCGCCGCCTTCTGGATATTCTGGGCCGCCAGCATCTCCCCTTCGGCATGGATGATCTTGGCCCGCTTCTCGCGCTCCGCCTCGGCCTGGCGCGCCATGGCTCGCTGCATGTCGGCAGGAAGGTCGACGTGCTTCACCTCGACCATCGACACCTTGATCCCCCAGGGATCGGTGTGCTTGTCGAGGATCGTCTGCAGCTCCGCGTTGAGCCGTTCCCGCTTGGACAGCAAGTCGTCGAGCTCGACCTGCCCAAGGACGCTGCGCAGTGTCGTCTGGGCCAGCTGCGAGGTCGCGTAGTGGTAGTTCTCCACCTCAACCACGGCACGTGAAGGGTCGATGACGCGGAAGTAGACGACGGCGTTCACCTTCACCGAGACGTTGTCGCGCGTGATCACGTCCTGGGGCGGGACATCGTGCACGATGGTCCGCAGCGAGATGCGCACGATCCGGTCGATCGGCCAGAACACGAACACCAGCCCCGGCCCCTTCGGTTCCGGCAGCAGCCGGCCGAGACGGAAGATGACGCCCCGCTCGTACTCCGGCAGGATCTTGATGCAGCTGAAGACGTAGACGGCAAGCAGGACCAGAGGAAACAGGATCGGCGGTAGCTCGACGGGCATCAGGATCTCCCTCGCGCGCTGGCAAGCACTCCCGGCGGGGCCGTTTTTACCACCGGCGGCCGCGCGCGGCAACCCCGGCGGCGGCCGGCGCGTCGCCCGGCACCCGCTCGACTCGCAGTTGCAGTCCGTCCCGCTGCACTACCCGCGCCTCCTCGCCGCGCCGCAGCGGCGGATCCGCAACCGCGTTCCACGCCTCCCCGTGCACGAAGACGCGGCCGGCGGGCGCGCAGTCCTCGAGCACGACGGCGAGCTCTCCGATCAGTCCCTCGGCCCCCGTCGTGACGGAGCGGCGATGGGCCCGCACCACCAGGCGCAGCAGCCCGGCGGTGATCCCGCCCACGGCGAAGCTCGCCGCCAGCAACAACGCCAGCGGAACGCGCAGCTCCGGGATGGCAGGCGTGTCGTACAGCATCAATCCTCCAAGGATCAGACAAGCGATCCCGCCGGCGGTCAGCGCCCCATACGACGTGATCTTGATCTCGAGCAGGAAGAGCGCCACACCCATCACCACCAGGAGCAGCCCGACCCAGTTGACCGGCAGGATCTGGGTCGAGAATCCGAACAGCAGCAGGGCCACCGCACCGACGGCGCCGGGCAGGATCAGCCCGGGGTGAGAGAACTCCACCCACAGGCCGATCATCCCGAGGCTCAGGAGGACGAAGGCCAGCGCCGGGTTGGCGATCGCGGCAAGGAGCCGCTCCCGCGCCGTCATCTCCATCCGCACCACCGTGAGGCCGCGCGTCGCGAGCGTGACGAGCTGCCCGTCGAAGCGCCGCACCTGGCGGCCGTCGACCTGGCGAAGCAGGTCGTCGAGGTCGGGCGCGATCAGGTCGACGAGTCCCTGGTCGAGCGCCTCGCGTTCGGTCAGATTGGCGCTCTCCCTCACGACCTTCTCGGAGAGCGTGACATTGCGCCGGCGGTTCTCGGCCAGCGTCCGGGCGAACGCGGCAGCATCGTTCTCGACCTTCTCCATCATGATGTGGCGCTTCCCCGCCTCGATCACCTCCTCCCCCGTGAAGATCGGGTGAGCGGATCCGGTATGCGTCCCGGGCGCCATCGCCGCCAGGTCGGCGCTGAGGAGAAGCAGGAACCCGGCGGACGCGGCGCGCGCCCCCCCCGGTGTCACGTGGATGCAGACCGGGGCGGACGACGCGAGGATCGCCTGCACCATGTGATCCATCGAGCTGCCGAGGCCGCCCGGGGTATCCAGTTGCAGCACGACGAGCTCGTCGTTCGCCGCAGCGGCCGCCGCCAGCACCCGGTCGAGAAACGCCGCGCTCACCGGGTGGACCGGTTGGCGGATCTCGGCGACCCGCACCGCCGCGCCGGCCGCGCCCTGAGCCAGGAGCGCGGCGACGACTACGGCAAGCCTCGCAAGAAAGCGTCGCATGTTCGGGGTCGTCCGTCCGCGGGAGGGGGGCGCCACCGTGGCGCGCGAGCGCGACTCCTTGCAAACGGACGTAGCCACGCTACGACCCCGTCCCTTCCCGTGTCAACCCGGGCGACAGCCGGGGCAGGCAGGCGGCGCCCCGCGGGACGAAATACCCTTCCGTGCCGCCGCCGAGGTGCTGCGCCGCCGCGCGCATCGCCTCGCCTACCGACGCCGCCGGGATCATCCCCGCGCGCTCCACCAGCGCTGGCGGCAGCGAGGAGATCAGCCAGGTCCGCACGCGCTCGGCCTTCGCCCGCAACGCGTGGGCGGTCTGCCCGTAGACCTCATAACGACTCGCGAGCCGGGCGCGGATCGCGTCGGCGTCCCGCCCGTCCAGCCAAGCCTCCATCTGCACGTGCCCGGCGCCGCGGGGACAGGCCGCCACCACCACCATCGCGCCGCCGGCCGCTACCAGCGGGAACGCACCCTCGATCGCCTTGTGCGCCTGGATCAGGTCCACGTCATGAGGCAATCCGCCCGCCGAGACGAGCGCGAAGGGGCGCGGGCCGTCGATCGCCACGGCCCGATGCCGCAACAACCAGTCGCACCCCGTCCGGTGTGCGAGCTCCCAGTGGCCGGCGAAGGCCGCGCGCAGTTGGCGATCCGCGCCGACGACCGTGTTCACCAGAAACGACGGGGCGCACCGCGCCGCCCCCTCCGTCATGTCGAGGTGGACGGGGTTCCCTGCGAGCTGCGCCGCCGTCGCCGCGGGATGGCGCCGCCCCTCCGGCCCGCTCAGCGCCAGGAGGTGATTCGCGGCAATCGACGCGGCCGCGGCCATCCCTGGCAGGATCGACTTCCTGCCGCCGCTGAACCCGGCGTAGTAGTGGAAGCCGATGGCCCCGGTCAGGACCACGCGATCCGCCTCGCTCAGCGCGCGATGCAGGTGCACCGGGGTCCCTCTGGACGTGACCCCGTGATCCACGAAGTCGGTCGGCAGCCACGGCGGAACGGCGGTGCGTCGCACCAGGGACGCGGCCGGACCGAGCAGTGCGCGGTACCCCTCCTCGCCTGGAGGCGGGTGCAGTCCGGTCGCCACGGCGGCACGAACCGCGTCCGGGAGGACGCCGGCGCCGCGCAGTCGCACGAGCAGCGCCTGCACCACCTCGGCTGCTCCGCTCTCCCGGGTCGCGTCGGAGACCACCAGCAGCACCCGCTCTCCCGGGCGGACAATCTCCTCGAGCGGAAGGGATCCCACCGGCGCGTCGAGCGCTGCCTCCAGCGTGGGGCCGGTGGTTTCGGCCGGAGGCTCGATCGGATCGAGGCGGAAGGGCGCGGGATCGAGCCGCAGCTCGCTCGCCCCGTAGCGGAGGGTCAGGGAGCCGGTCAACGCTCCGCGAAGGCGCGCAGGCGTCGCATCCCCTCGGCGATGAGCCCCTCGGGCAGCGCGTAGGAGAAGCGGACGTACCCGTCGACGCCAAACGCCTCGCCGGGGACCACGGCGATTCTCGCCTCGCGCAGCAGGCGCGCGGCGAGGTCGGCCGAGGAGCCCGCGCCGACCCGGCGGCAGAGATCGCCCACTGCGGCGAACACGTAGAACGCGCCGCCGGGAGGCAGGAATCCCACGCCTGGGACCGTGGACAGGCCGGCCAGGATCAGGTCGCGGCGGCGGGTGTACTCCGCGAGCATCCGCTCGACCGAATCGTCCCCCGCGGCGAGCGCTGCCTCGGCTGCGGTCTGGACGAAGGAGGTCGGATGCGACGCGTCATGGCTCTGGATTCCGGTGACCGCCTCGATCACGGGCCGGGGCGCGAGGGCGTAGCCGATTCGCCAGCCGGTCATGGCGTAGGTCTTCGAGAACGCCCCGACCAGCGCCATCCGATCGCCGGAGCGCTCCCGGAGCCCGGCCGCGGAGGCGAACTGGAACCCGGGATAGACGAAGCGGTCGTAGGTCTCGTCGGCGATGATCCAGATCCCTCGCTCCCGCGCCAGATCGGCGAACCGCTCGAGGACGGGAAGCGGCGTGACCGCCCCCGACGGGTTGTTCGGCGAGTTCAGGATGAGGCCCCGCGTCCGCGGCGTCAGCGCTCGCGCGGCTGCCGCGGGATCGGGGATGAACCCGGACTCCTGCCGCGCGGGGAGGAGGACCGGCGTGCCGCCCGCCAGGCGCACCTGTTCGGGGAAGGAGACCCAGTACGGGCTGAAGATCATCACCTCGTCACCCGGGTCGACCAGCGCCTGCATCAGCAGGTAGAGCACCCCCTTGCCGCCCACGCCACAGACGACCTCCTCCGGTTTCCAGTTGCCGCCGTAGCGAGCCGTGATCCGGCGGGCGATCGCGGCGCGCAGCGTCGGCCGGCCGGCCGATCCGCCGTAGTGGGTGTCTCCCGCGTCGAGGGCGCGTTTCGCCGCGTCGCGGATGGCGAGGGGGGTGTCGAAGTCCGGCTCGCCCGCGCCGAAGTCCACCACGTCGACCCCCTCCCGGCGCAGGCGGTCCGTCTCGGCCTTCAGCTGGAGCGTCGCGGAAGGGACCAGCCCTCGAACCCGGGCGGAGAGGTTCATCGCGAGCCCCGCCGCAGCGTCCGCGCGAGGGCGCGCGCCACCGCGGGCGGCACCAGCCCCGAGATGTCTCCGCCGAGCGCGGCGACCTCCTTCACCAACCCCGAGGAGACGTAGGCGAAATCCTCGCGCGGCATCATGAAGACCGTCTCGATCGAGCCATCGAGCCTCCGGTTCATCAGGGCCATCTGGAACTCGTACTCGAAGTCACTCACGGCGCGCAGACCCCGCACCAGCACCCCTGCGCCCCGACTGCGCGCGTAGTCGACGAGGAGCCCCGAGAAGGCGTCGACCTCGACGTTCGGCCACGGTCGCACCGCCGCGCGCAGGAGTTGCCGCCGCCGCGCCAGCGGCAGCAGGGGGCGCTTCTGCGGATTCCGGAGGATCGCGACCACGACGCGCGGGAAGATCCGGCTCCCGCGCTCGATGATGTCGAGGTGTCCGAAGGTGACGGGATCGAACGACCCTGGGTAGACCGCAACCACCTCCGGCACACGCCCTCCTCCGGCCGGCGCGGACGCGCGGCCCCGTCGCCGGCGCTCAGCGTGCACGACCTAGCATCTCCTCGGCATGGCGGCGGGTCGTCGGCGTGACCCGTGCGCCTCCCAGCATGCGGGCGACCTCGTCGACGCGGCCGTCCGCGTCCAGCGGCGCGACCGCGGTCACGGTCCGTCCGGACTCCGTCCGTTTCGCGATCCGGATGTGGTGGTCCGCGCGCGAGGCGATCTGCGGGAGGTGCGTCACGCACAGCACCTGCCGCTCGCGCCCGAGGCGGTGCAGCTTCTCCCCCACCGCCGCCGCCACCCCGCCGCCAATACCTGCGTCGACCTCGTCGAAGACGAGGCACCCGGCGGTCCCGCGCCGGGCGCGGATCGCCGATTCGAGCGCGAGGCAGAGGCGCGACAGCTCTCCCCCGCTCGCGATGCGGGCGAGTGGCAGGAGATCCTCCCCCGCGTTCGGCGCGACGTGGAACTCGACGCTGTCCACCCCCGTGGCTGCGTGGCGCAGCGGCCGCTCGTCGAGGCGCACCGGGCTGCCCGGATCCTCATCGCGCGTCAACCCGACGCGGAAGCGCGATCCGGCCATCGCCAGCTCGGCGAGCTCGGACTCCACCGCGCGCTCCAGTCGCCGAGCCGCGCGCCGGCGACCACGCGACAGGGCGTCCGCGGCGGCGGCAAACTCCGCCGCTGACGCCTCGACCGCCTGCTCGAGGGTCAGCGGATCGGCGACGGCCGCCGCCAGCGCCGCCTGCTCCGCGCGCGCCGCCGCCGCAAAGTCGAGCGCGGCGTCCACGCTCCCATGCCGTCGCGCCAGCGCCGCGAACGCTGCGAGGCGATCCTCCATCCCCGCGAGACGCGCGGGATCCGGCTCCGGGCCCATGCCGCGCCCTCGCAGGGTCGCGGCGACGTCATCCAGCCGGATGCGCGCCTCGTCGAGTTCCTCGCGCGCCGAGGCCAGGTCCGGATCGTACGCGGCGAGCTGAGCCAGGAGGCCCGTGAGCCGGGCCGCCTGCGCCAGGAGCGATCCCTCCCCCCCGTCCGCGAGCAGGACACGCGCTTCCTCGGCGAGCGTCGCAATCTCCACCGCGTGCGCGAGACGTGACCGTTCGCGCCGCAGCTCCGCTTCCTCACCCGGCTGTGGGGCAATGCCGTCAATCTCCGCGAGACGGAAGCGCAGGTTCTCGAGCCGCTCGGCGAGACGGCCATCGGTGTCCGCGGCCGCCTGGCGCCGCGCCAGGGCCGCCATGAGGACGGCGTGCGCCGCGCGCGTCCGCTCTCTCTCCGCGGCGTTCCCGGCGAACGCGTCGAGCAGACCGAGGTGGGCGCGCGGCTGCAGCAGGACCTGGTGACGGTGCTGCCCGTGAATCTCGAGGATCTCCTCGCCAACCCGCTTCAGCGTCGCGATCGTCGCGGGGCTGCCGTTCACGAACGCCCGGCTCCCGTCCGCGCTGACGTCGCGCCGGATGACCAGCGCGAAGCAGGAGCGGTCACCGTCCGGGTCGCCACCCGGATCGAGCCCGGCCGCCGCCAGCAGGTCGGGAACCAACGAACCGGGCTGCAGGCGGAACTCCGCCTCCACGCTGGCCCGCTCGGCGCCTCGTCGCACCACCTCCGCCGAGGCGCGCGCCCCGACGGCCAGGGCCAGCGCGTCCACCAGGATCGACTTGCCGGCCCCGGTCTCCCCCGTCAGCAGGTTGAGCCCGGGCGCGAATTCGATCTCGACGTCGGCGAGGAGTGCAAGGTTGCGGATTCGAAGCAGGGTGAGCATGCAAGGATGGGCCCCGCGGCGCGAAGGCGAGTGTAGCAACGGTCCCGATCGGTGTCAACTTGCATCCGCTCTTAGGTTTGACACCGATCCTCCGGATGTGGTACCACACGCCGTCTTGGCGGTGAGTTCGCCCTTGCCGCGGGAGAACATCGGAATCCACTCGCTCACGATCGATCCTCAGTTGCTGCTGACGCAGTCGCCGGCGACGCTCTTCCAGATGATCGGAGGGCTCGGCCTCGTCGGCAAGTCGATCCTCCTGCTCCTCGCCGGCTTCTCGATCGTCTCGTGGGCGGTCCTCTGGGATCGATTCCGCGCGTTCCAGCTCGCGGAGCGCGAGACCGATGCCTTCCTCGGCGTCTTCCGTGCGGCGCCGAACCTGGGTCAGGCCAAGGAGCAGGCGCAGGCGTACCACCGCACCCCGCTCGCGGCGCTGCTGCGCGCCGGCCACCACGAGCTGTCTCTGTGCGCTCCACGCCGCGGCGAGGCCCAGGGAGACGCGGACAAGGCGCTGGGGATGCGTAACCTCGATCGCGGACTGGATCGCGCCATGCGCGAGGAGACCGCCCGGCTCGAGCGCGGGCTCGGGCTGCTCGCCACCACCGCGAGCGTCACGCCCTTCATCGGGCTGCTCGGGACCGTCTGGGGGATCATGGAAGCCTTCCAGGCGATCGGGCTCCAGGGGAGCGCCAACCTCGCCACCGTGGCTCCCGGGATCGCCGAAGCGCTCATCAACACGGCTGCCGGCCTCTTCGCCGCGATCCCGGCCGTGCTCGGCTACAACCACTTCCTGTCGCGGATGCGGCGGATCGGTTCCCGCATGGACAACTTCTCCTCCGAGCTCCTGGCGCGTGCGGACCGCCTCTTGCACCCGCCGAGCCAGGGGTAGCGCCGCGAATGGGGTCCTTCAGCGGCGATCGACGCGGCGCGCTGGCGGAGATCAACGTCACCCCCCTAGTCGATGTGGTGCTGGTCCTCCTGATCATCTTCATGGTGACCGCGCCGATGATGACGCGCGGGGTGGACATCGATCTGCCCCAGGGCGAAGCGGGATCGGATGCCACCGAGGATCGCATCACGCTCACCATCGACGCGCAGCGTCGGATCTATCTCAATGATGCCATCGTCCACGTCGACCTCCTCGAGGAGCGGCTGCGCCCGCTGGCGGCGGGAGGCGAGGCATTCGTCTTCCTGCGCGCCGATGTCACGGTGCCGTACGGCGTCGTCATGACGGTCATCGATCGCGTGAAGGCGGCCGGGCTCGAGAAGATTGGGCTGGTCACGACCCCCACCCCCGGTGAACCGCAGGGCGGACGTTCGCGGCGCGGCCGCGCCGGCTAGCGGGAACCCCGACACCGTGCGTCTCATCCTCCGCCTCCCGCCGCGCGCCAACGGTTTCAGCGGGGTCTCGGGCCAGGGGCTGCTCCTCTCCGGGCTGGTGCACTTCGGCGCCATCGTCGCGCTGCTCATGCTCTCCAACCAGCATCCTCCCGCGCCGAATCGATTCCCGGTCACGACCGTCATGCTGGTCGCCGGCGGCAGGCTCGTGCCGCCGGGCAGGCCCGCCACGTCGCCGCCCACCCCGGTGCCAGCCGCGCCGGCGAAGCGGCCGGAACCGCCTCCCTCCAAGGCCGCTCAGAAGCCGCCCAGCCCTGCGAAGCCCGCGCCGAAGCCATCGCCGTCGCGCCAGCAGCCGGCGGAGCCCAGGTCCGAGCCCGCCGCGCCCATCGTGGCATCCCCTCCAGCCGCCTCCGACCCGGCGCCCGCCACGGCGAGCGCCGCGTCCGCCGGAGGCGCGGCCGCGGGGTTGGCCCCCGATCTCTCCGGGGGAGATCCCGGCGGGGTGCCGAGCATCGATTCCGCGGCGTTCCCGTTCGCCTACTACCGCGCCCTCATCACCAATCGGCTGCGCGCCGCCTGGAGTCGACCGACGGTGCCCGGAGGCCTCAGCGGGCCGATCCGCGCGACCGTCCGCTTCGAGATCCTGCGCGGCGGGGCGCTCGTGGACATCTCCCTCGGCTCCCCAAGCGGCCACCCGCCGCTCGATCGGTCGGCGCTGCGCGCCGCGTACGACGCCAATCCTCTTCCCCCGCTCCCCGACGAATTCGAGGGGGATCGCCTCGCGGTGAACTTCTACTTCGAGCTGCTGCCGGAGCCCTGACTCGATGCCCAAAGCCTGTCTGCTTCTCGTGCCGCTGACTTGCATCCTGCCGATCGCCGCGCCGGCCGCCGTTTCCCCCCAGGAGCCGGTGCCGCAAGGGACGACTCTCGAGGCCGGAATCTCGGAGACCGGCCTGCGCCGAATCCCGGTCGCCATCCCGAGCCTCGAGGCTGCCGGTCCCTCCGGCGCCGTCGGCGCGGAGATCACCGCGGCGCTGCGCTCGGATCTCGAGGCCTCCGGCTACTTTCTGCTCGTGCCCCCCGAGCAGTACCGCCTGGTGACCGCAAGCCCGGCGGCGACCATCCCGTACGAGGGATGGCAGTCGATCGGCGCCGAAGCGCTGGTGCTGGGAAGCGTCACGCCCGAGGGGGATCGCTTCCTGATCGAGGCGCGTCTCTTCGAGACCGAGGGGCACCGCCAGATTCTCGGACGGCGTTACCGCGGCGACGGCGAGACCGCCCGCCTGATCGCGCACCGACTTGCGGATGAGATCATCCTCCACTTCACCGGCGAGCGCGGCATCTCCCAGTCGAAGATCGCCTTCGTCGCTCAGGAGGGGAAGGCAAAGGAGATCTTCCTGATGGACTATGACGGTGCGCGGGCGCGGCGCCTGACCCGCAATGGTTCTCTCAACCTCTCCCCCACCTGGTCTCCCGATGGCGAGCGCATCGCTCTCACCTCGTTCAAGGACGGCCGCCCGTCCGTCTACATCCTCGATCGGGACGGAGGCGCCCGGCGAATCTCGCTTCCCGAATCCCCCCTCAACATCGCTCCCGACTGGTCCCCCGACGGCAAGCAGATTGCCTACTCGGCAAGCCTCTCAGGGAATACCGATCTCTACGCGCTCCGCCTGCAGGGCGGCAGCGCCCAACGTCTCACCGCGGGGCGGGCGATAGACTGCTGTCCGACCTGGTCGCCGACCGGACGGGAGATCGCCTTCACCTCCGATCGCGATGGGACCCTGCAGATCTACGTGATGGACGCGGAGGGGGCGAACGTCCGCCGCCTCACCTACGAAGGGAACCGGAACGACTCCGCGGCCTGGTCGCCGCGCGGTGATCAGGTTGCGTACGTGTCACGCGTCGAGGGGAAGTACCATCTCCACGTGCTCGAGATCGCGACGCGCACGGTGCGGCGACTCACGTTTGGCCCGTTCAACCATGAGAGCCCGACCTGGTCGCCGGACGGTCGCTTGCTCGCGTTCGCCTCGGATCGCACCGGCAGCTACGAGATCTACCGCATCGCGGCGACGGGGGGGGAAGCCGTGCGCTTGACCCGCACCCAGGGCGCGTTCGCGCCCGCCTGGAGTCGCTGACGCCCGACGCCGGAATGGCGACCTGCATGTGGTATACTTTTGTCGCGCGCGGCCTTCGACGCCGGCGTCGAGTGGTTGTTCGATCCTCATTTCCTGCATCAGATACCTGCGAGGGTTCCCCATGCTCACCAGATGTCGCCGTCTTGCCCTGACCACCGCCATCGCCACGCTGATCCTGATCCCGGGATGCGCGAAGAAGCCTCCGGCCGCCACCGCGCAGCCCACGGCTCCGACGCCGACGACCGCCCCGCCCCCCCCAGTCGAGGAACCGAAGGAGAGCTGGAAGACGACGCCACCTCCCGCCGCCGAGCCCCTGCCCGCGAAGTCGCTCTCCTCCCAGGCGGAAGAGTTCAACCGTCAGGGGGCGCTGAAGGACATCCTGTTCGCCTTCGACAAGAGTGATCTCGACGATGCCGCGCGCCGGATCCTGGCCGACAACGCCGCATGGATGCGGTCGCATGCGGAGTTCCATGTCCTGATCGCGGGGCACTGCGACGAGCGCGACACCGAGGAGTACAACCTGGCGCTCGGCGACCGTCGCGCGAACGCCGCCCGGGACTACCTGGCATCGCTCGGCATCCCCGGAACCCGCCTGCAGACGATCTCCTACGGGGAGGAGCGCCCGGTGGACATGGGGCACTCCGAGCAGGCCTGGGCCCGGAACCGCCGTGGCCAGTTCCTGGTGCAGGCGCCCTGAAGCCGTGTCCCGGACTCCGCCCGAGCGTGTCGCGGCAAGGCCCTCGCCGCTCCGCGCTCGGGGTCGCGGCTCCTTGAGGTTCACCATGCGAATTGCACAGACCCTAGCCCTCGCATGCCTGCTCCTGCCCAGTCTGGGATGCCTCACCAGCACGCAGAGCAAGGCGCTGGTCCAGGATGTCGACTCGATCCGCGCGCAGCTGCTGCAGATCCAGAAGGAGAACGCCGCGGTCGCTGCGGCGGTCGCGGCGCAGGCCGAAAGCGTCGCCAGGGCTCTGGAGGCGCGCGACGAAGACCAGCGGGTCGGCCGCGCCGACTTGTCGACGCAGGTCGACGCGGTGGCGAGGCAGATGGAGGCGCTCAGTCAGAAGATCGAGGACAACAACTTCCGGTTGTCGTCCTTGAGCGGGCAGATCGAGGCCACCCGGCGCCTGCTGGAGCGAGGCACCGCCGGCGCAGCGCCGGCCCCAGCCGCGGCGGAGGCCGGGGCGGTGCCGACCACGGCGGCGTCCGCGCCCGGGTCGCCCGCGATACCCCTGGCCGCGGCGACGCCCCGGCCAGGAGCCGCATCTCCCGAGGAAATCTTCAACACCGCGTACGCCGACTACACGAAGGGGAACTTCCCGCTCGCGATCCTCGGCTTCCAGGAGTACCTCGAGGAGTTCCCGGGAAGCGACTTCGCGGACGACGCTCGCTACTGGATCGGTGAGAGCTACTACAGCCAAGGGAAGTTCACCGACGCCATTCAGGCCTTCGGCGAGTGTCTGCGCCTCCATCCGAAGGGGGACAAGGCGCCGGCGGCCCAGCTGAAGCGGGGGTACGCCTACCTGGAGGCCAATCAGACGACCCAGGGGGTCAAGGAGCTGAACGCCGTGGTGGAGTCGTTCCCCAACTCCGACGAGGCGCGCCTGGCGAAGGAGAAGCTCCGTTCCCTGGGGCTGGCCGGCTCCCGGGGTTGACAGTCGGCGGCGCGATCCCTAGACTCCCGTTTCCTGACGTAGGCCTTCCATGGCACCTTCCGCCGGCCGGCGTTGCGGCCCGGCCTGAGACGGAATCGACCCGATGGCAAACCATCCGTCCGCCCTCAAGCGGGCAAGGCAGAACGAGAAGCGCCGCCTGCGGAACCGCGCGAGCAACACGCGGCTGCGCAGCCAGATTCGGAAGCTGCGCCGTGCCGTCGAGGAGGGGAACCTCGACGAAGCCAGGCAGTTGCTGCGGCCCACCCTGTCGCTGATCGATCGCTCGGTGCAGAAGGGCGTGCTTCACGACAACGCCGCCGCGCGGCGCAAGAGCCGACTCACGCGGCTGGTGCAGATCCACCCCACCGCCGGACGCTGACGGGACCCGGCTCGCCGGCCGAGCTCTTGTCCCGCGAAGCGACTGCCGAACAACCTCTCCGTACCTGCGGCCCCTAGCGATTCCGCTTGCGACTGACGCGCGCCGCGCGCGCGTCGCGGCTCGCGCGCGCGACCGTCCCCGGTCGCGTCCGTTGTACCTTGGCCTTCGCCTTCCCCCCCGGGCGCCGCTCCCCGCGACCCGCCGTCGCTTGTCTCGAATCACCAACCACCTCCAGCTCCATCCGGCGGAGGAAGTGGTCGACCCTGACGACCCGGATCTGGATCCGATCTCCCAGACGAAACAGCCGTCCGCTGCGCTCACCGCGAAGTAGATGGCCGCGTTCCTCGAACTGGCAGCGCTCTCCCAGACTTGCGATCGGCACCAGCCCCTCGACGAAGTACTCCTCGACCTGAATGAACAGGCCAAACGGCATCACACCTGAGATGAAGCCGTGAACCTCCTCGCCGACCCGGTCGGCCATGAACACCATCTTCTTCCAGTCCTCGAGTTCGCGTTCGGCCTCCTCCGCGACCCGCTCGGTGCGGGACGACTGCTCCGCGATCGCGGGAAGCGCACGGCGCAGCGCTTCCATACCCTCCCCGGAGGCCGGCCGGCCGCCGTCGCGAACCGCCCGCAGCACCCGATGGACCACGAGATCCGGGTAACGACGGATGGGCGAGGTGAAATGGGTGTAGCGAGGCGCGGCCAGCCCGAAGTGCCCGAGGTTCCTCGGATCGTAGCGCGCCTGCATCAGCGCCCGCAGGACGAGTTGTGACACGAAGCGCTCCTCCGGCTTGCCGGCGGCCTGATCGAGGATCTCCTGGAGGTGGCGTGGTTCGATGGCATCCAGCGGCCGCGGCACTCGGTACCCGAGCCCCTGCAGGACCTGGTCGAACGCCTCGAGCCGGCGCGGGTCCGGGCGCTCGTGCACCCGATAGAGCGTCGGCACTCCGCACTCGAGGAGGTGGGAGGCAACCGCCTCGTTGGCGGCCAGCATGAACTCCTCGATGATCCGGTGCGCGATCGTGCGCGGGGAGGGGAAGACGCCGGTCATCTCGCCGCGGGCATTCAGCACAATCTCCGGCTCGGGGAGATCGAAGTCGATGCTCCCCCGTTCGCGGCGCCGTGCCTGCAGGCGGCGCGCCAGGGTCTCCATCGCCTCGAACGCCGGCACCAGGGAGGAATAGCGATCCAGGAGCGCCGGATCCCGATCCACCAGGATCCCGGCGACCTGAGTGTACGTCATCCGCTCCTGGCTGCGGATGACACCGTCCGCGAACCGGGCCGCGGTGATCGCGCCGCTCGCGTCGAGGTCGAGGATTGCCGATTGCACGAGGCGGGGCTCCCCCGGCCGCAGGGAGCAGAGATCGTTCGACAGTTTCTCCGGAAGCATGGGGACGGCGCGCCCGGGGAAGTAGACGCTCGTGCCGCGCGCGAGGGCCTCGAGATCGGTCGCTCCGCCGGCGGGAACGTACCAGGCGACATCGGCGATATGGACGCAGAGCCTCCACGCCCCGCCGCCCAGGCGCTCGACACTGACCGCGTCATCGAAGTCCTTCGCGGTCTCGCCGTCGATGGTGACCGTGGGCACCGTCGTGAAGTCGGCCCGCCCCGCGAGGGCGCTGGCTGGGACTCCCACCGGGATGGCATCCAGCTCCTCCAGGACCTCGGGAGGCCAGGTGTGCCTGAGGTCGTGCTTGCGGATGATGATGTCGATGTCGCGCCCCGGCTCCTCGGGGTAACCGAGGACCTCCACCACGATTCCACGCGCGATGCCGTCCTCGTCGGGCGGGTCGCTGATCTCCGCGCCAACCGCCATCCGGTCCGCCGCTCCCAGCGTTCGCCCGGGCTCCAGCGCGATGAAGCGCGCCACCCGCTCATCGAACGGGAGCACCCGCGCCTCCCGGCCGCGTACCTCGATGACCCCGGTCACCCGCCGCGACGCGGGATCCAGCACGCGGAGCGGCGTGCCCTCGCGCCGGCCGCGCGAATCGACGCGCAGTACCCGGACCAGCAGGCGATCGCCGTGCATCAGGCCGACGGCATTGCGCGGGTTGATGAAAACGTCGGTGGCGGCTTCCGGTTCGCAGCGGACGAACCCGTAGCCGGCAGGGTGCCGGATGAAGCGGCCCGTGACCGGGTCGCCGACACCATCTTCTGGGGGATGCGCGCGGCGTTTCATCGGGAGGGAGGCTGCCTCAGATCCGGTGGGGTTCGCGAGCGTGCCACCGCCACTGCATGCCGCCCTTTCCAAAACCGTGAGGCGTTCGCTATACTTCCCGCCCGACTCGGGGGCGGTTCCCTGGCAGGGTCGACCCGGGCCAGACCTCCCATGCCGAAGTGGCGGAACTGGTAGACGCGCTAGGTTCAGGACCTAGTGGGGGCAACCCCGTAGGAGTTCGAGTCTCCTCTTCGGCACCACATCATCATCACTCTCGCCAGGCGGTTCGCGGCTGAGGCGGCCGCTCGAGCGGTACTCGTCCCACCGCCCCGATCTATCCACATGTCGTGCCGCTCACCTGCCTAGGTACGAATTGGCGGGCGACCGCACTACCTCGTTGGCGGGAGTTTCAACCTCCCCCTTTCCCGCGCAGAGTACGCACCGCCCTGTTCCGCCACAGGAGCGACACCCGGAGGTGCCGCGAAGATCATCGACCACCAATCCGCGTGCTCCGCACTGAAAGCACTCCCCGCTCCCCGAACACTGCCGGCAATCCCGCACTGCGTGATCTGCAAGGCTTGTCACCACTCGCCTCCCCGGCGCCGAGTTTGAGCGGTACTCCGAACCCTCGCGCCCGCCCCAGAGTAACCCAGGCGGGGGTCGGATCGTCAAGCGGAATCGCCCGAGGTCGCGTCGAGCGCTCCCCCCCCGACCCTGCCCGCCCGCCCAACGGCCGACACCGTTCCGAGCCCCCTCGGTAAGCCTCCTTTTTTGTGGAGTTTAAGGAGCCCTGGTTTAAGCGTCATATGGCGCATCTGGGCCGTCTGAGTCAATTTTTTGTTCCGTGCCGGAAGAACAGAATAAACATATTATTATCATATATTTAAGACAATATTATCGACTCTTGACAGGGTCTGGGGCATCCCCTACCATACCCGCAGGCAAGAGACACCCTCTTTGAGCCTAGCGGCTATCGGCGGTGCCGCGCTGATAGCACCCGGCCCATTCCGGGTGGCGCAAACGGGTGCTGTTGCTCCACTGGAAGGCGGAGAGCCCAAGGTTCTCCGCCTTTTTTTTTGACCGCGGGTCGAAGGGAGCGAGTAGACCTTCGCGGCGCCCGGTGGGTGTTACAATGAGTGGCGTCGGCGGAAGATGCACCGCGTCTCACGCGTCCTGGTCCCAGGGGGCGGGCTTGCTCGTTGCGCGGCCTCCCGGCGAACGAGGCGAGATGCGAATCACCGAGGCGTTGAAGCGCGAGGTCGAGCCGCTGAAGGGAAAGCTGCCGGAGGAACAGGTGCTCCGGTTGCTCAGCCTCGGCGTGACCACCGCCGAGGAACTACGCGACCAACTCGCGTTCGGCAACCCGCTCCTCCTCCATAATTTCCTCGACAGCCCGGGTGCCCCGGCGGCGCCGATCCTGCGGGCTCCACGCGTCGCACGCTCGGCCTGGGGTAGATCGGCCGGGATGGCACCGTACCGGGCGCTCTCGTCGATCCAGGACGGCGGCACGCCCCCGCTGCTGCGCCGCCCGCGCGGGGTGATGCTCGCAGAGGCGCAACGAAGCCGCCGCGCTCTTCCCCCGGCGCCGATCCGATCGCACGCCGAGGACCTGGCTGCCGGGGGTGTCGATCTGACCTCGCAGATGCCGGAGGTGCGGAACCAGGGGAACCGTGCCACCTCCGTGGCCTTTGCCGTCTGCGCCCTGCGCGAGGGGCTCGCCGGGCTTGTCGGGGAACCGTGCGTGCCGCTCTCGAGCCAGTTCGTCTACTGGATGTGCAAGGAGCGCGACGGCAAGCCGAAGGAGGAGGGGACCGACCTGGGGATCGGCATGTCGGTGCTTCACGAGATCGGTACCCCACCGGCAACTCTGTGGCGGTACTCCCCCACTCCGGATCCCACCGGGAACGAGGGACAGGGTCCCCCCCCGAAAGAGGCCACGCTGACCGCGAAGGCGAAGCCGTATCAGATGGGGCGCTACATTCGCCTGCGATCTCGCGACGTTCGCGCCCTGCGAGCCACGCTGGAGGGGGGGAATCTGGTCGTGCTGGCGGTTCACACCTTCGCGGCCTGGGATTATCCCTCCACGGCACTCTCGGGTGACATCTCGCTGCCGCTTCCTGGCGACAACGCGGACGGGGCGCACGCGTTGCTGCTCGTCGGTTTCGAGGACAATGCCGCCCTGCCGGGAGGCGGTGCCTTCGCGTTCCAGAACTCCTGGGGACGGACCTGGGGGGAAAAGAACCGTTACGGCGTCGGTCGTGGGACCCTTCCCTACGCGTACGTGGCGCTCTATGCCACCGAAGCTTACACCGTCGAGCACTGAGTCGGCGCGCAGTCCCGCTACTCCGCTCCTGCGGCCGCACCCTGGCTGCCCCCCAGGAACCGCACCAGGAGATCGGTCGCGTGGTCGATCTCGAATGGCTTCGCCAGCACCGGCGAGCCTACCTCCTCCAGGAAGCGGCGTGTCTCCGGGGTCACGATGTCGCCGGTGGCGAAAACCACGCGGCGCTGCATCCGGGGGTCTACTTTCCCCAGCGTCTCGTAGACCTCGCGCCCACTCATGCCGGGCATCTTCATGTCGAGGAGGACGGCGTCGAACTCCGCCGCGCGCAGCTTCTGCAGGGCCTCGCGCCCACTCGACGCCGTCTCGACGGTCACCCCACGCGACTCCAGCAGGTCCGCGAGCAGGTCCAGGATCACCGCCTCGTCATCGACGACCAGCACGCGCGACCTGACCGACTGCTGGTCGTTCGCGGCCCGCCGGGGGGGAGGTCCCGAGTGCGGAACCTCGATCCGCATGCAGGTCCCCTCCCCCGGCTGGCTTGTCGCGCGCAGCGTGCCTCCGTGCTGCCGCACGATCCCGTACGCCGCCGACAACCCGAGGCCCGCTCCCTCGCCAACCTCCGCTGTCGTGAAGAACGGGTCGAAGATCCGCCCCAGGTTCTCGGCCGCGATCCCGGCACCATTGTCGGCGAGCTCGATCGTGGCCCGCTCCCCCTCGCGGCGCGTCGTGACGGTGACCCGCCTCGGCCGGTTCACCTGCGCCAGCGAACGTCGTGCGTTGGCGAGCACCTCCTCGAGCACCTCGCGGAACTGGCCAGGGTCCACGAGGACGGGCGGCAGATTCGCATCCAGGCGGAGATCCACCTCGACGCCGGCCAGTTTCAGGCCCGGCGAGAGCGCCTGCACTGCCTCCTGCACGAGACCGTTGATCGCCACCGCCTCCAGCCTGGGCGCCTGCTCCTGGGCGAAGGCGAGGAGCCTGGCGACCACCCGCTGACAGCGCTGGGCCTCCTGGAAGATCCGATCGATGGGCCCGTCGGGCGCATCCGCGTGAGGCCGCTGCGCGAGCAACTGCGCGTACCCGAGCACTCCGGTCAGCGGGTTGTTGAGCTCGTGTGCAATCCCCGCCACCATCCGCCCCATCGCCGAGAGTTTCTCCGATTCCGCCATGCGGCGCCGCAACGCCTCGCACTCGGCCTCCGTCGCCAGCTGCTCCGTCTGATCGCGGGAGAGGACCATGAACCCGACCGCCTCCGGGCCGTGCTCGACGGGGGAGATCCGCAGGCCGAGGCGGCGGCCGCAGGCACGCACGTCAACGGTGGCAGCGCCGTGGCTGCGGCCTTCCCTGACGTCGGCGAGCAGCGCGCACACCTCGTCCGCCGCCATCCCCAGGAGATCGGCCAGGCCCCGGTCCAGCACGTCGAGCTCACGGAGCCCGACCTGCGCGGCAAAGGCCGCGTTGGCGGAGAGGATCCTCCCCTCGAGGTCGAGCTGCGCGACCCCCTCCGTGAGCGACGATAGCAGGAGGTCGCGGAATCGCTTCTCCTCCAGGAGCTCCCCGACGACCTCGCGCCGGAACATGCCCTCGAACCCCTCCACCAGCACCTCGTCGCACCCCTCCTCGAGCCGGCCGATCACCTGCCTCAGCGTGGGGAGGAGCCGATCCAGCGGCATCTTGGCCACGAACGCGTCCGCCCCGATCGCCCGGAGGTTCCCCAGGTCCTCGAGGAGGATGCCGGAGAGCACGACGACCGGGATCGCGCACAAGTGGGGAGCGGCCTTCAGGTGACGGCAGACCTTGGTGCCGTCCACCTTCGGCATCACCAGGTCCAGGAGGATGAGGTCCGGCCGTCGCTCGGCGACCGCCCGCAGCGCCGCGATCCCATCCCGGGCGGTGACGACGTCGTACCCCTCCTCGCGGAGGAAATCGCCGAGGACCTTCACGTAGAACTCATTGTTGTCGACGACGAGGGCGTGCGGCATCAGGGCCTCTCCTCCGACTGGCGCGATCCTGGTGACGCGGCGCCAGAGAGTTCCCCACGTGCACGATGGGTGCCAGTGGCAGACGCCAACCGAGCGACGGAGATCGAACGAGTTAGGAATGGGCGGGACACTGCATTCCGCCCCACCTGTCGAAGAACCGCCTGTCGACAGCTCGAACGTGACGGTTGCTTGACGCGCCTCGTTGACGCCCCCTCCACTGTTGGCGTACGTTCCCTCCATGCGGGAACACCGAGCGAGGCGGGTGTCGGGGTGGCGGGCGGCCGGGCGGCTGGGCCTGGTCGCGGCCATGCTCGGGCTAGGGGGTGCAGCGGACCTCCGTGCGACGGACCCCGCCGGGGCGCCCGTCGAAGGCTGGCATTCCCCCACCCTCGGCCTGCGGCTGCTGCCCCCCGCCGGATGGTCGCTCACCCCGGGCCCCTCCACCGACAGCGTCCTCCTGGCGCCACGGCGCGGGAAGGGACAGATCGCCTTGCTCAGTCTGCCGCTCGGCGCCGCGGGCGCTGCGGCGGAGCCCGGCCTGGACCGGATCGTCGATGGCGCGTTGGCCTCGCTGAAGGAAAAGGTCGACGGGTTCAAGCTGCTGGAGCGCCGCGCGGCGGAGGTCGCGAAACTGCCGGCGCAGGAGATCTACTTTCGCGGCAAGGTCGCGCGCGAGAAGTATCGTTGGATTCAGACGATCTTCGTGCGCGAGTCGAGGCAGGTGATCCTGATGTACACAGCTCCCGACGCGACCTTCTCGCAGTTTCTGGGCGACTACGATCAGGTGGTGCGCTCGATGATGGTCCTCCCCTAGCCGCGGAGCTCGGCGACCCTGCTGCGTTCAGCCATGTCAAGCCTGCTCCCCTTCGTCCTCGTGGCCCTGGCCGCCACGCGCGCCGTGGTCCCGACGAGCGAGAACGAGCTCGAGCCCCCGCTGGCCGGGTGGCACGGGGGCCCGGTGAAGTACCTGCTCACCGCCGACGAGGAGCGAGAGGTGCGAGCGCTCCCCGACGACGACGCCCGGCGCGAGTTCATCCTCCGCTTCTGGTCACGCCGAGATCCCACCGCGGGAACCCCCGAGAACGAGCTGCGCGACGAGTTCTGGCAGCGCGTGGCCCAGGCCAACCGACTGTTCGTCGAAACGACCAAGCAGGGATGGAAGACCGACCGCGGCCAGATCTACATCCTGCTCGGCGCGCCGGACGAACAGGATCTCGACCCGGTGCAGAAGGAGGGGCACGGACAGATTCGCTGGATCTACCGTTCCGCTCCGACACGAGACAGCGGCCCCAACGAGATCATCGCTTTTCGCGAGGATGCTTCGGGCGAGTTTCGCCTCAGCACCAATCCTCGGGACTATTCGCTGGTGTCCGATTTCGTCACGCGCTCCAGCCTCGGCCTCGGGACCGCGGCGACCCGGGCGGAGGCACGGATCCGGACTCCGGGGATGTCGTCCACGCAGATCGCCAATGAGCTGACCGCACTCGGCCAGGATGCCAGGGAGGACGACCTGGTCGCCGCACTCGTGGCCACCGCGCCTGCCCCGGACGGACCTCGATTCGAGGACGCCTTCCATTTCCTGCGCGCCCGCGATGGCTCGACCTTCGTGGCCATCACCCTGGCCATTCCCCCGGCTCCGGAGCCGGCGGGCGGCGGCACCGCTGCGGTCCTGCCGATGGCGCGGCTCGAGCGGCTCGAGCCGCCGGCGGCGGTGTTCGACTTCATCTACCGGGATCCGTTCGTCCAGGTGGGCTCCGCAACCTTCCAGGCTGGAGCCCCCCTGCCACCCGGCCGCTACCGTGCCTTCGTCGGAGTCTTCGATCGCCGCACCGGCACGGTGAGCTCACGGCGGGCGGAGATCGAGGTCCCCGCCTTTCCCGAGACCACCCTCGCGCTCAGCAGCCTGATCCTCTCGGTCGGGCCTGGGGGGAGTGCACCCCCAGAGGCGGCGCGAGACGGCCTGCCGCTCGTGATCGCCGGCCAGCTCACCGTCCCTCGGATCCCTCCGGTCCTGCACAACGGCGAGGAGTTCTCGCTTCACTACCAGGTCTACGGCGCCGGCCTCGATGTCGGCGGTCGCAGCCTCCTCGCGGTCGAGTATCGCTTCCTGCAGTACGACCGGGACCAGGCCGTGCCGCTCGGGGAGCCGATCGCGGTCGGCCCGCTGCACGAGCAGGCTCTGGGGTGGTCCTTCCCGCTGATCGGATGGCCCAGCGCCCGCTTCCGCCTGGAGGTGACGGTGGTCGATCGCGTCACCACGCGAGCGGCGAGCGCCGCGTTGGAGTTCAGCGTTGCCGACTAGGCGGCCGATCGCGGCTCTCGCGCCGCTCGCATTCCTCTCCGGCGCCGCGGGTCTGATCTACGAAATAGCCTGGACGCGATGGCTGGCGCTGCACGTGGGCTCCCTGCTTCCCGCTCTCTCCGCGCTGCTGGCGGTGCACCTTCTCGGCCTGACGCTCGGTTCGGTTCTGGCAGGGAGGATGGCTGACCACTCAACGCGTCCGCTGGCAGGGTTCGTGACGTTCGAGATCCTGACGGCGGTGTTCGGGCTGCTGGTCGGGCCCGGACTGACGGGGCTCGATCCCCTGTGGTCGGCGCTCTACCGCCTCGAGTCGGACCGCGGGCTTCCGTTCGCGCCGCTGGCTGGCGCCCTCGGCGCCTGCCTGGTACTCCCGGCGGCCGTCTGCATGGGCGCCACGCTTCCCTACCTTGCGGTTGCCGCCCGACCGGCCGGCGGCGAGACCGCAGCAACCAGCGGACGGCTGTACGCGGCAAACACGCTGGGAGCGGTGAGCGGAACCGCAGTTGCCGGCTTGGTGCTCCTGCCGGCGGCCGGCATCCTTCTCACCACGGCGATCGCCGCGGGGCTGAATCTGATGGCCGCCGCCGGGTCGCTTGCGCTCCTGCGGCTGCCCCACTCCTCCCGCGCTCCCGCGGCCGCCCCCTCCGCCTCCAGCTCCCCCATCTCCCTCACGCTCGCCGCCGGCCTGGCACTGGTCGGCGCAGGCTCGATGGGCGCGCAGCTCGCCTGGACCCGCGCACTCGCGCTCGTCCTCGCATCCTCGCTCCTCGCGACGACCTGCGTGCTTGCGGCTATTCTCGCCGGGTATGCGCTCGGCGCCCAGCTCGGCGTCGCCGGCGCGCGCCGCGACCGCGGCGCGGCGAACGCGATCGCCGCCTGCGCCACCGGCTTCGCGCTGACGGTGGCGGCGGGCACGGCGCTCCTCGGGGTCCTCCCGCTCGCCATCGTGCCGCTGGCAGCGGGGGTCCGAACCGGTATCACCGCCATGGTCGCCGTGCAGGCGGGCGCGGCCATGGCCATCGTCTTCGTCCCGACCCTGCTTCTGGGTGCCTGTTTCCCCCTGGCGGTGCGCCTGCGCAGCGCCAACGGCTGCCCTCCCGGTCGAGCGACCGGCGAGGTGTACGCCGCCGGTTCCGCCGGCTTCGTGATCGGAGCAGTCGCTTTCGCGGCCGGCGCGCTCCCGATGTTCGGCGCCCGCGGTGCGCTGCTGGTGGCCGCGGGCCTCGCGCCGCTCGGTGCCTTGCTGCTGACCGCCGGGCGCAGGGGACCCCGCGGCGGGGTCGCGACGGCCGCCGCCGGGATCCTCATGGCCGGCGCCGCGTTCCTCCTTCCTGACTGGGACCCGCAGCTCATGACCAGCGGCCCGGCTCTCTACGCCAGCAGCTACCAGGCGGCAGCGGCCGCGAGCCATCGTCCGCTCGCGGAGACCATTCGCCACCGCGGGGAGATCGTCTTCCATCGTGAGGGGGCCGGGGCAAGCGTCACCGTGCGGCGCTCGCCGACCGGCGTGCTATCACTGCAGATCGATGGCAAGACGGACGCCTCGACCGGCGGTGACATGGTCACCCAGCTGCTCGCCGGTCACCTGCCCGCGCTGCTCGCACCGCCGCAGGCGGCGTCGGCGCTGCTGATCGGACTCGCCAGCGGAGTCTCCCTCGGCGCGCTCGCCCGCCATCCGCTCACACGCATCGACTGTGTCGAGCTGGTGCCGGCCGTGGCGGAGGCCGCCGCCTGGTTCGACGCGGTGAGCGGGGCGCCGCTGCGCGACCCGCGAGTCCGGCTGCGCCTGGGGGACGGTCGCAACCACCTCCGGCATGCGGCCGAACGGTACGACGTGATCGCCTCACAGCCGACCAACCCCTGGGTGACGGGGGCGGCCGCGCTCTTCACCCGTGAGGCGTTTGCAGCGGCGCGGGATCGTCTGACCGAGGAGGGGGTGTTCTGCCAGTGGCTGCAGGGGTACGCGCTGCCGCCCGAGCAGCTACGGCGGGTCGTCGCCACCTTCCTGGAGGTGTTCCCTGCCGCCTCCCTCTGGGAGGAATCTGCCGGCGGCGGCGACTACTTCTTGATCGGAGGGCGGCACCCCGCCACGCGCGTCGATGCGGATCTCCTCCGCGCCAGGGTGCGGCTTCCCGGTGTCGCGGAGGATCTCGCCCGCGCCGGAATCGGCGATCTCGGCGATCTTCTCGCTCATTTCGTCGCCGGACCCGCGGCGCTACGACGCTTCAGCCGCGGGGCGCGGGCGCAGGTGGACGATCGTGTCGATCTCGAGTACGCGGCGGTACGCGCCCTCCACCTCGACACGCTCCCCGATCAGATCCGCGGGCTGCGCCCCTACCGCGAGTCGCCGATCGGCGCGATCATCGACCTCGACGACCAGCCGGACCGCGCCGCGCTGCTCAGGAAGCTCCGCCTCGCACGCGCCGCCGCGCGATCGGAGGAGCGGCTGCTGCTGTCCCTCCCGGCCGCGGGCACCCTCGTGGCCGACTCCGACCTCGAGCTCGGTATCGAGCTGCTGCGCGCGGGCCTCGACCAGCCGGCGCTTTCCCATCTGCAGGCTGCGGCGCATGGTCCCTCCCGGTCGGCGGAGGCCTGGGCCCTGATGGGGGCCCTCCATCTCTCCTCGGGCGATCTCGCGACCGCGGAGGCGGATCTGCGCGAGGCGGTGCGGCAGCGACCCGACGATGTCGCCTCCCGCGCCTTGCTCGCGCGCGCCGCCATCGCTCGGGGGGAAGCCGCCGCGGCGAAGGTCGAGGTCCTGCAGGCCCTCGACCGCGACCCGGCCGCTCCCGACCTGCTCAACATCCTCGGCGCCTGTGAGTTGCTCGCGAACGATCCGGCAGCAGCGCTCGCCCCGTTGGGTCAGGCGGTGGCCGCGGAGCCCGAGCTGGTCGAAGGGTGGATCAATCTCGGCGTCGCCCGGCGTCAGGTCGGGGACCTCGCCGGGGCCCGCGAGGCGTATGAGCGCGCGCTAGCCACGGATCCCGAGAACCTCGACGCACGGTTCAACCTGGCGGTTGCGGCCCTGGTGGCGGGAGACCGGGACGGGGCCGCCACGCTGTTTCGCGAGGTGCTGCGCGCGGATCCGGACTACCCGGACGCCCAGCGCTGGCTCGACACGGCCTCCGGAGCGGCGAACGCAGGGTAGGCGGCGGAGCGGGGACCCTAGAAGAGGGTACCCTGGCTCGAGCGCTCGCTGATCGGTGCGGCGGGCGGCGGGGGTGGTGGCGGGGCGAACGGTCGTCCCAGGCTGTCGCTCCCCTCGCGACACCAGTCGAGGTAGTCGCACCAGCGACAGAGAGGGCTCGGTCGCGCCGGGAACTCGCGCGTCGATCGCCGGGCTTCCACCGGGACGTGTCCCGGCGGATCGGCGGTCGCGCGCGCGAGGGCCGCGGATTCGTCGCCGCTCAGGCCGCCGACGTACTCCTCGATCCTCGCCTCGACCACCCGGATCTGCCGGACCAGTTCCTGCCTGAACCGGGCCAGCTCGGCAGGTCCGCGGGAGGGCAACTGGCGCTCGACCCCGCTGCGGAGGTAGTGCCAGATCATCCGCACCTGGCGATGACCTGGGAAGATCTCCCTCGCCGCCATCTCGTAGATCCCGACCTGGGGGTCCAGGCTGAGCGCCGCCTGGCTCGGCGTGCGGTTGCTGGTCTTGTAGTCGTGGACCTCGACGGCCCCGTCTGCTGCGATATCGACACGGTCGATGACCCCGCGGACCCGGAGCTTGCTCTCCGGCTCCAGCGCGAACTCGAAGCCTCGCTCGATGCCGACCGTGCTCCCCACGTCGAACGGGTGGTGCCGCGAGTAGTACCCCGTCAGGCACTCGGCGCCCCCGCTTCGATACTCGGCGACCCCGCGGTCCGCGACGATCCGCACGCGCTCGCCATAGTTCCGCTCCCAGCGCGTCGCGTAGTCCTGCTGCAGCTCCTCGACGCTGGGGGGGCTCGTGTTCTGCGCGGTGCGGCGGTACAGCCACTCGAGCGACTCGTGCACCCGCTTGCCGACGAACGCCTCGATCCCCTCGGCTCCGGACTGGGCGTTCCACAGGTAGCGCCAGGCGAACTTCAACGGGCACTGGACGAAGCTGCTGAGCCGCGAGTGCGAGTAGGTAGGCATCGAAGCCTCACGGCCCCGGTGCGGACTCGGAGGGCGGCGGGGGTGCCGGCGCCTGCGTGAGCTTCGTGACCGCGGCGCCAAGCTGCTCGAGGCTCCCCGCGCCGAGGACGAACAGGTCCGTCACGCCGGCGACCTGCGCGTACTCCCGCCCTTCCAGCGGACCGGCAAACGCAACCTCCACCGTCTTGGCGCTGGCGCCATCGGTTGCCGGGCTCGCGACGAGCCGTATCCGGAAGCGCGCCTGTTGCAGCGCCGCGTTGATCGCGCCGGAGGGCGCGGCCAGGAAGCTCTCCGCCTTGATCGCGTCGAGCGCGTCGAGCAGCGCCGCCGCGTCCTCGAAAGCAACGTCGCGCGCCGCCGGGGCGGCCAGTTTCCACTCCCCTCCCGCCGGGTCCTTCTCGAGGGTCGCCGTGGCCTCGCCGCTCACCTCGATGCGGTGGGTGTTCCAGCGATCCAGGCCCACCACCTGGTGCCGGCGAAAGTCGTCAAGGGGGGCGTCCAGGTGACGCAGGGCGCTCTCCCCGATGTCGATCAGCGAACCATCGGCGCGCCGCACGTAGCGCGGGGCCTGACCTCCCGGCGCGGCGCCGATCTCGACCCGCTCCTCCACCCCACCCTGGGACGATCCGAGCACGAGCGTCGCCGCCGGCGCCGCCGGCCCCGCTCCACTCGCCGGCCCGTCCGCGAACCCGGTGGCGCGCAGGGCGCAGACGTCATCGACCAGCTCCCGCACCACCTCGCGGTCGGCGACGAACGTGATCGGCTCGCGGATCATCCAGCCGCCGTCCGCCTCGCGCTCGAGCGCGACCGTCCCCGTGGCCCGCTCCAGGCGCAGCCGCTCGACGCCCCACGCATCCAAGCGCACCGCGCGCCGATCGCGCAGGCGCTCCGCCGCCAGTGACAGCGCGCGCTCCGCGCCGTTCCCGACCACCACCAGCTCGGAGGCGCCGGTCAACCGCGCGTAGTACCCGTCGCCGAGCGCGGCCTTCCCTCCCACTTCGAACCCTACCGGCTCCCCCTCCTTCTGCTTCAGGGTGACGCTGGCGGCGGGTGGTGCGAGTCCGTAGGCGGGAGCGCCGGGGTCGCCCTGCGGACGGCGCAGCACCTGCAGGCCGCGCAGCGCCTCGGTCACGCTCCGCGTTTCGTCGTCGTCCGCGCGGGCCTCGACCGGTCGCACCAGCCGCCACCCATCGGGGTCGCGGCGCTCCAGGGCGATCTCCCCCGCACCGTTGTGAACCTCCACCGCGATGATCTCGGCCTCCGGCGCTATCGGCAGGAAGCGCGCCGCCGCGGCCTCCTTGGCGGCGCGTGCGGGGACCCCCCGGTTGAGATGCCACGCGTAGTACGCGGCGAGGAGCGCCAGCACCCCTGCCGCGATGAGGGTATTGCGAAACCTCACAGCCGCCTCCGGCGTACCCACTGCACCACGCCGAACCCGGCGATCGAGAGGGGGAATACCCCGAGCGACAGGATGAGGAGCGTGCGCGCCTCCGCCGCGGTGAGGGTCACCACCCGCACCTGGGGAGCGCGCGGCGGGATGCTCACGTTCGGCTTGTCCTGGGCCAGCCAGACCACCGCGTTCAGGAACAGGTCCGCGTTCCCGAGCAGGCTCACATAGCGGTTCGCGGCGAAATCCGAATCGCCGAAGACCACCAGACGCGCCTCGCTCGTGCCCCCGTCCGCCGGCGCCGTGCCGGCTGCAGGCTCGCTCCTGCGGGTGACCTGCACCGCCAGCGCCAGCGGTCCCTGGGTGTCGGCCTCCGGGGTGAACCCGACCTTGCCGGAGGCCAGCTCCTGCGGGTTGGACTCGTTCCACGACTCGCCGCTGCTCTCCACCAGCCGCACGGACCCCGCGGGAGCGGAGCCCTCGAGGGAGAACGCGGCGGCAATCGGAAAGAAGGTGCGCAGCTTCAGATCGCGGGTGATCTCGCTCTGCCCGTACCCTGCCGAGAGCGGCACATCGACCCCGAACCCCTGCAGACGATTCATGATATCGCCGTCGATCACGATCCCGGGGAGCTGCTTGACGCCATAGGCGGCAAGGAGCGGTTCGAGCCCCGTAGTCTGATCGGGATCGATGAGCAGCAAGAGGCGTCCGCCGGTGTCGAGATGGGCGCGCACCGCCTCGACCTCGGCGGGAAGGAGGGCCGCCCGTGGCCCGGCAATGACCAGTACCCGGCACCCCTGCAGCGCCTGCGCCTGCCGGAGCAACTCCACGTCACGTGTCTTGATCGCCATCTTCTCGAGCGACTCACGCAGCGTGCTCAGACCGTCCGGCTCGCGGTCGGTCAGGGCGCGCTCGCCATGCCCTCCGAGGAAGCAAGCCTCGGACGTCTCCTCGCGCGTGATCTCGAGCAGAGCCCGGGTCACCGCCTCCTCGGTTGCCTCTGTGATCTTGGTCTGGCGATCCCCGCGTATGAACACCGTCGTTCCCAGGACCTTCACGTCGAACGCCTTGACCACCGCCGGGTCGCGATCCGGATCGATCCAGTCCACCTGCAGCCGATCGGTGTGGTACTGGTACTCCCGCAACAGGTTCTCGAACCGCTGCCGGCTCTCGTCAGGCAGGAAGAACGCCTTCGCCTGGATCTCCTCGGTCAAGCCGGCGAGCACCTTCGTGGTGTCGTCGGAGAGGGAGTAGAGCCTCGCTGCCGTCGTGTCGAAGCGCTGGTGGTGCTCACGCGCCAGCATGTTGACCAGCACCAGGATGGCGAGGACGATGAGCACGTAGAACACGGCATTCGCGCCCGAGAGGAAGCTCCGGCCGCGCAGGAACGCCATCCACTCCGAGCGGTTCCACCAGGCGGAGGCGAGGACCAGCGCCCCGCCCAGCGCCATCAGCGTGTAGCCGTACGCGGAGCTCCCCGGCTGGAAGCGCAACAGCGCGGATCCGGAGGCCAGGATGAGCAACCCGGCGTACCCTGACATCGTGCGCAGGAGGTTCATCGCCTATCTCCACCGCTCGGAGTCGAGCCAGCGGTGCGTCAGGAACAGGAAGAAGGCGGTGACGCTGAGGTAATAGACGACATGCTGCGTGTCGATGACTCCCTGGTGGAAGTCATCGAAGTGGCGCGCGAAGGTCGCCTGCTCCATGACCTCGCGCCAGGCCGGGTCGAACAGCTGCGCCGCCAGTCCCATCACCCACAGCGCGATGAGGGTCAGCAGGCTCAGGACGCCGGCGAGAATCTGGTGCTCGGTCAGCGCCGAGAAGAAGACCCCGACGGCGATGAACGACGACCCCAGTAGCAGGACCCCGAGATACCCGGAGAGCAGCGGGCCCCAGTCAATATCGGTCTTGGCCGCGAGGAAGAGCGGAAAAACCAGCGTGAGCCCCACCATCACCGCCACCAGGACCTGCGTTCCGGCGAACTTTCCGACCACGACCTGCAGCGTGGTCACCGGCGAGGTGAACAGGAGCTCCGCCGTCTGCTGCCGGCGCTCCTCCGCAATCACCCGCATGGTGAGGAGGGGGATGATCACGAGCATGAAGAACTGCATGTTGGCGACCATCGGACGCAGGACCATCTCGTGGAGATCGAGCTGCTCGAGCCCGCCCGGTTGCTGCGCCATGCGCAGCGTCGCCTCGGAGTAGTAGCGCACGAATATGTTGAAGAAGTACCCCACCGCGAGCAGGAAGGCCGAGGTCAGCACATACGCCAGCGGCGAGGCGAACAGCGACTGCACCTCGCGGCGGGCGATCGCGATGATGTTCCTCACGCGGCCTCCCGCTCGGAGGCGCCCGCGACCGCCCCGAGGTAGACCTGCTCGAGCGCCGCGACCGGTGGCGAGAGCAGCAGCAATCCCCAGCCCGCCGCGGCGACGCAGGCGGCAATCGCCTCGCGCGGGTCCCCTCCGGGCGCCACCTCGATCCGGTAGAGCCCCGGTTCGCCTGCCGTCACCTCCGCGACCCCCGGCAGCGCCGCCAGGCGGCCGGCGACCTCCGCGGCGTCGCGGACAACCCGGACCTGGAGCCGGTTCCCCTGCGTCAGCTCCAGGAGAGGCGCGTCGACCACCAGGCGGCCGTCGCGGATGATCGCGACCCGGCCGCACGTCGCTTCGACCTCCGGCAGGATATGGGTCGAGAGGATCACCGTGTGGCTGTCGGCGAAGGAGCGGATCAGATTCCGGATCTCGATGATCTGCGCCGGGTCGAGCCCCACGGTCGGCTCGTCGAGGATGAGCACCTCCGGCTCGTGCACCAGGGCGGCGGCGAGCCCCACCCGCTGGCGGTACCCCTTCGAGAGATTCCCGATCAGACGGCGTCGCACCGATCCCAGCCCACACCGCTCGAGCGCGGCGTCGACCTTCGACGCGCGCAGCGAGCGTCGCAGCGCATGCAACTCCGCGACGAAGCTCACGAAGGTCTCCACGCGCATCTCCGGGTAGACCGGGGGGTTCTCCGGCAGGTACCCGATCCGCCGCTTCACCTCGAGCGGATGGCGAGAGACGTCGAACCCGGCGATCTCCGCCGTTCCCGAGGTCGCGGGCAGGTAGCCGGTCAGGATGCGCATGGTGGTCGTCTTCCCGGCCCCGTTCGGCCCGAGAAAGCCGAGCACCTCGCCGCGCTGGACCTCGAAGGAGATGCCGTCGACCGCAACGCGCTCTCCGAATCTCCGCGTCAGTGCCGCAACTCGTATCATCTGGAAAAGATCCTCCGCATGACCGTCGGCTGGCCTCCCGCGCACCGCAGCGCCGCCCGCATCGTTCCTCCGGAGCGCCGCGCGATCGGAGAGGCGGACGGGCCGAATTGCGAGTTCGATTTGGGAGCGCCCGCGGGAACGCAGAACACGCTCCGCATCATTCCGGGAACCGCGTGGCGGTGCGGCTCCGATTCAGCGGGCAGTGCGACGTATCTTACGGAGCGTGCCGGAGGGTGTCAAGAAATCGACCCGGCCCGGCGCCGGGCGATCGCCGCAAGATACCTTTCCGCGATGCGCGCGAGCGTCGCACCTCGATCCGCACCCGCCGGCGCCTGCTCCGCCGGCGCCGCGGGGGACGGGAAAACGGCCGCGGCGGGGCTGGCAAGGGAGGCCATGCCGATCTCGGGAGGGTCGCCGCCGTGAGGCACGAGGCTCGAGTTCCCCGCCGGCGACACCCGTTCCGCCGGGCGCCAGAGCCCCGGCCGGATGCGGAACTCCAGCTGTCGCGGAGCTTCCTTTCCCAGGCGGCGGCGGACACGCTCGAGGATCTGCGGCGACCAGCGTGAAAGCGTGTCGCGCCACTCCGGACCCGCGACGTCGACCGTCATCACGCCGTCCGCCAGCTTGGCGAACTGCGTGCTCCGATCGAGCCGCTTGCCGACCGCCGACCGCCAGGCGGCCAGCGCGACGAGATGGCGTCCCTGGCCATGGCGCGGCAACTGAGCCCCCGCGCCCGCCGCGATCTCGTCGACACGGCGAAACCCAGCGTCTCGGATTCGCCTCGGCCTCATGGCGCTCCGCTGGTTGGGGACCCGCGCGCCCCGGCGCGCCCGACCTGGTTGGGAGGATATCCTGGCAGACGGATCCTACCGGCCTCCCACCCGCGGGTCAACCGACAGGGTTGAAGCCGGGCCGCGCCTCTGGCAACATCTCTCGCAGTCATGCCGAAGGACCTGCCGATCCGCAATCCAGTGCTGAGTCCTGCCGGGCTCCTCCCGGAGGAGTTGCTGCGCCATCGGCCGCTCCCCCTGCCCGGCGCCGCGACACCTCCGACGGCGAGCGCCTGCCGCT